>Ga0210406_10003184_pt1 | contig 18165 bp, 13 predicted proteins | sample IncBWC30MmetaG_FD_155454 | JGI IMG/M metagenome (GOLD analysis project Ga0210406, IMG submission 155454) | Forest soil microbial communities from Barre Woods Harvard Forest LTER site, Petersham, Massachusetts, United States - Inc-BW-C-30-M | ecosystem: Environmental > Terrestrial > Soil >... | reverse complement strand
TCCATTAGGAATATGTAAGTCCAAAAGCTTCCCAGGCAGGCGAACAATTAGGCCGCAACCTCAAGCTCATCAATGGATTAAAGGAAGGGTAGCTTATTCTAAGGATTTACCACGTGCCGATGCGCAAGACCGCCTCGGTCGCAATCAACAGCCCATTCTGTGGATGAATGCCTGCGATATTGTCGATCCACGTGTGGTTGTATTCGACGTTGATCACGCGCCACGCGAACGGCCTCGTGATTCTCACGTCCAGCCCTCCGCCCCCGGATAGCATCGGACCGTTCACGGCCCACTCTTTCGACCAATCGCTTCGCATCGGGTAATGCGGTAGCGTGCCGCTGCCGTCGTTCCACTCCTTCAACAACTGCGCTTTCAGAGCTTCGTCGTCGATCTCGTAGGTTACTTTTCTGCCGCCAAATTTCACCTGTGCGTAGGGCGAGAACCGGTGCGACGCTCGCGGAGTCCAGCGCAATCCGCCGGAATAAGAAATGGAATCCGCGCTCATATTGTAGGCAGGCTGATGCATGATCAGGCAGCCATTCACTTCCGCCAGGACTTGCAGCGTCGGGCTGATGCGCGCCGCACCTGTTCCCCCGCCCCCAATGCAACTTCCCCCACCAAGGAAGCTCTCATATTCCGGGAACGCGGTCAGTTCGATCGGCGCTTCGAGTGGATAGTCGTGCTTGAATTCCACGCCGGCGGGCTTGTAGGCGTCCTTCACGAACACGAATGGTTTCTCCCCGGTGCCATTCTTGAAATCCTTCACCCACTCCTCGCGCATTTCCCGATTCGCGCCAAATAGACCCATTCGAGTGGCACGGTCCCACGGAAAACGGAACGCCATCACGTTGGCAAAAGAGCGTCCAGGATTCAAAAAACTCCGCGTCAGCATGATCAAGACGGGATTCGCGGTGCGATTCTCCAGGCCCATGATCAGATAGCGATCTGCGGCGTCTTCCGCCAGCATGGTGCAGAATCCCAGCGTTGGTGTGTCCACCAAGGTGATAAATCCCGGCGACGCGTGCAACATCACATTGCCGATGGACGCTTCGCTAGCCGGCCCAATCTTCCATTGCGTGTGCCACACGGCCGAATACGCCATAGACTTCAGCAGGCTCACCCAATAGTCCCGCCCGTCTCCCCACTGCACCAGGCGATACGGCGGGTCGTTCTGCCGCTCGATATAGCCGAATACCGACCCTTCAATGGGATGGCCCACATAAGGTGCCATGAACGTGTCGCTGTCGCTCCATCCACGTAGCTCCGACACCGAGCGCGTGTACTGTTGAAACCAGTGTCCGTTCAGCGCATCACGCGTGCCCGCTTCGGTCCACAGATCAAATGTGTGCATGATCCCCGTGTACAGCAGCGACTCACCTAGCGCAGGTCCCCAACGGAACCGCTTCGAACGCTCCGACGGAAAATCCTGTGGGTTCGTGGTATTCCCAGAGGCGGACGCCCCGGAACTATTCGGATTCTTGGGCGCCGGGGTGCCTGCCAGGTCCACATACAGATTCCCGCGCGGAATATTCGCATTCAACGGCAAGGACCAGTCCGAATCCAGGGTACTCAGCAGTTCAGACTGTCGGTACAACACATCAGGGGGTCCGGACGCGAGCGACGCGGGCACCTGTGCGGCAGCAATACTTCCAGATAGGAGATAAGCCAGAAGGACAAAAACACAGACAGCATTTGCGCGGCTGGGCATTTTGAGTACAAACTTCTCCCCTGAGCACGGTGGCTCAAAGTGATTTCAAGTGGTGGGCGGGGCCGGTGCCATCTGTTTTCGCACTCGGCAGGTAAATCAAACTCCCAGGCGGAACCGCGCAGATTATAACACTACAACTTCCAACCAAGAAGCGTCAGCTTGCAGGATCTCCGTACGCCACCCCGCACGAAACGAAAACACACCCGCCGACAGCACATCCGCATGGCGCGTTGTTACCTTCAGCCTCCCACCTCTGTTGAGGCGTCCGGCTTGATGGTGCAAGCGGGCCCAATTTCGTTTCATTTGGACGCCAAAGCGCCGCAGTTGCGTTGCCTCTTATGGACGCAACCGCCGCCGAAGGTGGCATGTCCAAAATGAGGCCCGTCCCAGAAGCGGGAAGGCTCGTCCCGGAATCGGACAGCGTCGGCGCTCCGGCATCGGCCCGGGCGTCGGCTAAGCCATTCTCTCGTCGCAACTTAGAAAAATGGAACGCGTGGCCGCTTACCTGCGTATAACTATAACGTCTGACGATATAGTCTTATCGTGCTCGATATAGACATACGATTCCCCCGCTTCGCAGGCTGAAAGGCGTAGTTCGTGACCCATAACAAAGAAACCGAATCGTTTTTGCCGCTGACCCCGGCCATGTTCCACATCCTGCTCGCGCTGGCCGACGGTGAAAAGCACGGCTACGCCATCCTCAAAGAAGTGGCCCGCCGTACCGCCGATAAGGTCAAGCTCAGCGCCGGCACGCTCTACGGCAACCTGTCGCGCTTGGAAGGCGGGGGGCTCATCGCGGAATCCAGCCACCGGCCGGAAGTTGACCTCGACGATGAGCGCCGCCGCTACTACCGGCTGACCGAATTTGGACGCGGCGTGGCGGTGGCCGAAGCCGAACGCATGGAACAGGCCCTGCTGCAGGCGCGCGCGAAAAAGCTATTCCGGAAACCCAAGTTGGCATAAGACGGCGAGGCTTCGATGCAAAATCAAAACGATTCCTTTTCGCAGCGGTTGTTTCGCTTTCTAGTTCGCTTGCTGCCCTTCGATTTCCGCATCAACTATCAGGGCGAAATGGAAGGCGTCTTTCGCGAGCAGCAACGAGAAGTGGCGGAACGCGGCGGCTTCTGGGATGTCCTGAAGCTGTGGAAAGAAACGATTGGGGGCGTTTTCACCACCGCGCCCCGCGAGCACTGGGAGATCCTTGTCAACGACTGTGCCTATGCCCTTCGCATGATGCGCAAGAATCCCGGCTTCACCGTCATCGCCATCCTTACCCTCGCTCTTGGCATCGGCGCGAATACCGCCATTTTCAGCGTCGTCCATGCGGTGCTTTTGCGCCCGCTTCCGTACCCCGACGGCCGTCAGTTGATCTTTCTCCGCCAGCAACAAAATAAACTGGGCATTGATGACATCCAGTTTTCCGCTCACGAAATCCAGGATTTTCGCGAGCAGAACCACAGCCTCTCCGGATTGGTGGAGTTCCACGGCATGTCTTTCATCCTCTATGGCCATGGCGATCCGGATCGCGTGCGCACCGGCGTTGTTTCCTGGAACTTCTTTGATCTCTTCGGCGTGAAGCCCATCCTCGGCAGAACTTTCCAGCCCGGCGACGAAGGGCCCGGCGCCGCTCCAGTGCTGTTGCTCAGCTACGAGTACTGGAAGAATAATTTCGGCGCCGACCCCAACATAGCTGGAAAAACTTTTGAAATGAACGACAAAGTTCATACCGTCATCGGCGTGCTTCCCCCAGTGCCGCAATATCCCAATGAAAACGATGTTTACATGCCCACCTCGGCCTGCCCTTTTCGCTCTGCCAAGAAGTTCATCGAAAATCGCGACGCTCGCATGATGGAGGCATTTGGCCGCCTGAAGCCCGATGTTTCCCTGGCCCAGGCCGGCGCTGAGATGTCTACCATCGCCAGTCGTTTGCAATCTGCCTATCCCAAATCCTATCCGGACAATGTTGGTTATGAAGCCAGCACCACGCCACTGCAAAGCGAGTTGACCAAGGAAGCGCGCCCCACTCTTCTTCTGCTTCTCGCCGCCGCGGCCTTTGTCCTTCTCATCGCCTGTGCCAACGTCGCCAATCTCACTCTCTCTCGCATGGCGCGACGCGAACGAGAGATGGCCGTGCGCAGCGCCCTGGGCGCCGGACGCAGCCGCCTTCTTCGCCAACTTCTCACCGAGAGTTTTCTACTCGCGCTCATCGGCGGACTCCTGGGCCTCTATCTGGCCTATCAAAGCCTTCATCTGCTCACCGATTTTGCTGCCCGCCTGACTCCCCGCGCGCACGAAATCCAGATCGACACCAGGGTGCTGCTGTTCACCCTCGTCGCCGCTCTTGGCACCGCCATCGTCTTTGGCACGCTTTCCGCTTTGTTCTCTCGCTCGAATCTTACCGTGAGCTTGAAGGAAGGCAGCTCCGCCGCGGGAACTGGACGCAGGCAAAAGCGCGTGCGCGGCACTCTTATCGTCTGCCAGGTGGCCTTCTCCTTCATGCTGCTGATTGGCGCCGGCCTCATGCTCCGCAGCTTGCTCAAGATGCAACAGGTGGAAGCCGGGATCGTATCGCAACGTGTTCTCGCGCTTAGAACCACTCTCAGTTTTTCCAAGTACACCACCAACGAGCAATCTTTGCTTTTCATCACCAAACTCCTGGACCGCCTGAAGGCCGAGCCCGGCGTTCTCAGTGTCGCGATTTCCGATCGCTATCCCTTCGAACCTGAGTTCGTTGCGGGTGGCCAGCAGGGCGTTTCCTTTTCCTTTGAAGTTGAGGGCCGCCCGATCCAACCGGGGCAAGCTCCGCCGGTCACCACCTTCGCCGCGGTTTCGTCCGACTATTTCCAAACGCTGAAGATCCCGCTGAAGCAAGGCCGGCTGTTTACCGAGAATGATGACGACCAGGGACCGATCGTGGTCCTGATCAACGAAGCCATGAAGCGCCAACTCTGGCCCAACGAAGATCCCGTCGGCAAGCGCGTCTCCAATGACGGCGGCCAGCATTGGGCGCAAATCATCGGGGTCGTCGGCGACGTTCGCGAGTTTGGCCTGGACCATCCTCCTGTGCCCGAGGTTTACGCTCCGCAAAAACTAAGTCCCGCTCCCGGCGTAGTGCTGGTCCGCACTGCTGCTGATCCCACGCGTTTGGCCAAGGTTCTCACGGCCGCGATTCACGAGATCGATCCGCAGACCGCCGTAACGCGCATCAAGACCGTCGAGCAGGCTCGCTATGACTCCATGGCCAATCCCCGCGTCACCGCAAGCCTTCTGGCGCTTTTTGCGGGCTTGGCCCTGCTGATCGCCACGGCAGGCATCGGCGGAATCATGGCGTTGAACGTAAGCCAGCGCGTTCGCGAAATCGGTATCCGCATGGCTCTCGGAGCGCGCTCCGTGAACATCCTGCGCATGGTCCTTGGTCAGGGCCTCACGCTCACACTGCTGGGAATTGCGATCGGCGTTATCGGCGCGATGGCGCTCACCGGCCTCGTCAAATCTCTTTTGTTTGAAGTGCTGCCCACCGATGTACTCACCTTCTGTGGCGTTGGCCTCACGGTTCTCGCCGCCGCCGTCATCGCCAGTTATCTGCCGGCAAGGCGCGCCGCGGCTATCGATCCGAACGGCGCTCTGCGATCAGAGTAGTAGAGATTTTGACCCGGAGGCGACGGTGGCCACAGCTTCAAATCTAATCTTGAAAGGGGAACGCTCATGAAAAACGCAAACATTTCGCGCAGGCAATTACTGCAAGCCTCGGCAGTGCTCGGCTGTCTGGCTGCGGCTCCGCTTTCCGTTGCGGCCTCGGAGTTGAGCGGCTCCGATCAGTCTCGGCCTTCTGCCGTTACGAATCCGCTCAAGCCCCCCGCCGAAGGCGCTATTCCTGTTGCCTTTCTGGTTTCCGACGGCGCCGTGGTCATCGATTTCGCCGGACCCTGGGAAGTTTTCCAGGATGTCATGATTCCCGGTCGCATGGACATGCCCTTCCAGCTTTATACCGTCTCGGAAGCAACAAAGCCCATTCAGGCCAGCGGCGGCATGAAAATCGTTCCCGACTACACGCTCGAAAATGCCCCGGCGCCGAAGGTCCTCGTCATCCCGGCGCAAAGCGCGCCCAGCGAAGCTGTCATGGCCTGGGTTCGCAAATCGGCAAAAACCGCCGACGTCACCATGTCTGTTTGCACCGGCGCGTATCTCTTGGCGCAGACCGGGTTGCTGGCGGGCAAATCCGCTACCACGCATCACGGCTCCTATGTTGACTTTGCTCGGAAGTATCCCGATATCCAGATCAAGCGCGGCGCCAGATTCGTGGAAGACGGCAATCTGGCCACTGCCGGCGGACTCTCCTCCGGCATTGACCTCGCTCTTCGAGTCGTCGAGCGCTATTACGGCCGTGAAGTCGCCACACAAGCGGCCTTCGACATGGAATACCAGGGTCAAGGCTGGATGCATGCAGATTCAAACTCGGTCTATGCCAAACTGCGCAGCTCCGTGGATGGCCATCCCGTCTGTGTCGTCTGCTCCATGGCCATCGATCCGGCCAACGCACTGAAAACCATCTACAGCGGTAAGACCTACTATTTCTGTAGCTCGAATCACAAAGCCACCTTTGACGCGGCTCCGGCAGACTTCGTCAACGCAACGAAATAATAGCCAGCTGCAAAACCCAGTCTTGCAGTGCGCTCGACATTATTCTTTAACCCCGGCGATCCCGGTAACTTCTCGATGTGCGCTCAGCACGCCATCTGGAATCACCACGATTACCCACGGCGTGCCCGTCGCAACGATTCGCCCACGGCTCACCAATTCGGCGTCATGCCCTGGACGCAATGCAATATTCTGTGTCACTGCCTCTTGCAGTTGAAGATTGCTGCCTCTTATTTCCAGCGTATGCGCGCCGGCGCCCTCCGCGTGGATGTGTAGCGTAACTTCATTGGCGGCCGTGGTCTCGGCCGTCACCTTGAAATCGAACGCCCGGTCTGCCCGCAGTTCCACGTGGTAGATTCCACCCGATAACGCGGCCACCGTCGTACGCGCCGCACCATGTCGCGCCGTATATCGACCTTGTGGCAACCTGGTACGGAATTTGCCGTCCGCGGCGTTTACTGCAACCTGAATCACGCGTCCCGTCTTTTCCTCCCGAAACTCAATTGGCTCGCCAGGTGACCCATCTACCGTACCCTCAATCACCGGCGCGCCATGCAGATCCTGCATCAGCCAGATCCACTCCCCCACCGGCTGGGTCCACACCTCTTTGTACGTCCAGCAAATCTGCGTTGGCCAGTATGGCGCGTCGTTGTATTCCCTTGTTTCGATGCCCACCGGAAGCGCGCCCACCATCTGCCCCGACCTCACGCTATACAGCGGGGTCCAGTCATAGCCTTCCCCATACATAACGCTGGCCGAAAAAGGGTTTCGTCCCAGCAGCCATTGCGCCTGTTGTTGCGCCAGATCTTCCGTCTCTACGTCTCCGCGTAGTTGTGCCGCCGCCGAAAGCGCTTTTGCCTCCGACAGCAGCACACTGGAATTTCCGCGGAAATCAAACCACACCGGAAATCTCCGCAGGTAGTATTCCCCTCCCAGCGGCACGCCGCGACGCACCTGTTGCACATAGGAATCGCGATCGCCCGCGCGCAGCGGTGTCCAGTCTTTCCCCTCAGGGATCAACCGCGCTTCACTCTCTTTGTACACGGCGGCAGGCAACACGTTAAACGGCTGATCCACCTTCGCAGCAGCTTGTTGGTAGTACTTCGAATGCAACACAATTGCCGAATACCATTTCATCCAATTCGCGTTACCGGGAAACGTATCGCATAAGTGTGCCAGTGCGATCACCGGCTCTTCTTCCTGTCCTATATGAAAGCGATGAAATAGATTCTCCCGCTTGGGGCCGGTGTAAAAATAGCCCGTCATCGGAATGCTCCACGGCTGTATCTTCTGCTCCTGCGACGCCAGTATCAGCGCACCCAGACGGAACGCCTCATCCGCATATTTCTGTTCTCCTGTCGCCCGGTATAAGTCTACCGAGGCAATCGCGCCAAATGAGATACGCTCCAACTCATCCGGCCTTCCGTAAATTTCCGGCAGCGGCTCAGCCGTTTTCATCCCCTCCACTGCATAGTTCCAGTCTTGCTCTGCTGTTTTCAAACTGCGAATCGCCAGCTCCGGTTTGCTGTTCTTCAGCACGCGAGCCGCTAGCGCCTCCACCGCCGCCACGCGAAAGTTCCACTCCGGATTGTTCACCGCTTGTCCGCTGCGATCATCGGCATCCCCGATGATGCCATTGGTCCAATAACTGATCAGTTGCCCGGTCGTTCGATAGCCGTCGCCGAAGCTCGTCTTCAGCACCCATCGCAATCCCCACGTTCCTTCTTCCAGCAGGCGCGCCCGCAGCTCCGGATCTTCTCCTTGCTCCTCAAGCCGTTCTGCAAACGAAAACAGCGCATACGCCATCCCCGGAGTGTTGCCCGTGGCCGTCAGGTCTCCCGCGTCGTGATACCCGCCATTCACGATGATGCGTTGATCCCCGTGAACGCTGTAGTCATCCAGGTGGCAGATTCCATGGATTCCGGGGATCACCGTCCCGCACCGTTCGCTATACATGAAATTGATAGCTTTCCAGATGCTCGCGCGCCACGCATCCGGCCCGATTTCAAATGGCCGCGTGGTCGTTGCGCCGGCGCGAATCACATATTTCCCAGGCGCCTGTACTTCGGAAAAATCCAGAACCTCGTAATTGCCCAACAGGGTTTTCTGCTGCTCCGCCGCCTTCGTGAGCACCACTTTACCCGTTCCTTGCTCCAGCACAGAAAACTCCTTCGCCTCCAGCCTGCTCGCAATCGCCGTTTTCGTTGCGCCCGCCGTATATCCCGCGTGACTGAACGCGATTTTCCCCGCCGCGACGTCCCACCCCTCCACGTGATCCGCATCGACCTTTTCCAGTTCCAGCTGGTCGATATATAGAATCGTTTGGTCTCCCGGGTCCGGCAGCATTTTCGGCAGGCTATACGCAAATTCCAGTTCGGTCACTTTGTCCCGATCCAGAGGTGCGATCTCCCACACCACGTGATTCCATTCGTGATTCTTCAAAATGATGGACTCGTGTCGCCCCTCGTTATAACGGTCCGGAAGCACGTGCGCGCCCTCGTTGTGCAGCACCAGGGAGGCCGAAATCGCGGGCGCGCCGATAACGTCGGGATAGACCCAGATCGAAATCCGGTTGTAGGCGCTCCAATTTTCGGAAGGGAACTTCCGGCTGGCGATCAGGTCTTCCCATTCACCCGCGCCCCCCACCTTCCCAATGTTTTGCGTCGAGCGAATCCGCAGTGAGTGCTTCCCGTCCTTCACGGGAGAGTCCGCCAGCGCCATCTCTCCGTCGCCGTGAAACGTCCATGTCGCTGCGTCTTCCATGGAATCGAGCAGCTGCGACTCGAGTACCTTCTTGTTCAGCCAGCGAGCTTCCGCTCCATCTGCATACACCTCCTTCATGGGCACCCTCGGCGCGTCTTGCTGGGCCGCCACTCGCTGTCCTCCAAAGACCGCCAAAGCAAGCCACACATACAAAACTCGATACCGCATCCCGACGCCCTGCAGCGCGCATCTCATCAGCACTCCTCCGGACCCCGATGCAACTGCCAATCTTTCTAATGAATAATTCAAAAGTAGTATAGACCTAACCAGCGTCCCCCAACCGCTGATCTCTCATCTATTTTCATTTCGGTTTTGCGCCGCTTTCCGCCTTTGTGGCGCCCTACTCCTTCAGGACCCGCAATCTTTTCGCAGCGTCTCCACCCGCGTTCTGTCATTCCGAACGGAGTCTGCGGAGTGAGGAATCTCGAGGAAACTTCCTTTGAAGAAACCAAGAAAGGAGAGCCCCGCTCAAATGATGAATCCGCTCTTAAAGCCCTCGTTACCCTTCGAACAAGACGTTCAAGGATCTGTGACGCTACTCACCATAACCACGAGGATAAAGCCCATACTGAGATTACTATGGACAGCCTTCAAGAGTTTCAAGCCGTGGCCCACGAACGAGGCTTTGTTGACATGGAGGAATGTGACGACGGCTGTGTTCTCTGGCTCAGGCAACAAACTCCCGACGCGGTTACCAAAACCCACCACCGCATCTGCCTCGACAGCCGGACCAACAGCGCAACCGTCTATTGGATAAACAATCTTGAAAAGGCTGTTTCGAAAACATTTCGCAGCGCCGCCGGGCTGCGTGCCTGGTTTGTCCTGGACCCCCACGCCCACAAATCCTGAAGCTCCCATCGCGGACGCGCGGTGTCGTCCTATTTAATAAACATAACTAGTTATGATATATATCGGCATGTATGCCGGATTTACGTTCGAATGTCGGTCGCGGAAAACTTCCTGGCAACCTCATTATCAGAATAATTCCCACCTATGCCCCTTTGCTTCACATACATTCGCATCCCCGCGCCGGCATCCCCTTTTTTCTTGCATACATCGGCAAAACACCGGGGGTGGTGTTTGTGGAGAACCGCAACCTGCCAGCATTGTCCTGGAATGCCCAGCCCGATTGCTGTGATTCGCCTTTGTATTCGCCCCGTTCGCGGCGAATGTACGTGACGGATGCCGGTTGTCCGAATCCGAGTTGCGGCGCCGCTTTCGTCTCTTTTGTGTACATGTACAGCCAGCCGCAGGCGGCAGCCACCGCCACAATCACCACCTTTCGAACAATTTGTTTCTCATGGGAACGTTTCTCGCGACTCGTTATAACACCCCGCCCGCAGCCTTATCGGCCGATTCGGCCAAAGAGCCGTCCGCGGAATACGGTGGCCCCTCGGGGCCGGAATGGCGCTGTCGATCCAGGAGACCCTTGCCACGAACCGCGGGTAGGATTAAATTGTTCCTCCATAGACGGCTTTCGAGTTGCTTAAGCGGACCGCCTGCCGCTGCCATCGGTGTTACGGGAGGGCCGCGTGTTCTCACTGATCTGGAGTTTGCTGAAACCATACCGCAGCAGCCTTGTGATTATCCTGGCTGCGATGCTGCTTCAGACGGCCATGAGCGTGGCCGCGCCCTGGCCACTCAAAGTCATCCTGGACAATGTGGTCGGCGAGCGCAAACTGCCGCCATGGCTGGACGACTTCCTGCTCCGGTTCATGGCCAGCGGCGGCAAGATGCAGATTGCCGCTGCTGCCGCGATTGCCACGATTCTGATAGCGCTTTTAGGCGCGGCCGCTTCCTACCTTGCGAACTACTACACCACCAGCGTGGGGCAGTGGGTTGCCAACGACCTTCGGCTGCGCACGTATCATCACCTGCAGCAGCTCTCGCTGAACTACTACAACACGCACGAGATGGGTACGCTGTTGAGCACCATCACGGCAGACGTGCAGACCATTCAGAATTTCGCGTCGTCGTCGACCCTGGGAATCCTGGTGGACATGTTCACGATCGTGGCTATGTTGGTCATCATGTTCTGGCTGAATTGGGATTTCACGATGATCGCGGTTGGCGTCACCCCCTTCATGTTGCTCATGGTGTCGCGATTCAAGAAGGCGGTGAAGAAAGCGACGCGCGAAGTGCGCAAGCAACAGAGCAACGTCGTTGCGGTTGTGCAGCAGGGACTGGAATCCATGCGGGTGGTGAAAGCGTTCGGCCGGCAGGACCTGGAGCAGGAAGAGTTGAGCGACGTCAGCAAGGCGACCGTGGAAGCAGCGCTGAAAGCGCGGCGCGTAAAAGCGCTCTTGTCGCCTATCGTCACAGTAACCGTTTCGCTGTGCACCGCGTTCGTGCTCTGGCGGAGTTCTTCGCTGATTTTGAAAGGCACCATGACCACGGGCGCGTTGACCGTGTTCCTTTCCTACTTGTCGAAATTCTTCAAGCCAGTCCAGGACCTGGCCACGATGACGAATACGATCGCGCAAACCGCCGTGGGAGTGGAACGGGTGCGGGCGATTCTGGAGGCAAATGACGTGATCGAGGAGCGCGGCGACGCGCGCGAACCGCAACCACTGAAAGGCGAAATCAAGTTCGAGAATGTGGCCTTCGCCTATAACAAGGACGCTCCCGTGCTCACAGACGTAAACTTCCAGATCCAGGCGGGCCAAATGGTGGGTGTGGTCGGACCGACTGGCGGCGGGAAGTCCACAATTGTGAGCCTGATTCCGCGCTTCTACGATCCGTCGGCTGGCAAGGTTTCTATCGATGGCGTGGACATTCGCGATTATAAATTGCACGGCCTGCGCAATCAGATTGCCTATGTTTTGCAGGAGACCGTGCTGTTCCGCGGTACCGTGGCGGAAAATATAGCGTACGGCCGCGGAAGCGCCACGCGCGACGAGATTGTGAAGGCCGCAAAACTGGCGAACGCCGATGAATTCATCGCCAAAATGCCGCAAGGATACGACACCATGGTGGGCGACCGTGGAGACACCCTTTCAGGCGGACAGCGCCAGCGCATTGGGATTGCGCGGGCGCTCATTCGCAATAATCCGATTCTGATCTTGGATGAGCCGACGGCGGCGCTGGACACGGAATCGGAACAGTTGGTGATGGAGGCCCTGGAACGCTTGATGAAAGGGCGCACGGTTATCACCATCGCTCACCGCTTGAGCACCATTCGCAACTCCGACAAGATTGTGGTACTGAAGGGCGGCGTGGTGGCGGAAGAGGGTACGCACGATGAATTGATGGCCAAGAGCGGTGTTTATGCGGAGCTCTATCACATTCAATTCGACAAACCGCCGGCGGAAGCTGCTGCCGCGGCCACCGCAAGCGCGTCAACCGATGGCGGTCGGCGGCGTGAGGCGACCGAAAAATGAGATGCTGCGGCGGGTATAATAAAGCGCGGATTTCGGAGGAAACATGTCGCATACACTGATCGTTCTGCCGGATGATTCCGCGAAGCCTATTCTGGATGCCATCCATGGCGCAACGAAATCCCTGCGCGTGAAGATGTTCTTGTTTTCCCATCCGGAGCTGTTAAAGGCCGTTATTGATGCAAAGAAGCGCGGCGTGCACGTGCGAGTGATGCTGAATCCGGCACGCCGCAGCGGACAATCGGAAAACGCCGACACGCACAAGAAGCTGAAAGCGGCAGGAATCGAGGTGATTGATAGCAATCCGGCGTTCGACGTGACGCATGAGAAATCGATGGTGGTCGACGATGTCACCGCCTATGTGAAGTCGTTGAATTGGGATGTTAAGAATCTGACGGAGACGCGCGACTATGCGATTGTCACCACGCACGAGCCCGAAGTGAAGGAAGTGATTGAGTGTTTTGAAGCAGACTGGCACCGCAGGCCCTTCAATGTCGACCAGAATTCTCTGCTGATCTGGTGCAGTGGAAACGGCCGGGATCGCATCGCGCGGTTCATTGACGAAGCCAAGCACACGCTGTTCGTCCAGAACGAGCGCTACCAGGATTCCGTGATCATCGAGCGCCTGGTTCGCGCCAAGGAACGCGGCGTGAAAGTGCACGTAATGGCGCGCCCCCCGCATAAGCTGAAGAAAGAGAAGCTGACGGAGGGTGTCGGCGGGTTGCGGATCCTGGACGATGTCGGAGTCAAGGTGCGCAAGCTGAAGCATCTGAAACTTCACGGCAAGATGCTGCTCGCCGATCACTCTCGCGCAATTATTGGATCTATCAACCTGGCTCCCGGGAGCTTCGATAGCCGGCGAGAGCTCGCGATTGAAGTGCACTCGCCGGAAGTGGTGGAGCGGCTGCGGAAAATTGCGCACCACGACTGGACGCACTCACATCCGTTGGATCTCACCGACGAAGGCTTGCTGGCAGAACTCGAGCAGCACAAAATCGATGCTACAAGTGAATTGGCACTGAACACGAAGGGCCAGAAAAAAGGGAAAGATAAGAAGACGAAGAAAGCCAAGAAGAGTAAAGGAAAGAGCAAGAAGCGTTGAATGGAGCCCTTTGCGCCCCGCGGCTTCTCACGGATTCGCATATCACGGGTAATGCACAAGGCATCCCTGCAGGAATGTGGCGCCCACAGCACGAATACCGTCCACATCCCGCGACGATAGTTCGCGAAGTAGAATCGGCGCGGAATAAGCGCCGTGCCGGCAACCAGAATGACATAGAAAGCCATAAGCTACGCCGACGAAGGAGTGTAGCAGAACGACTGCAACGGGAAGGTCCTTGCGGGTCCTGGGCAACGAGGCGGGAAGTTGATTCCGAAGACTCGGCGGCATGATGCGCAGGATGAAGCCGAGGTTCAGGAGAACGACGGCGGACTGCAGTATGGCGTGTAGCCGAAAGCGCTTAACTCTGGCCAAGAGCACTCCGATGCTGAGCAGTGAAACTGTCTGAGCGCGGAGATTCAGGCGTGGCAAATTGAAGGCAAAAAATAGCAAGTTCACCAGCACCGTTCCTTGCCTTTGGACGCTTTATGTGGGGCAAGTGCAATTAGGAGGAACCCAAACGGGCAGCATTTTTATTCCGTTGAGGTGCGGCTGTTGATCAATGCGGGTCGCGTTGGTTGCAAACCGCGCGAGAGTGAGACTAGATTGTTGAACCTGGAGCCGACAATGAGCACGCAACAGATGACACTGCCTGCGCGGTACTACACCGACCCTGAAATATTTCGCCAGGAGCTGGAAACGTTTTTCCGCAGCATGTGGGTGTGCGCCGGACGCGAAGAGCAGGTCGAGAATCCCGGAGACTATTTTCTGAGCGAAGTGGCGGGCGAGAGCATTATCGCAACGCGCGACAGTGGGGGAGCTTTGCGCGCTTTCTACAATGTCTGCCGGCATCGCGGGACGCGCATGTGCCGCGAAGACCGCGGAAAATTCGCGGCGCGCATTCAGTGCCCATACCACGGCTGGACGTATGGACTGGACGGCAGGCTGCTGGGCGCTCCGCACATGGATGAGGCAACGTTCCAACGCGAAGATTATCCGATGCACGCCGTGCACGCGGAGGCCTGGCAAGGAAACATATTCCTAAATCTATCGCACAAGGCAACGCCACTTCTAGAACAACTCGCGGACCTTGCGCAGAAATTCGCGCCCTGGAAGATGCAGGAACTCCGCGTCTACAAGCGGCACGAATACGAGGTGAAGGCCAACTGGAAACTGATCGTGCTGAATTACAACGAATGCCTGCACTGTCCCATCCTGCATCCACTTCTGACGCGCATCACCGATACCATGAGCGGCGACAACGATACACCGCAAACTACTTATATCGGTGGATCCATGCTGTTGCGCGGGACGGCCCAGACCATGAGCATGGACGGCCAGCGCCGGCGGGATTATCTGCCTGGCTTGAACGAAGAACAGCGTAGCCGGGTTTTGTACTACGCGGTATACCCGAATCTGCTGCTCAGCTTGCATCCGGATTATGTGATGGCGCACCGGTTGTCGCCGCTGGCTCCGGATCTGACACGGGTGATCTGCGAGTGGTACTTTCATCCCGCGGAAATGGCTAAGCCGGAATTTGTTGGCGAGGATGCGCTGGAGTTTTGGGACAAGACAAACCGTGAGGATTGGCTGATCTCGGAGTTGTCGCAGCAGGGAATCAGCTCTCGGGCCTACACGCCTGGACCATATTCGCCTCGTGAAGAGTTGCCGATGGCGTTCGATCGAATGATTCTGCAGCGCGAGAACAGGAATAGCGGCCGTTGTGAGAAATGAATCAAGTACGCGTTGCGTGGCGGGGAAGATTGGGCTTGGTCCCAAAAGGAGCGCCGCCCCAATTACAGAGAGTTTCCAATTCAAGGGAACAAGTTTCTTATCTTCCGCGTTTAATGAGTAGGCCACCTGCGGCGGGTTTGTCACCGTGACTTTTCGCGTCAACACGCCGTCGCCATCGAGTTGCCGCAGTTGATCCGCTAGGACCTGCTCGGAAATCGTCGGCAACTTTTTCCGGAGTTCGCAAAGCGCTGCGGGCCAAAGGAAAGCCAGAGGATCGGGACCTGCCATTTTCCCGACATGACAGTGATGGAGGCTTGGACCGGACACCCGTGATGGTCTTTCATTTGGCTAATCCCCAGCGGCTGGTTCCGGTTGCCGCGGCGCTTACATTTTTGTGCGCACTTCCGTCTAATTCTCCGCGATTATACAATGCCGCCCTTGTAGGAGCGCGCACGACGAAAGTCCGCAGCGCCGCGCCCGGCCCCGGACACGCTCAAGAAGGGAAATACCATGATTCTGATTACTGGAGCATCCGGGACGGTTGGCCGCGCCGTTTTGGAAGAAGTACGCGAAGCCGGCAAGCCGTTCAAAGCCATGTACCGCAACACGGAGGACGCAAAGAAGGCTCCACCGGGCGTTCCCACCGTACTAGCAGACTTTGCCGATAAGAACAGCCTGAAGCAGGCGCTGCAAGGAATCGATACGGCCTTCGTGGTGTGCTCACCAATTCCGCAATTGGTCGAACTGGAAGGCAACATGATCGACGCCTGCAAGGAAGCTGGCGTGCGCCACATCGTTCTGAATTCTGCGCTTGGCGCCGGCGATTACCCGAAGTCCTTTCCCAGTTGGCACCGAAAGGTTGAGGACAAGTTGAACGTCTCCGGGCTGGGATACACGATTCTGCGGCCGAATGGCTTCATGCAGAACATCGTCGCGTTCCATGCGCCCAGCATTCGGGCGCAGGGAGCGTTCTACGTTTCGATGGGTGGCGCAAAAACGAGTGTAATCGATGTGCGCGATGTGGCTCTTGCCGCGGCAAAAGCACTGATTGCACCGGCGGAACACGCAGGCAAAACCTATGAGTTGAACGGGCCGGAAGCACTAAGCAACGACGAGATTGCCGCCGGGATTTCCCGCATTACTGGGCAAACGGTGCGCTATGTGGACATCCCGGAAGAAGCGCAACGCCAGTCGATGCTGGACCTGGGAATGCCGGAGTGGCAAGTGACGGCGCTGCTCGAACTGCAGGAATACTACATCACGGGCAAATGCGGCGCAGTGACAGATGTGTTGCCAGAATTGTTGGGGCGCCCGTCAATCACGCTTGATCAATTCCTGAACGAGTTCAAAGACAGCTTTCGCGGCCAGGCTGCGGGTGCATAAGGAGAGATCAGGGATGAGCGCGAGCGCGCAGCCACAAGAATCCGTGAATCCGAAGAGCGGCATGACGCAGACGGAAGCAACGGCAATGTGAACTTTGCTCCGGAGTTCGCCGATCATGGCGCGGATGTTCCGCCGGGCACTCCGCTCGGACCAGTCGGGGCGATCCAATACGTAGGCGGTGCTACAGGAAATTTCCCGATATCCACGTGGAGATCCTCGATCTGGTCGCCGAGGATTACAAAGTGGTGGTGCGCAATCGCTGGGCCGGGACAGAAGCGGCGACGGGAAAGGAATTTGAATTTTCCGGAATGGCGGATCGCGCACCCGCAACTGGTGGAACGCTGGGCGTACCTGACGCCGCGACAGCCAGCGAAATCTTAGTCAGAGCGAACCGCGCAGCCCGAGCTCGTCGGCATTTTTGCGCATCGCGGCGATGCAAAACGCGATGTGTTCATCGAGAGGGACGCCAAGTTCTTCGGCACCTTTGATCACGTCTTCCCGGCTGACGCCGCGGGCGAAGGCCTTGTCCTTCATGCGTTTTTTCACCGAGCCCACTTCCAGATCAAGAATGCTTTTCGACGGGCGCACGTAGGAGCAAGCAGTGAGAAAGCCAGCGAGTTCGTCGCAAGCGAACAGGGCGTGTTCCAGCAGCGACTGCCGCGCAACACCGGAATAATCGGCGTGAGAAAGGATGGCGCGGATCAACTCCTCCGGGTAGCCATGCTCGCGCAGAATTCTGGCGCCTTCGGCGGGATGCTCGCGATCGGGCGCGTGGTCATTGTTGGGCCAGCGTTCGTAGTCGAAGTCGTGGAGAAGTGCAGCGATGCCCCAGGCGTTCTCGTCGGCGCCGTGTTTGCGGGCGTACGCGCGGACGCAAGCCTCTACGGCCAGCATGTGTTTGCGCAAGCTTTCCGAATTCGTGTACTCGCACAGCAGATTCCAGGCATCTTCGCGGGACGGCATTGGGACTCCCGGCATATTGCAGATCGAGAACAGAGCAAATATCCTACAACGGATGAGGCCAATGTTCACAGGCAAGCGGCCAGGTACGCCAGGAAGTATGCGCGCAATGGTGCCAATGTGCCGAAACGAAAAGCAGCAGCACTGGGCAACAAAAGCACAACCTGTAGACAGTGAAGACGGCGTTGACGCTACGGGCAGATGCTTTGCCGTGTGCCCGTCCGGACGGACAGGCGAAAACATGGCGTAAACAGGGGCGATTTCGGGCGTTCGCCTCCAATATTTTTCAAAAATACCCTTGACACTGTATGGCCATTCAAGCGAAACTCCAGTCGCGCCAGTAACTGCCTTCCCCCCGAGAACGTTCCGACGTTCCCTCCTATCCGCACGCCGGAAAAACTAACAGTCAGCGAGGAGTCCCGGTGTCGGCACATATGGAAAAAGAGACCACTATGAATTCGTTGGAAATGGATAGGGAAGTCATTCGCTGCAAGACCTGTGGA
>Ga0210406_10003182_pt1 | contig 18180 bp, 8 predicted proteins | sample IncBWC30MmetaG_FD_155454 | JGI IMG/M metagenome (GOLD analysis project Ga0210406, IMG submission 155454) | Forest soil microbial communities from Barre Woods Harvard Forest LTER site, Petersham, Massachusetts, United States - Inc-BW-C-30-M | ecosystem: Environmental > Terrestrial > Soil >... | reverse complement strand
AATCAATATGGAAAATGTCATCTGCCGCGGGGTTCCCGTTTTCGCGTCTTTCCGCGAAAGTGGCAAGCAATTCGCCGGCCCGCAGGAGAAGTACGCCGTCAAAACGTTTTCTCACGGCTTCCATTACGACGACATCGGCGCGGTCGCTTCGATCCAAAGTGTTTTTGACGCCACACCCCTAACCAAGCTTCCTTCGCCGCCGGAATCCGATATTCGCGACCTGCCGCCGATGAATACGTGGGTGAATGTTCTCTCGCTTGGCGTCCGCGGCGACGGCACTGCCGACGACACCGAACCGTTGAAGAAAGCCATTGCCGAGCACAAAACGCTCTACTTTCCCTCTGGCCAGTATCGCGTCTCGGATACCATCGCACTCAAGCCGGACACGATTCTCATCGGGCTGCATCCCAGCGTCACGCGCATCCTGATCACCGACGGCACAACCGCATTCCAGGGGGTCGGCAGCCCGAAGGCACTGCTGGAAACGCCCAAGGGCGGCACGAACATCGTCACCGGCATCGGTCTTTACACCAATGGCATCAATCCGCGTGCCGTGGCCGTAAAGTGGATGGCCGGCAGCGATTCGATGATCAACGACGTCCGCTTCCTCGGTGGTCACGGCACCGTGGAACCTGGCTCCACTCCCGAGGAGGCTCGAAAAGTTTGGCAGGAGATTTACAACAATACGCACACCGCTGATTCCAACATCAGCAGGCGCTGGGACGGCCAATATCCCAGCTTGTGGGTCACCGATGGCGGTGGCGGTACTTTTGTCGACATCTGGACACCCAGCACGTTTGCCCAGGCAGGCCTTTACGTCTCAGACACCTCGACAAGCGGGCGCGTCTACGAACTTTCCAGCGAACATCACGTGCGCAACGAAGTCGTGCTACACAACGTTTCCAACTGGCAAATCTACGCCTTGCAAACGGAAGAAGAGCGCGGCGAGGGCGGCCAGGCCCTGCCCCTTGAGATTCGGGATTCCAGCGACGTTACGATTTCCAACCTGCACATGTATCGCGTGGTCAGCAGCTATCAGCCGTTTCCGTACGCCGCCAAAGTCGTCAGCTCGAAAAATATCCGTTTCCGCAACGTCCACTGTTATAGCGATAGCAAAGTTTCTTTTGACAATGCCGTCTACGACCAGACCCACGACGTCGAAATTCGCCAGCGCGAATTTGCCTGGCTGGACATTTCCGGCAGCCCGCCGCGGCCGCGCGTTGTCGAACCCTCCCCGGTGCTGGCCTCCGGCGCAAAGATCGAAAAAGTGGCTGGCGACTTCTTCAATATCGCCGGCGGCGCCATTGATGCTTTGGGTGACATATACTTTGTTGATGCCCGGTGGCAGATGATTTATCGTTGGTCTCCCCAGACGCGCCAGCTCTCCATCGTCCGCGACAATCCTATCGATCCTGTGCAGCTCGCCTTCGATAAATCCGGCAACTTGCTGGTTGTTTCCTACCAAGGAAACGGAACCGTCTACGCCTTCAAGCCTGGCACTGATTTCGACCAGCTCACTCTTCTCAAGCCAGAGCCAAGCGCTCCACGCCCAGGGATCACTCCGGTCCTTCCCGTCGACTACTGGCGCAATGAAAACGACTTCCCCGGAATGGTCGAGAAGAAGAAGCCCTATCAGTACGTCTCTCCGGACCGCAGCACATTCATTCCCGCCGGCGAGGACTTTGTGACTGGCGAACTCTACTACGGTTCGAAAATCCACGACGTACTGCGCGCCTTTGGCTTAGCTCCCATGTCTACTGGCCAGACGGTCTACGTTTCCGACGAATCCGAGCAGAAAACTTACAGCGCCACTGTTGGCGACGAAGGCGCTCTCACCAATGCCAAGCTCTTCGTCGAACGCGGTGGGGAAAGTGTCGCCCAGGACAGCGAAGGGAACGTCTATGTCGCCGCTGGCCAGATCTATGTTTACAATCAGTCCGGCAAGCTCATTGACACCATCGACGTCCCCGAGCGGCCTTCCCAGATTCTCTTCGGCGGACCGGACCGCAAAACTCTCTTCATCGCCGCGCGCAGCTCACTCTACGCCGTACAAATGCGCAATAGCGGCCACTAGAGGCGCGATTGGTATTCCTCTTCGCGCCTTTTACCATGGACTCGCGGATATTCCGATGCGCGTGACCCGGACCATGTGCGGCGCAGGTGCAGTGTGTGTTCTCGTGGTCTGCTCCTTTTATTCCCAATCTCCTGCCAGGCCCAAACCGCAGAGGCCGGCTGCCACTTCTGCCCCATCCTCCGCTCGCGCCGCCGGCTCCTTGCCTCGGCTCATGGACATTACTGCCTCCACCGGCATCCACTTCGAACATCTTTCCAGTCCTGAACAAAGATACATCGTCGAATCCATGAGCGGTGGCGTCGCTCTCATCGATTATGACCGCGATGGCTGGCCGGACATCTATTTCACCAACGCCCAAAGCGTGGAAATGGCTCTCGCCGGCAAGAAGGCCCGCAGCGCGCTCTTCCACAACAATCACGACGGCACTTTCACCGATGTGACCGACAAAGCGGGCGTCGGCTATCCTTGCTGGGCTATGGGCGCGTCCGTGGGCGACTATAACAACGATGGCTGGCCCGATCTGCTTGTCACCTGTTTCGGCGGCGTGGTGCTATATCGCAACAATGGTGACGGCACCTTCACGGACGTCACCGGGCCAGCTGGTTTGTCGCGGGATTCGGGCTGGGCCACTGGCGGCGCGTTCGGCGATTATGACGGTGATGGTTTTGCGGATATCTTCGTTTCACACTACGTCGCCCTGAGCCTCGACGATCTACCCGCCTTCGGCTCCAGCAAGACCTGCCAGTACCGCGGCATCAACGTTCAATGCGGCCCGCGCGGTCTCAAAGGCGCGCCGGACAATCTTTACCACAATAACGGCAACGATACGTTCACGGACGTCTCCCGTTCCGCGGGCGTCTCTGATCCAGAAAATCGTTTTGGTCTCACCGCTGTCTGGACGGACTTCGACCAGGACGGCCACCTCGACCTTTTCGTCACCAATGACGGACAGCCGAACTATCTCTATCGCAACGACGGCTCGGGTCACTTTAAGGATGTTGCGTTTCTTGTCGGCGTCGCTGTTAGTCAGGATGGCGTCGAACAAGCCAACATGGGCGTTGCCTTGGGCGATTATCTTCACACTGGCCGCTTCAGCATTGTTATCACCCATTTCAGCGACGAATATGCCGTTCTTTACCGCAACGATGGAGGCATGAATTTTGTTGACGAGTCCTACGCCTCAGGCATCGCCCCCAGCACCACGGCCTACGTTGGTTGGGGTGACGGTTTCGTCGATTGGCGCAACACCGGCTGGCCCGATTTATTCATGGTTAATGGCCATGTCTATCCGCAGGTGGACACGGCCAAGGTCGGCACGAAATACCGGGAACCCATGCTGCTCTTCGAGAACCTACAGAACGGCAAATTCAAAAACATCAGCGATCTCGTGGGTCCCGCCATCCAGGTCCCGCGTGTCGGCAGGGGAGTGGCGTACGGCGACCTATTTAATGACGGCCGCATCGATATTGTGGTTGAAACTCTCAAGGGCGAGCCCGTCATCCTGCAGCCCCAGGGTCTCCCACCGAATCACTGGATCAGCTTCGAATTGGAGGGAACGCAAAGTAATCGCTTGGCTCTAAACGCACGCATAAAGGCGACTGCCGGAGATCTCATTCAGACGGGTGAAGTGCTGAGCGGCGGCAGCTATCTCTCGCAGCATGACCTTCGCATTCACTTCGGGCTTGGCACCCATGACCACGTCGACAAAGCCGAAATTGTCTGGCCCACCGGGAAGGTGGAAACACTCACCAATCTGGTCGCCAACCGTTTCTACAAAGTGAAAGAAGGCCAGGGGCTGATCGGCTCTGCAACCTCGCGCGCACCAACTCCCATGCGCTAATCAACCGCATTTGGCGCTGCAAGCGAAACGGCCCAGAGAAGCATCCTCAAGCCGTTTCTTATCAACTAAAGAATGGTTGCGGGGGTCAGATTTGAACTGACGACCGTGCGGACCGCAGCGACCTTGGCCAGCCTGACCGGCAGTTGTCGTCGGCACGATGTCGACCCGCAACTTTATTTCATGCTACTGCTCGTGAACCTTCCTGCCTGGCGGGAAAGTGATCTCGACGCCTAGATTCCCGTTTATGGGATTGCCGCCCGTCCCAGAAATCCAATTGGAGCTAAGTGGAGCCAAATCATCAAAAACAGCTCACAAGGAACTTTCTGCCTCTTCTATCGTCTATAAGACTAAGCGGGTTGGTCGTAAAACTGGGGGGGCTACTGGCATGCCCAATTTCTGGCGTTATGTTCGATTTGGCTTTCGACTCCTCACCAAAGATCCTGGCTTCACTGCAGTCGCTCTCCTGGCGCTGACACTCGGTATCGGAGCCAACACGGCTATTTTCAGCGTGATTTATGCCGCCTTGCTCGCTCCCATGCCCTATCCCAATCCGAATCAGCTTGTCATGGTCTGGTCGCATGTCAATGGTCGCAATAACGGTGTCTCCGCTGGCGATTTTCTCGACTGGAAACATCAAAACACTGTTTTTCAGGACATCGTCGCCTGGAGCGGCACCGATTTCAGCCTTTCCACTTCAGGCACTCCAGAACTCGTCCAGGCTCGCGTCATCAGCCCCGGCTCTGAAACCATGGTGGGAGTGACCTTCAGTCTCGGCCGTGACTTCCTCCCCGAAGAAGGCCAACTCGGCAAAGATCATGTCGTCATCCTGACGAACCAATTCTGGAAAGAGCGTTTCGCCAGCGATCCGCAAATCATCGGTAAACCGATTCGCATGAGTGGCCAGTTTTACACCGTCGTCGGAGTGCTTACCCCCGGACAGCCCGACCGCCTCGAATCCAAGCTTTTTGTGCCCCTTGCCTTCAAGCCCGACCAAATCAATCACGATTTCCATTGGCTTCTGGTCATGGCACGCCTGAAGCCGGGCGTCACGCTTCAGCAGGCCAACGCCAACATGGACTCTGTCACTCGCCATATTGCGGAAGCCTATCCGGTCTCCAATAAAAATTGGGGCGCCAGCGTCGAGTATCTGCAGAACGATTTCGTTGACCGCGATATCATTCGTAACTTGTGGCTTATGATGGGCGCTGTCGGCTTCGTCCTTCTTATCGCCTGCGTTAACGTGGCCAACCTTCTGCTCGCTCGCGGCACCGCCCGCCAAAAAGAAATTGCCGTCCGTACCTCCCTCGGAGCAACTCGCGGTCAGCTGTTCCTTCAATTTCTGATTGAAAGCCTTGCCCTCGCCTCCACCGGCGGGGCACTGGGAGTCGCGCTCGCCTGGATTCTCGTCAAGGTCATCGTTCTTCTACTGCCGCCGTACGCGCTACCCTCGGAAGCTGTCTATGGCCTCAATCTGCAAATTCTTCTCTTCACGCTTGTTACTTCGGTGGTTTCCGGTGTTCTCTGCGGCTGCGTTCCGGCCCTCCAAACCTGGCGCACCAATCTAAGTGACACGCTGAAAGAAGGTGGCCGCTCCGCCAGCAGCGCCGGACGTCATGGTCTCCGCCGCGCGCTCGTTGTGGCTGAGTTTGCTTTGGCTCTAACGCTTCTCGCTGGAGCAGGTCTCGTCATTCACAGTTTCTGGAAACTCACTCGCGTTAATCTCGGCTTCCGTCAGGACCACCTGCTTACATTTGCCCTCCCGGTGAGGAATGATCGCTTTGCGACACCAGAACAAGTGACGCTGTTTTACCGCCAACTTCTCGAAAAAATTCAAACTCTTCCTGGAGTCACTTCCGCCAGCGCTTCCACGGGTCTCCCCATGCTCGGCACAAATTTCGGCATGCCCTTTAGTATCGTCGGCCAGCCCATGACAGACGTCTCTTCCCGTCCTGGTGCTGGCTTCAACCAGGTCACTCCCGAGTTTTTCCATACGCTGGGAATCAAAATGGAAAAAGGTCGCCCCTTCACCGAGCTGGACCGTCCCGGCTCCGTCCCCGTTGCCATTGTCAACGGCGCCTTTGTCAAAAAATTTCTGTCCAACATCGATCCGCTCACCCAGCGCATTTCCGTCGAGCAACTCATTTCCGGTCAGACAAAACTCGGCCCCGCCATCGAGTGGCAAATTGTCGGCGTCTACGAAAACGTCCACAACGGCGGGGTCCGCGGAGATGGCTTCCCGGAAATCGACGTGCCCTTCGCGCAAAGTCCTTGGCCGCAAGCGGGCATAGCCACGCGTACCAGCGGCGACCCCGCTAGCATGATCAAAAGCATTGCTGCAGTTGTTCAAACCATGGACCCGGACCTTGCACTGAACCAGGTCAAAACCATGGACCAACTCGTCGACGAGTCCTTGGCCGGGGATCGCTTCGCCACATTGCTCTTTGCCATTTTCGCTGGAGTCGCTCTGCTTCTTGCCGCCATCGGAATCTACGGCGTAATGTCCTTCGCCGTCGCGCAACGCACCCATGAAATTGGCTTGCGCATGGCATTGGGCGCAGGCGCAAAACAGGTGCTGCGTCTCGTCCTCGGCGAAGGGATGACGCTGGCCTTCATTGGACTGGGCGTCGGTTTGGTCGGCGCGTACCTTGTGAGCCGAGCACTTGCATCGACACTCTATGAGGTCACCGTCGTGGACCCGGCGGCAATTGGCGCCGTTGCCGCCGTGCTTCTCATTTCTGCACTTCTGGCGTGCTATCTGCCGGCGCGCCGCGCCACACAAGTCGACCCCATGGTCGCATTACGCGACGAGTGACTTATCCGGAGCCCTCACTTCCGCCGTGGAGTCTTGGCGGTGCAACCTACCGACAATCGAACGATGCTAACGCCACACGGAGTCGTCCTTGCCAGAAAGGACCCTGTCCAGATACGTTGCGGTACTGATCAGCGCCAGATGCGTGAATGCCTGTGGGAAGTTCCCGAGATGTTGCCCGCTTGGACCAATTTGCTCCGAGTAGAGCCCCAGATGGTTGGCATATCCCAAAAGTTTCTCGAACAACAATTGAGCTTTTTCCAGCTCCCTGCCGCGCGCCAGGCATTCGATATACCAAAACGAGCACGCGGTGAAGGTGCCTTCGCTGCCTGGAAGCCCGTCCACATGCGTTGCTTCGGGCTCGTATCGACGGACAAGCGTATCCTCGACCAAGCGCGCCTCCACGGCCTTCATTGTCGAGTGCCACATCGGATCGACGGGACTGATGAAGCGCATGAGTGGCATCAGCAGGACCGATGCGTCCAAATCCTTCGTCCCCTTCGACTGGACAAACGACTGCAAATCGTCGTTCCAGAAGTTCGTAAAGATGTCCTCTCGAATCGCGTCGCGCGTTCGCAGCCAAGCATCGAATGGAGCCGAAAGGGACCGTTTCTGTGCGAGCCGCAGGGCTCGATCGAAAGCCACCCAGCACATCAGACGAGAGTGCAGGAATTCTCGCGCCCCGCCCCGAACCTCCCATATACCTTCATCAGGCCGTTGCCAGTTCTTACTCAACCACTCCAAGATTCGCTGAACTTCCTGCCATCCGGCATTCGAAATTGGATCTCAGTATTTATTCGCCAGATAGATGGAATCCATCATTTCGCCATAAATATCTAGTTGCAGCTGTTGATAGGCCGCGTTTCCAATACGCACGGGTCGCGAATGTTCGTATCCCTGCAGATGATCGAGCGTCAGCTCATCAAGCTTCTGCCTACCGTCAAACCCATACATCACCTGCAGCGGTCCCCGTTCCGTATCGTCACTGAGCCGCCCTTTCAGCCAGTCGATGAACGCCTCAGTTTCGTCGACAAAACCCAATCGGATCAGAGCGTAAAGCGTGAAAGTCGCATCACGGAGCCAGGTGAAGCGATAATCCCAATTACGCACTCCGCCAATTTGTTCTGGCAGGGAAAATGTAGGCGCTGCAATCAGCGATCCATGCTCCCGGCTAATCAGCAACTTCAGCATTAGGGCGGAACGGTTGACCATCTCGCGCCACCGGCCCTTGTACTTTGATTTCGCGATCCACCCCTTCCAGAAACGGGCTGTCTCCTGGAAGCGCCGCTCTACGAACTCCATCTCGGGTTGCTCTCCTTGCGCGCGAACTCCACCAAAGATGAAGGTCGCTTTTTCGCCAGCTCGGAGCTTGAACTCGGCGGTTACATCCTGGGATTGTTGTCGGAGGGCGACGGTGGAGTATAGCGACAGCGGCGGACAGGTATCGCTTGCGGGCGAAAGAATCGCGTACCGGTCTTGGACGTTCACAGTGTGCCCCGACATCGCATAATTAAATCGTGGTTGGCAGCGCACCTTGAATTCAACCTCGCCTCTGACAACGGCCATGGTGCGGATAATCTCATTCGGTTGCTCTCCGTCGGATCCGATGGGCATGTAATCGGTCAGCTCGGCGACGCCTTCCTCCGCAAGAAATCGCGTCAGCAGAATGTTCGTGTCGGGCAAATACAGCTGCCGTACTCGCTTTTCTTTGAGCTGCGGCTGAATCTGAAAACGGCCCCCTCTCTCATCATCGAGCAGCGCGGCAAACACGGTGGGAGAATCAAAATTTGGATAACAAAGAAAGTCGATTGAGCCGTTTACACCCACCAGGGCGATGGAGCGCATATTGCCAATCACTCCGTAGTTTTCAATCGGTTCAAAGCCCATCGGTTTTGGCCGTTTCGAACGTGAATTCTAGTTGATCTGAGAGAATCGACTCAACCGCGAGCCCATGGAGCGATGCATTTTCCGACCCATCTGATCCTGGAATTACCAGGCAGGGCAGCGACATGTGTGACGCCGATAGGCGCCCGTGGCGCGCCAAATAGCGAATTGACGACTCCATGTGTATCCATGTTGAACAGCGATTGTACCCGAGTGAGCAGCGGGATGTCTTTCCGTCAAGTAGCGCGTGAGCGTCCGAAAAACCAAGTTTCCGATTACGGCGTTTGAACGAAGTCGCCCGCGCCGGAATCCGGATCGGCCTGCACGTTGTCAACCTCGCAACGCTTAAATCTTTCATCAATCGCACAGCGCATGACATCATGCCCGGTTCAAACGTCCTCAGTTGTACCGAATGTGCCGAGAATCGCAGCTGAAGGTGAAGAATGAAGTTGCTGTAACCTCTTTAGAAGTGTCGTGCCTCCAAAGTTTGAGGGTCGGGACAACAGAGACATCTGCTTTCTTCATCGGAATTAGCATCGGGTCGTCGAGCACACCCGCGTTGGGAATGGTGCACGATTACGTCGGCCCCTCCGTGCACGGCGTTCAGGAGTCCTTCGCGGGTCTGGGGATGAGCGAAAACGAGTTGGCCACGAATGTGAGCTTCCTGTGCCGCCGCCGCAATCTCCGTCTCAGAAAGCACGGCTGGAGGCCAGCCCTACGTAAGACCGGCGCCCAAGATCCACTGGCTTGTGTCCGGGCGTGAGCCAGCACCCAGGTGATCTGGGTGTTGACCAGGCCAGGGGCGAGCCTCGTGAGATAGCGGGCTTGTTCGCCGTCCAGCATCGGATCAGTGGTTTCAAGTCCATCATGGTTTGCGTCGGGAAAACCTTGATGGTGAAATCCTGATTACCCGCCGCTGTCAATGCCCTGGTCCGCCGCCGTTGGTCCGAAGCGCGCGACTCTAGCCTACTGATCAAGCCGGATACGCTGGTTTTTCGAATCGAGCGTCACCACAAAATCCCGGAGGACGCCATATCCGATATTGCCAACGGCCGGGGCTGGGCCGGGGCGTGCATCGCTGAAGTGTACTTCATCAAGGCTAAGCCTGTACTTGCCCAATTCGATCGTCCCATTCACGCGCGCGATGGAAACCGGGAACTCGCCGCCGCCCGTGCGAACCGTGCCGGCTTCTTTCGGCTGCGACGCCAATGGAAGCTCTGCGAGGAATTTCATCGGAAGTGTGAGCCCAAAGCCGGAGCCCGTGTCCAGGTGAACTTCCGTGTCGTGGCCGGCAATTCGGAGCGGCATTGTGGGGAGAACTTGATCTTTCCTGTATTGAAAAGTGCTTCTTGAATCGGTGCTCTCGATTGCGCCTTTCTTGATCGAGATCCGTCTGCCGGGATAGTCGTAGATCAGCAGGTAGCCCGGGAAGTTGGCGGCGCTGAGGACACCGCGGGGGGCGTTTTCACCCCTCAACAGACCCCCCATCGGCATTACCGCGGCAATCAGATCTTCCAGCACGGCATCGCCGATGCGAATTTCATTGATCACAACAATCGCCGGGGGCGTTGCGCCACCCACTGCCGCCACTTGCACGCCCGCGGCCGCACTCAACGACAGCTCGCGACTCAACTCATCACTTACGACGGTAGTTACCGCGCCCGTGTCGAGGACAAAACGATACGGCCCTTTTCCGTTGATTTTAAGTTCGACGACGGGCCTTCCTCCCATGTACTGCATCGGGACGGTAACACCATCCCGAGGGATTTTAATTCTCGCTGGGACCGGAACCTGCGGGCCAACGTGCACCTGGGCCTGCACGGCCGGGGACAAAGCGATCGCAACTGCCAGGATTGCTGTTGCGGGTTTCGTCGACATAGTTGCCACCCCTCCTGCAATAAACGTTGGCGATTTATTTTTGATATAGTACGATTCGTACTATAACCGTGTCAAGGCGCACCCCGCGCGCTGGCGATCCCACAATGGTACGATCCGTAGCAGGGGATCTCGACGGAAGGAAAGACGGTTGGTTTCATGGCTAGGAATAGGCTGAGCGAAATCGAGGCGTGCGTGCTCGCCCTCGTCTCTGTGGACGGTCCAGCTACCCCCTACGCCATTCGTAAAGTATTTCTGAATTCACCGAGTCCGCAATGGAGCGGCAGCGCGGGGACTATCTATCCGTTGATCGACCGGCTCTTGCGGGAGCGGTTGATTCGCTCCAAACTATGTCTAACGGGAAAGAGGCGTGGCCATCAGATTTCGTTGACCCCTGCCGGCTCGCGGACTTTAAGCTTGTGGTTTTCCCTTCCGATTCCAGACTGGGTGGTGGGAGTTCCACCCGACCCTTTACGAACCCGAATTCGTTTTCTCAGCGCGGTTAGCGCCAACCAACGCCGGGCATTCCTTCAGAATGCGCGCCAACGCACGCAGGCGCAATTGCGTGTAGTGGAGGCGGATTGTGAACGGAAGCGTGCGAAGGGCGGATTGCCTTACCTGATGGCTCGGGGTGCTCTCCTGTCTATGCAATCCCGATGCGCCTTCCTGCGAGAGGTGGCGGATGCACTTGATGTCCCCGTGAAGGTGGACCTCCGATTGGCCAAGAATAAGCGAAGAGCAGCAACTGAGAACGACAATCGGCGTGCCCAAAGACCCATTGCGAACGCGCGCCCGCTTCCTCGAGGTTCTACCTCACGAGTGGGCTGATCTGGATTCAGTAATCCGGTGCGCGCAGTTGCTTGCAGAGACCGCCGGCCGGTTTTGTAATTGGTAGAAACGAAATCCGGACAGGTAGCGGCGCTCTGGCAAGTCACCGTCGGATTTTGTAAACGCTGCCGCGTTTGAACGTAGCCGCCCAGCGGCGGACGCTTCGCGTGGGATATACTGACGGGTGCTTGCCTGTCCGCTGAGATAGAGTTGGGTCGCAGGGGGTCCCCGTGACCCATCTAGGGAAACCCGTGCTGGAGGAACTCCAGGGTCGCAATTATTCTGACGATACCATACGCAGCTACATCTACACCGTCGAAGATTTTGCTCGACGATTCAACTCGTGTGGTCAAAATACGCAAGCGAAACATCATATGCAAGAGGCTCGAGTTCCGTAGCGAGGACATCGGCGACAAGCCAATGAACGTGGTCCGCAGCTTCTCTCATGCACTGCTTCGAGACGTTCACCGCGGTCTCGGAAATATCGAGGATAGTGACGTTCTGAGATCCGCGTCAGACGAGGTCGTCGGCCCGCGTGGATTCGCCGCCGCCTACATCAATAATGGAGGAAGAAAGACCTGCGCCCGCTCGCTCAATGAGGCGTTTTGAGATGCGACAGGTACCAGCTGACAGTGCCCGGCGCTTTTGTCTTATAGACCCTTTCCCCATGTGTTTTAACGCCCATGGTGAATGCACTCGATGGCAGCAAATAGGGACTGCCACGCGCTATCCGCATTGTATAGCAGCTGTTGTTCCTACGCCTGTGGTCAGGCAAAAACTGCAGGTGATTGCCGTTTCAAAGATTCAAATCAACGGATGTTGGTACGGCCACGATTGACACGTTGGAGCGCCCGGCTGCGGCGCATCGCGAGCGGAGGTTCGAATATTTCACAGTGGCGTGGAATACGGTCGAGGGTTTGGTTGCGGTCGTGGTGGGAATGATTGCGTGGGGCATTTCATTGGTGGGATTCGGGATAGTTTCATCGAAGTGAGGTCCGGCGGCTCGGCAGACAGAATACCAGGATCCCGAAAAACACCAAGGTGCGCATCTGCGAAAAAGATACACTTCTGGTCATCGAACCTCCTGCTCGCTTCTGTTCCGCTAAAACCGTATATGCGCTCCCAATTGGAGGATGCGGGGGTCATACGCGCCAGTGACTTGGCCAAACGTGGTGCCAATGTCCTGGGCATTGTTGTCAAGGTTATTGAATTCAGTGTGGTTGAGGACGTTGAACGCATCAACGCGGAGCTCGAGCGTGATTCGTTCGCGATAGAGTGGCGTCGTCTTTGCTAGTGATAAATCCAGGTTCGTGCGCCCAGGGCCACGCAACACGTTGCGGGGCGCGGTACCGAATCCCGAAGCAACCACGTTGCTGAAAGACGCCGGATTGAAAAACTGCAAGCCATTCGTTTTGGGGTTGAGGTATCGAATGGGCCCGGTTAGATTTGCGTTGACCAGGCCCGCATCGCCGGCACCGGAAGGTCCGGGCGCGGTGTTGGAGGTTCCCAAGCCGTCGATGGCCGTGAACGGAAATCCCGTGCGCCAAGTGAGGATCGGATAAAGACTCCAACCCTTTACCAGCCGCTGCGGGCCGCGGCTGAATGGCAGATCCCAGCCGCCGGAAAAGGTAAGATATTGGCGAATATCGAAATCCGACGACGCGCGGAAAATGTTAGGGGTGAAAAATGGAACCGTGCTGCTGCCCTGGCGGAAACCAGAGGCGTCGTCGATGGTGTGCGCCCAGGTATAACCCAGCGTGTAGTACATATTTCCAAGGACCGGCACGACAGTTGTTTGCTGCGTCAGGCTTAGTTGCAGGGAATTGTAATTTGCATTGGACGCGTTCTTGAATTCATCTTCCTGTCCAAAACTTCCCCCGAATCCGGTGGCGTCATTTTGCAAAGTATTGCCCGGTACTTCATTCAAGAAACGCTGTGGGTTTGCGCTGTTCAGCGTAGCCGGGTCAAAAGGATTGATATCCACCAGGGCCGTCAGTCCATGGGATGAACTCCCAACGTAAGCGGCTCGAGCAATCAGTTTGTTAGAAAGCTGATGTTCGATGCTCAGATTATATTGGTACGTGTACGGCGTTTTCAGATGGGGGTCAACAATCGTTGCGCCTGTATTGAGGCTCGTGAAGGTCCCGAACGTATTCAGAAAATTTACGCTGTGGTTCAGAGGCTGGCCAAAAGGATCGGGGGTGCCGGTCGATCCAAATGGATCACTCAGGAACGTGTATCCAGCGGTGGTCGCCGCAGGCACATTAGGTTCGTTAATGCCGATATTGGCGGTGGCGTTGAATGGTGCTTGACCATTGAATTGGAAGTTGTCTTCGGCCTTTAGCACATCATAAAAGATGCCCCAGCCCCCGCGTATGCTGGTCTTTCCGTCATGGAACGGTTGCCACGCAAAACCAAATCGCGGCGCGAAGTTCGTCTTATCGGGGAAGTTGACTCCCGTGGGTGCGCCCTTGTCGCCTGGAAAAAGTAATCCTAGTGGTGCGCCAGGAAAGACCGTGGATTGCGGGGAACCTGGGATCACGGAATAGGTGCGGCCTTGAGTATCCGATTTCGGCGTGCTGTACTCATAGCGCAGCCCGAACGTTATCGTCAGATTGCTGGCGACATGCCATTCGTCCTGTGCAAAGGCATAGGTTGCTTTGGTGCGGATGTTCGAAGGCGCAGCGGGAGATTGAAAGTAGGCGGTAGGGACGCCCAAGAGAAAGTTGGCGAAAGGGTCCCCGGCGGCTAGTGTGTTGCCGTTGCCGTCTTGACCGGCGAATTGGAACACGCCGTTGATTTGGAAATCGAACAGCTGGTTGTCCTGATAAGCCGAGAACGAACCGCCGAGTTTCAAGGTGTGCTTTCCCCGGGTCCAAGAAAACACGTCGGAGTAGGCGAAGGTGTTGTCCGTGAGTTGCGAGGGACCTTGAATGCTAAAGCCGACAATCGCGTTAGGGAAATCCAATTGGGTTGGACCGGTGGGATTCTCCGATTTTATGTTGATGCCCAAAGCGGTGGAGGTCGGTTGTTGCGAGGACGGTACGGCTTGCACCGTGTCGCTGCGCTGGCCGGTCACGCGAAATTCGTTCAAAACGTTGGGCGAGAAGGTGTGGATGTAGGCGAAGTTAAAAAACCGGCTGTAAAAAGTCGAGGTCGCGCCGAAGCCCGGAATGGAGTTGGTGGTACCAGGAGTGCTCGGCCCAGGATTGAGCTGGGGGTCAAGATTGCGGCCCAAGGTCACGCTGAAGTGATCTTTCTGTGATGCCTCAAAATCAAACTTTCCGGTCAATTCGTCAGGATTGTCAGTGAGGGGATTCTGGAACGCCTGTGAACCGGCAGGAGAAGTGGGAATCAAAGCTGCTTTGATGTAAGCCTGTGCAACGGGATCAATCTTCGCCGGGTCGATGATTCCTTGCGCGGCGAGAGTGGGGTTGGACTGAAAGAAGGGATTGGCTAGCAGAAAACTGGCCACGGTTGCCTGATTCTTCGAGGCCGAGAAATTGCCCTGAAGCTCCGCAGGGGTGGGAAGAGTGGCCACCTGACCGACCTGAAGCTCGCTCTCCTGCTGCTTCTGGTAAGCAAGAAAAAAGAACAGCTTGTCTTTCTTGACGGCCCCGCCGACCGTTCCGCCGTATTGATTCCTATGAAGAACCTGCCTGGGATCCCCCTGGAGGTTGCTGAAAAAGTTGTTCGCGTCGAAAGCCGTATTGCGGACGAAATCATACGCGCTGCCATGAATTGCATTTGTCCCCGACTTCGTGACCTCAGTAATGATGCCACCAGCGCTGCGCCCATATTCGGCGGTAAAGTCGCTGGTGAGAACCTTGAACTCCTGGATGGAATCGGGATTGGGGTTGTACACAACTCCGTTATCGAGGAGGTCATTGTTTAGGCCGCCGTCCAGGACAAACGTGTTTGAGTCGCTGCGTCCGCCGCCGATGCTAAACTGCAACCCTCCCGTGCCGCCGCTCCCATTGCCGGGATTGTCTGCCGGCAACACGCCCGGTTGGTACAACGCAAGATCCAGCGCATTCCGGCCATTAAGCGGCATATCCTGTACCGCGCGGTCCGAAACCGTGGAGCCCAGCGTCGGATTGATGGTCTCGACAGTGCCCGCATTGGATTCCACCGTCACCGAGTCACTCGTCGAACCGACTTGCATTCTGAGATCGATTTTCAGGGTTTGATTGATCTCGAGTTTGGTCTGGCTGGTGGTCTCGGATGTAAAGCCCTGATGTTCTACTGACACGGTGTAGTAGCCAATCGGCAGCGCGAGAACCTGATAGAAACCGGCCGAATCCGAGGTTGTGTTGCGAGAGATGTGGGTCGCAACATTCGTCACGGAAATATGCACATCCGCTATGACCGCGCCGCTCGGATCATAAACAACACCAGTAATGCGTCCGGTAGCGTCCTGAGCTGACACTCTTGATCCGCAGAACGTGCCCAATGCCGCCAACAATAAACAATAGACCAATTTTTTGTTAAACCGGCTCAAGAAAACCTCCAGAAAAAGAAATAGACTCCGAGTTCCTGAGGGGAATCTCGGGCAAGCTCCCCAGTAAACGAACGAAACGGAAGTCCAATTCCCGGCAGCCAAGAGGCATTACGCTTAGCAGTAAACTAAGAACCGAGATTTATCTGCGCATCCCTTATTCCGCTTCTTAACGAACTATAAGACCACATTCGCTCGTGATCTATTCCAGTTCGATTGTAAAAGTGTGTGACGAAGGGCCGAAGCCTTTCATGGCTCCCGTCGCGCGACACCTACGAGGCGATAAAAGCAGAGAGACGAGAGATTCCTCACCCAGTCTGTGCAGCCAAGTAAGAAAGGTGTGAATTTTGCGGAGCAAAAGCAAAAAGGCTTCTTGAGTCAGTTCTTCCGCTTCGGCCGTGTTTCCTACCATGCGCAGGCATACCGCATACACACGCCGGCTATGCAGTCGATAGAGGAATTCAAACACGGTCCGATCGCCGTCGCGGGCTCGCTGGATAGCCTCCGCTTCTCTCAACTCGCCGCTGTGCGATAGCAGAGACTGCCGGCGCAGCCTTCTTCGGGATGCATTCCGTGCTGGAATGCACATCCCAGTTTAGGCTACGCCGCTCCTCTATTGTGGGCCTTGCCAGGAACCCAACCATGAGCTTTCTGTCCCCGGCGTTCGCAGTGACCTGCATGACTTCTTAGCGACCCGCTGCGTAGACTGCGATGGAAGTTCTGTTTTCACTGGCCTGTGTTGCGGGTGCGGTCTGTGGCACTGTCTTTTGATGGGCTTCTTTGTGTCCCGCGTGCTTTTGTGTGGGGGTGAAGTAGACAAAAGTCTTTCCTAGCTCCGGGGCATCGAATGTCTGGACGGTCTGCACATCGGCGATGTTCACCACGTTCAATTGCGCATGGTCTGCAACAGCTCTGTCATCGGTTGTAGCGGCCATGATGATGGCGTTGACTGGTCCCTGGATAACAAGTCTGTAGTCGAACCTTGCGGATGACATGACAAAGGTGTAATCGCCAGCCGGCAGTGTGGCGGTTCCCCAGTGTGTCTCAAATGGCAACGTAAACTTGCCTTGGTATGCATTCTGCGCGTTCCCGCTGGTCGCTAAAGCGCCCAGAGCGAGAGCAGCCACGCCTACCTTCGTAAATAGTTTCAAATGTCGAGCCCAGTTCATTTCAAATCTCCTTATTCGATGCGGTTTTGAATTACGAGACATTTCATTGTCTTCAGTGTGCAAGACCCCGCATGCTCTTGGATAATTCCGCGATCCAGCGATGTTTCGGGGGCGGGAATAAAAGTGTTTGTATTCCGGTTGCCAAGTTATGACTGTTTTTCTCAGCTGACCCGCGCGGAGAGTAACTGATGAATCCGGTCGCTTATTCGCTCCAGGTCATCAAGCGCTTTAACCGCATTCTTTCAGACTGATGAGTAGATCCGCTCAAGGTTTGGCCTGTGCCGCCTCGATAATGACCACAGACCCGGCAAGCTTCCGCTTAGCGCATTCCTGGGCGTCGCGTACATGGTCACTCAGTGGCTCTTGCGGCTTGAGTCTGAGATAAGCATCCAATTCGACCAACTCTTCTGAATAGTCACTCCGACGGATATAGATCTGGGCCAGAAGCAGGTGAGCCAGAGCGAGCTTCGGATCTCGTATCGACGTCTCATGGGCTATCTTTTCCGCTTCGTCCAGACGGTTCAGCCCAAATAGCGCCCAAGCAAGTATGAAATGGCCCGGGTTGAAGCCCGGGGCAAGTTCCACGGCCTTTCGGATGATCGGCTCGGCCTCAGCAAATTCTTGCTCATTGCAAAGAAGCGCGCTCAAACCGAAATGCGGGTCTGCGTAGTGGCCGCCACTAGCGTCAATAGATTTATGAAACGCCTGTTTAGCCTCTTCTTCATGCCCTAAACGCAGCTGAGCTAAACCGATCGCATGATAAGCCTCATAAAAGTTCGAAAATTCGGAAGCGGCGCGTTGGAAATAAAGAAGACTGCCTGCCGGGTCATTTTTCGAAAGGCGATCGATCCCTTTCTTGTAGGAGTTAACTGCGCGTTCCGGAATAGTCAGCTCGCGCGCGGAAACAGAGGGACTAGTTTCCCGTGAGATTTCAGCCGGGTCCTCCGTCTGGAATGGTGGCCCGTTGAGAATGATGCTTCGCGCGATAGTTGAGTTTGTCTCTTGACCGCGAGTCGTGAGCGGCAACGACAAAAGAGCCCCGAATAACAAACATATTGATAAACGCTGGTTCATAACCTTGCTCCAATCTCTCTGGCAAGCAGTTGCCTAAGGTGGAATCCTGAAATCACTGATGAGCCACCCCCGCACACTCATGCGTTCACCGCTGGTATTCGCCGTGAACTTGACACTGGGTCCTCGCTC
>Ga0210406_10003181_pt1 | contig 18181 bp, 19 predicted proteins | sample IncBWC30MmetaG_FD_155454 | JGI IMG/M metagenome (GOLD analysis project Ga0210406, IMG submission 155454) | Forest soil microbial communities from Barre Woods Harvard Forest LTER site, Petersham, Massachusetts, United States - Inc-BW-C-30-M | ecosystem: Environmental > Terrestrial > Soil >... | reverse complement strand
CCGGGATTGACGCAGACCGGATCGAGCTCGAGCGCGGCAATGCAGACCATGGCCTGAACAGCGAACGCCTCCATGATTTCGGCGACCGAAACAGAGGATACGGACAATCCGGCATGACGCAAAACCGCTCGCGCCGCCTCGATCGGCGCAAGCCCGGGACGTTCGGGATCGCCACCCGCCCGCCTACCGCCCTCGATGCGGACGATGCGGGCCGGAGGACGGATGGCCGCCAGCGCCCGCTCAGACACCAGCAGCACGGCAGCAGCCGCATCGGCCTCGACCGCGATGGTCGCCGCGGTCACACCGTGGGTCGAACTTCCCGCGAGAACGGGAAGGCGCGCGCAGAGGCCGGCGGTGAGGCGGCGGGCAAAAGGGTCCCCCCTATGTCCGCAGACAGAGACAAATTCCGGCGCCGCTGCGCCGCGCGCCGACGCCTTGCGATGGCTCTCGATCGCGAACGCCTCTTGGGCGCCGCGGGTGATGTCCCACTCCGCAGCGAGGGTCGCGGCGGCGGGGATCATCTCCGGATCCCGTTCCGGCCACGGCGTGAACGGCGGCCTCTCGTATGGTTGCACGACCTCATCGGGAAGGAGCGGACGGCGGGAGCGGATCGGAGCGCGGCTGAAGCTTTCGACGCCACCTGCGACGATCGCATCGGCCTCTCCGGCCTTGATGCGGGCCGCAGCCAGCAGGATCGCATCGAGGCCGGCACAACATTGCGTGTCGATCGTACTTGCCGGCACTTCAGCGGGTATCCCTGCCTTCAGCGCCGCCACGCGTGCAGGGTTGCCGCCGCCATAGAGCGCGTTGCCCAGTATCACCTCGTCGATCTCTGACGATGAAAGGCCGGCGTCGTCGAGCACCGCTCGAACGGATGCTTCAGCCAAGTCGACAGCCTCGAGCTTGGCGAAGACTCCGCCACGGGGTACGACCGCCGTGCGGCGCGCGGCGGCGATGAACACTGCGCTCATGGCAGCCTCCGCGCGATCGCGCCCGCGATCCAGACCTGGCGCAGCGCGTCAAAGTCGGTTTTCCCGGAGCGCGTCCGCGGCCAGTCCGGCAAGCCCGCATAGACGCGCGGCACCTTGTAGAGCGGCAACGCGTCTCGCAGGTACGCGATGAGATCCGCGGCGGTCACGGCGGCATCCGCTGGTATATGCACGAGCGCGACCAGCCGCTCGCCACGACTAGAGTCGGGGGTGCCGAGCACGGCCGCGGCCGCCACCGCGGGATGGCACTCGAGCACCCGTTCGATCTCCTCGGGGTAAACGTTCTTGCCGGACGTCACGATCTTCCGGCTGGCCCGGCCGACCAGATGTAGGAAACCCTGGGGATCGAGAAAACCGATGTCACCGACCGAGATCGCGTCGCCGTGGCGTAGCAGGTCGGATGCATCTCCGCAGGCGTAGTTCATGAACAGAAACGGACTCTCGACGAACACATAGCCCGTCCTTTCGGCCGCCAGGGATCGCCCGGCCCGATCCCGGATCGTTACCACCGCTCCGGAGAAGGCGCGGCCGACCGACGTTTCGGGACCGCTTTCGTCGGCTTTCGCAACCGTCATGAAGCTCGTCTCCGATGCACCATAGAACTCGGCAAACCGAGCATTGGGAAACAAGCGCCGCAACGGCTCACGCTCGCCGGCGGGCCACTTGGCTCCCGATGACAGAATCCAGCGTAGAGAAGCGAGCGCAGCTTTGCCGGCTGCTTTGATCGTCAGCTGCAACTGGGTCGGCACGCCATACAGCACCGTGACGCCTTCGCCTTCGATCAAGCGCACGACGGCGTCAGGCCTGAACCGCCGGCAGAGAATGACGCGGGCGCCGGCATTGAGCCCATGGACCAGTGCATAGAGGAACAGCGAGTGGGTCAGCGTTCCCGGCGCGAGGATCACATCGTCCCGTGTGATTCCGAATTCCAGCGCGTCATGGCGAAAGCTGTCGGTCCACGACCGGTGATGGCGGCGATAGCCTTTGGGCAGGCCTGTCGATCCGGAGGTAAAACCCACGTAAAACGGCGTCAGGGCGTCCGGCTCCGACTTTGGGACCGCATCGGTTGAGGCGCCCAGCGCCGGCGCAATCTGCGCGAAGGGCAGCAGGGGATCTGCAAGAACGATCGCCTGGTTTCCGGCGAAGCGCGCGTCGAAACTGACCACCAGGGCAGACGATAGCTGTGCCAGGATTGCCCCAGTCATCTCGACTGGCCAATCCGGGTCGAGCACCAGCGCTTCCCGCCCCGCGCGCGCGACGGAGAGGAACAGCAGCGCGAGCGCAGGACTGGTCGGCAGATGAAGCGCGACGCCACCGCCTTCAGGGGTTGCACAGGCAATGAAACCGGCCAGCCGGTTGATTTCGCGGTCGAGATTCCGCCAGGATACCCGCTGATCCTCGAATACCAACGCATCGCGGTCCGGCGTCCGCGCTGCGTGATGCGACAGCGCCGCCGTGATGCTCACGTGCGATGCCCGAGCGCGGCCGGATAGGCCTGCTCAGCGGCCTTGGCCAGGAAGGCCGCGGCAACCGCCTTCATCAGATCACCCGGCAGGAACACCGCAGTGGCCAGCATTGCCTGGAGCGCACCCATGTGTGCCACAATCACGAGACCAACGATGCCGCAGCCATAGACAACGAGGATTCCGCCGGCAATCGCGGCCATGAGCGCGGCGGCAACCACCGGCGCTTTGGCAAGGCGCTGCATGACGACGCCGGTGACAAACGCGCCCGGGACCCAGCCCAGGAGGAATCCGGCGGAGGGCGCGAAGAAGACCCCGAGCCCGCCTCGGCCACCCGCCAGGAGCGGTGCACCGAGCGCCACGACGAAAAGTAGCAGCAGCACGGCAAGCGCACCCCGACGCGGACCGAGCACGATGCCGGCGAGCATCACGCCGAGCGTCTGCGCGGTGATCGGCACCCCGCCGGCTACGGGAAGTTGGAAGGTCGGCAGCAGGCCCAGCACCGCGATCATGGCGGCGAAGAGCGAGATTCGGGCGACGGCGCGAGAGTCCATGCACGTGATCCTTATGGTTGGCGACCCGCGCGGCCATAGCCGCGCGCATCCAGGGCTTCAGCGACCTGATCGGCGAGACGCAGCGTCTCGATCAGAAACAGGACGACGATCCGAAGCGGAACGCGCCGCCGCGACCGCGCCCGCCACGCCTCCTCGCGAGCGCGCCAGTTGGCCAGCAACACGGGGATGAAGCGTAGCACCAGCGCGACCGAAAGCGTGATTTTCCGAGAGTTGACACCCAGCGGACGAAGCAAACGAAATAGCGGCTCGACGGCGTCCATCAGCGCGGACATCGTAGTCGTCATTGTGACCAGATCGGCGACGAGCACCATGAGCAGAAGCCGCAGCACCACACTGGCGCCGTCTTTCCACTGGGTGGAGAGGCCCTGCAAACCACCGATGATGACCAGCAGTGGAACGATCGGCTTCAACACGCAGAGCCGCCGCACGGCGTCGCGGCCCAACGTTCCATAGATTCCGGTCACGACAGCCAGCCAAAGCGCGAGAAGCCGCCAGTCCTGAACCGGCAGAAGCGCAACGCTCATGCCCGCGACCATCAGGAGCTTGAGACCCGCCGGCAGCCGATGGAGCCACGTCGTGCGGGAAAGGTAGCCGCCCATCATGCCGCGCCGCTCTCCAGCATGGACGCGCCCTGTGCGCTGGCATGCGCACGATAGTCCGGAAGCACCTCAGAAGGCATCCCGTCGGCCTTCACCTGTCCGTTCTCCAACCAGATCACCCGATCGAAATCGTGCAACAAGTCGAGGTCATGGCTCGCCATTACGATCTGCTGCGGCAACCGCGCAAGCCTCGCCGACAGCGACAGCCGTGTCGGTAGGTCGAGACTGGAGAAAGGCTCGTCGAGTAGCAATATCGTTGGCTCCGTGGCAAGGATTGCCAGAATGCAGACGAGCTGCTTCTGCCCCTCCGACAACTCGTGGATCGCGCGATCAATCCAGCCGGCACAGCCTTGTCTGGCCAGCAGATCCTCGGCTCCGCGTCTGGCCACCGCCGCGGTTTCACCGCGCTCAATCAAGCCGAAGGCGATTTCTTCGCCGACCGTCGGGAAGATGATTTGATGGTCCGGATTCTGGAACACGAATCCGACATCGGCGTGCAGTTCCCTACGCGCCTGTTTTGTGCAACGACCGTTGACGATCACCTCGCCTCGTTCCGGCAACAGCAGGCCGTTGGCGAGGCGCAAGAGCGTGCTCTTGCCCGACCCGTTGTCGCCGACGAGGCCAACGCGCTGCTCCCGTAGATCGAGCGACAAGGCGTCGAAAATCCGGCGGCCGCCTCGACTGAGGTGAACACGATCGAAAGCGAGCCCGAAAGATGATATGGCGCGGAACTGCTCAACCGATTTGTTCCGCTGAACGCCCGGGCTGCGCTTCGAACGCGAAATGTCGATGAATCCCATAGCTGTCGGCCTCTCTAAACTTGGAAACTAGATCGCAGACGCGGAAGCACGGTACCAGTAGCCCGTGCTTCCGAAAACTCCATGCGGGTGCCCTAATGACAGAATCGCTTGGCTTGCTGGCTCGGTACCTCTCGCTTGGCTAAGTCGCGCCTTCAATTTCCAAATGCGAATGACCGTTGTAGGCAATCATCCGACGGAATGACAGCGCTGTCCCCCGGCGATACCGTTAGTTTTGCTGGGCCTCTGCCTCTCCCCACGGCGCGCCCAAGAGGTTGGTAGGGATCAACGCAATCTTAGTCTTTGCCATGGCTTGCGCTGGTCTAGGCAGCGCAGTGTGAACAGGATCTGACAAGCTTGGCGCCAGAGCGTGGCCTCATAACGGCTCAGCCGATCGAGCGGGTAAGTTGGCAGGTTGGACAGGCGGATAAAGGAGCGTGTGAGGTCGTCCGGTTGATCAGCGGCGTCTGCGGTGGAAGGCTGGCCAGCCTCCAGACTGCCGGTTGGCTCGTCCTCATTGTGCCGCATGTCGACATCGGTCGCCACCGTATCTCGATACATGCTGTCAATCATATTCTGCCGCATTCGATGAGCGCGGCGGCTTTGGCGAAACAGCAGCAGGTGCTGGGCCTGGATCTTGAACAGCCCGCTCTCAATGGCGGTCGCGCGACGCAGCCGCCATAACAAGCTCGCCAGTCTGAGCACCAGTTCTCTCTCGACCGCCGATTGCGCGTCATAGTCGGCCGTAATCGCCATTTCGAAGGCCGCGTAGTCTTCGGCATCTTCCAGCGCATCGATCACGGTTTCTGCGGTGAGCCCATGACGAACCGCATTTTGCCGCGACCTTGTTTTGCCCTCTTCGGTGACAGGTCCCGTACTGAGCTGCGCGTTGCGGCGGTTGGCCTCGATTTGCCGGAAGGATGTCATTCGGCCTCCGGCCGAAGAATTGGCTTCGTTTCGTCAATTTGAGACCAGCCCGCAGCGCCGGCTCCATTGATTTCAGCAGGCTGAGCTCTTTCGCCATCGATGTCTATTGCGGCCGAAGCGAACCCATGAGTCTTGGCCCAAAGGCTGGCCGCAACGAGTAACGGATCGATCGCCTGCTTTTCCCACCAGGCACGCTCATTGCCCTTCCGGTGCAGTTCACGGTGCAGTCGGCAGATTGGGACGGTGAAGCGGTCGCTGACCTTCCGCCCCATCGCCCGCTGTTCGGCAAACTTGATGTGGTGCGGATCCGATGGAGTTCGGCCGCAGATAACAAGGCTGAGAGGCCACGAACTTCAGATGCTCGCGGTCGCGCTCGCGCACGGGCTTGCAGATGACACTGACCGTCTGTTCGCCAGCATCGATTTCGAATGACGGGTTACCATAACCATTCTCTTTCTGATCTTTCGGTGCAGCGGATTGAAGGTTGTCAAAGTCGGCTCAGCTTGGCACTGAAGGCCTGCTCGAGGGCCTGGGCATCTGCCGTTGAGAGCTGGTTTTTCAGGGCAGGGCCTGCTGCGCCCAGCTGGCAAGAACTTCTGAACTTTTCAGCTGCTCAATTTCTGATAACAACCGACGACGTAGCTCATCCGAGGCATCAGCCGACAAAGTCGGTGGCCTGGACCTTTCTGAACGGACCCGCCTTTGAGGGGTCTGCAAATATGGACCTGCAGCTCCGTTGTCCGGACTTGCCGATGCGTCTTGTGAGGCGGAGGGCCCAGTTGGCGGCACAAGGTCCGGCGCGTCGAGATCATCCTCGCCGGCAATGCCGACCAGGGTGAACAGGGCATAGCGGCGGGCGTAGGTGAGGGCAGCGCCTAACCGATGGGGCGCGGCTGTCTCGCTGACCGGGCAGACCGGCCAGTCCGACGAGATCCATTCTCCGGACGCGTGGATAAGGGTGGTGGTGAGTCTGATCAGCTTGGTGTCCTGGTCGATTGCCGTGGCCTGGACGGTTGCGATCCCGTGCTGACCTAAGCACTTGCGAACAAGATTAAGCCCGGAGGACAACGGCGCGTAGTGAAAGGTCCGGCTACCTTCGCGCGGGAACGGTGAGACAATTGTCGCGGTCAAAGATTTCTTTGGATTCGCTATCTCGGCCTGGGCCTTGGCGAGCGCTGCCGCCAGTGCCCCTAATCAAAGCGCGTCACTGAGCAAAGCCGGACGCGGAGCACCGGTCAGAGACCGGTAGCTTGGGGTCGCAAGTTGAAATCGTTGCAACGCATCTTGCAGATTGATTCGGGTGCTTCACGTGGAGAGCACGAGCACATCACCTATTCGTGTATCGCGCCAAGGAATATTTCTTCCGCATCCTCAGTCCGGTGTTTTGTCTGGTTGAACGCTGGTCAAAACAAAAATGAGGAAACGTATGTCACACAGTAAGGACAATCACGAAGATGGTGTCAGCCGCCGTCATGCCCTCGAATGCATGCTCTGGGCCGGCACTGGCGTTTTGTGGACAGTGAGCGGCGGTATTCCGCGATCCAGCCTGATCGGATCGGCGCAGGCAGCCGAAGGTAACGGCTTCACCTTCCTGCAGATTTCCGACAGTCACGTCGGCTTTGACAAAGCGGCCAATCCGAATGCGCTTGGCACGCTGCAAGAGGCCATCGCCAAGATCAAGGCGCTTCCCAACAAGCCGGCCTTCATGCTGCATACCGGCGACATCACCCATTTGTCGAAACCGAAGGAATTCGACGACGCCGCGCAAGTCATCGGCAGTTCGGGGCTCGAGACGCACTACGTGCCAGGCGAGCACGACAACCTCGATGAGGTTCCCCTCAAATCCTACCTCGAGCGTTACGGCAAGAACACCAAGGGCACCGGCTGGTATTCCTTTAATCAGAACGGTGTGCATTTCATCGGTCTCAACAATGTGATGAACCTCGAGGCCGGCGGCATGGGCAAGCTCGGACCTGAACAACTGGCGTGGCTTGCCGATGATGTGAAGGGTCTTTCCGCTTCCACGCCGATCGTCGTCTTCGCCCACATTCCGTTATGGACGGTCTCCAAGGATTGGGGTTGGGGTACGGAGGATTCAGAGAAAGCGCTATCGATGTTGAAGCGCTTCGGCTCGGTGACGGTGCTCAACGGGCACATTCATCAGTTGATGCAAAAGGTTGAAGGCAGCGTCAATTTCCACACCGCGAGGTCCACGGCGTTTCCTCAGCCAGCGCCGGGTACGGCCCCTGCGCCGACGCCTCTGGTCGTTCCGGCAGAAAAATTGCGCTCGGTGCTTGGCATCAGAACCGTCGTCTACACGCAGGGCAAGGAGTTGCTCGCCGTCACCGATCAACCCCTTGCGGCGGTCTGAATAGACTCCGCACGACTGGCATTTCGATTCTTCATTATCGCCCTGCTGCAAAGAATCTTTCTGTCAGTGGCGCGGCGGCGTGTCACCGGAGCCTGATCCTTCACCGATCTCCCTGGCGAAGGTTCGGGCCTCGGTGATACGGCGCAGCCTATGCAAAGCACGCGGGCGTAAGGCCGGAAGCGAGTTTTTCGAAGTTGGCATGACGCGGGTTTGACAAAGCCGCGCCTGCGCAACGTGAGAACCCACGATTGCCTGTTCAACATAAGGGCGCTGAGCCCAAATCAGGAGGAAGAGGATGAGAAAGATAGTGCTTGTTGCCAGCATGCTTGCCGGTATAGCGCTTTGGACACCAGCCTTCGCGCAGACAAAGTCGACGATTCCTGTGATCGTAAAGGATTTGAACTCGCCTTACTGGCAGGCTGTCCTCGCCGGCGCCCGCAAGGCGGGCGCGGAGCTCGGCGTCAATGTCGTAGGCCTCGGCGCGCAGTCCGAATCCGACGTGAACGGTCAGATTGGCGTGCTCGAAAAAACGGTGGAAACCGACCCGGCGGCAATCGTGATCGCACCGGCGCAATTTGCCGCCCTCGGAAAGCCGATCGATGAGGCGGCCAAAAAAACCAAGGTGATCGGCATCGACTCATCTGCTGACACCAAAGCGATGACCTCACTGCTTGCGATCGACAGCTTGAGAGCGGGCGGCATCGCAGCCGACACTCTCGTTACCGCCATCCAGAAAACGTATGCCGATGCGGAAGGCGACGTCGTGATCATCACTTCCACTTCCGGGGTTCCCTCGCTCGATCAGCGTGCCAAGGGCTTCAAGGACGCGGTCGCCGCGAAATATGGTGCGATTAATGTCGCTGCCGAAAAGGCCGCCGACGGCAAGCCCGCAGCAGCCATCGGAATCATGAAGGAGTTTATTGCCAGTATGGAGGACCTGCGCGGGGTGTTCGTCTCGGATCCGGTCATGACGCAGGCGGTGGGCCAGGCCGTGGCCGAAAAGACGACGAAGGACAAGATCCACATCATCGGTTTTGGATCGGACGAAAAGCTCGTCAAATTCCTGCAGGACAATGTGATTACCGGGCTGATCGTCGAGGACCCGTTTCGCATGGGTTATGATGGTGTCAAGACGGCATTCGCCGCCGCGAAGGGCGAGAAGGTGCCGGCCAATATCGAAACAGAGGCGACCCTGATCACGAAGGCGAATTTGACTTCTGCGCGTGCGCAGGAACTGCTCAAGCCCAACGTCAAATAATCGTCGGGAACAGGTCTGGAGCGGGATGGCGCGCAACCAAGCCATCCTGCTCTCGTAATTGCTGAGTTCGCTCTCCTTTTCGTCGGCGGCACTCGCTTGCCCCAGGGCTCAGGTCGATGCCGTACACCACTGGGCACCTCTTCCCGCCGTCGCGCTTTCAATTTTCGCATTTGGCTGATCAGAAAAATCGCGCCGCTGGAATAAAGCGGAAGGTGACGGAGTCTTCCGTGTACGGCGCAATCCAGCGCCATTTGGGGTTCGATCGGCCCCATAGGGAGAACTATGACATGGGTAAAAGAGGCCTTGACGAGAAGGGGTTGGGCCGCCGCGAAGTGCTCGAATGCATGCTTTGGGCGGGAACCGGCGTCCTCTGGACTGTCAGCGGGGGTATTCCCCATTCCGTGGGTTTGATCGGTGAGGCGGCGGCCGCAGAGCCGACCGGATTCACCTTCCTGCAAATGAGCGACAGCCACATCGGCTTCGACAAGGCGGCCAATCCGGATGCGCTGGGCACGCTGCGCGAGGCGGTCGCCAGGGTGAAGGCAATGCCGGCCAAGCCGTCCTTCATCATTCACACCGGCGACATCACCCATCTTTCCAAGCCGGCCGAGTTCGATAACGCCGACAAGGTATTCAGTGAGACCGGCGTTCCGATCCACTGGGTTCCCGGCGAGCACGACATCATCGACGAAGAGCGCGGCAAGGCCTATCTCGAGCGTTACGGCAAGGGATCGAAGGGCGCGGGCTGGTATTCTTTCGACGATCACGGCGTCCACTTCATCGGTCTTGTCAACGTCGTCGACCTGAAGGGCGGTGGCCTCGGCAACCTTGGCGCCGAGCAGCTCGCCTGGCTCGAGGCCGACCTGAAAGACAAGTCGAACAGCACGCCGATCGTCGTCTTCGCCCACATCCCGCTCCAGGTGATTTACAAGGAATGGGGCTGGGGCACCGAGGATGGCACGCGGGCGCTTGATCTGTTGAAGCGGTTCGGTTCGGTGACCGTGCTCAACGGCCACATCCATCAGCTGGCGCAGAAGGTCGAAGGCAACATCACCTTCCACACCGCGTTGTCGACGGCGTTCCCGCAGCCGGCTCCCGGCAGTGCGCCTTCGCCCGGTCCGATGGTCGTCCCGGCTGATCAGCTTCGCACCAGGCTCGGCGTGTCCAGCGTCACCGTGGTTCAAGGCAACAAGCAACTGGCAATCGTCGACAGGACGCTGGCTGGCTGATTAGAGGTCGTTTAAATGCAAACTTTGAAGAACAAGCTACACCTTGCCGCGGCACGCCTCTCTCCCGCTCGCGCGGTGGTGGTCGCAATGCTTCTGGGTCCGCTCGTCGGCGCCTTGCTGGCCTACGGCGCGGTCGCCGCACAGGAGCCAACCGAGGTGACGATTGATAACTTCACCTTCGGTCCGCCGGGACTGACTGTTGCCGCAGGGGCGACGGTCAAGTGGGTCAATCATGACGACATTCCGCACAATGTCGTCGACAAGAACAAGGGCTTCCGGTCGAAGCCGCTGGAGACTGACGACTCGTTTTCCTTCACATTCGCCAATGCCGGCACCTACGATTATTTCTGCGGCCTGCATCCTCAAATGACAGGGAAAATCATCGTGAAGTGACGGCAGCGAAGATCTCAGTGCGTCAGACATGACGACAACCATTCGGCACATCGGGAGTAATTTCCGGTGTGCCGAACCCAAGAACACCATGTTAAAAATGGAACCGGTAGCGCTTCCAGGCGCGATCAACGGCAGCGGAGGCGCGGACGGACACTTCGGCTTGGGACTATCCTCAGCGCGAAAACAATCCGTCGATCCGAAACGAGTAGCCCACACCCACAATGTAGCTGGGCGTATTGTGGTTTAGCCCAATAGCGAAGTGGAAATCCACCTGTTGATTGTGGGTCAGATGGTACAAGCCTCCCGAATTGAGCGCGAACGAGGGACCAGCTCCTACGGGATAATCGCCAACATATTCCGTAAACAAGCTCATCTTCTCCGAAAGCTTCTTTTCAATCACGAAGGTCGTCTCCGTGATCCGTGTCGTATTCAATTCGGCTGGCCGGAAGAATTCGGTGAGCATTCCACTCAGACCCCACCCATCACGCAATTCCCACGACCATGGGAATTGCAGATAGGGCTGGGCCCCACGGCTAGCTATTTCAGCAGTACCGGTTGGCAAGAAGACCCCCGCGGTCACGGACAGATCGATTTTTCCGGGCAGCGGGCTGATTTGCCATTTCACGGCGGGAGCGACATCCGTCCAACCGGAATTTCCGAAAGCCCTAACGCTTGCTACATAAGAGGGGACGTCGACCAGAATTTCCAGGCACGGAGCAATCCCCAGCCGCCATCGGGTGTTGGTGCCATCGATTTGACGCGCGCCTGAATTGATTCCGTTTTCGCTCTGAAAGCTGCCGAAGGGCACAACCACGCTTGAATTCGTTACGTCCGGCCGGTCTGTCGCAATTTCATCCTCAGGCCGTGGACATTTTTCTGCCTCTGCGCGTGCCTCGGCGGTGGTGAGCACGATCACCGCTCCCGTGAGCAGAGCACAAAGAATTCCTCGCCACCCTTTGACGAAACAAAGTTGGGACGAGACCAAGGCTGAATACTCCGACACTCTTGCAAAGATCCGGCTCCCAAACAAAAGACCATGCCGATCTCTAAATTATTCCCGACGTCTATTGTTGTTGTGAAGCAGCACTACGATCCCCCGCCTTCAAACAGCGCTGCGCCCAAATGTTTGATTCAATATCTGCGACCTTGCCCAGTTCTCTATTACGTAGCACACGTTCAAGTGATCGCTGCGGCAAGCCTTCCTAAACAATTCGCGATGTTAGGTGTTCAGAGGAATTTCAAGGTTCAAGATCGGGTCTGTCTATCGATGCCCTTGAATCATGCGCGAAAATACCTGCCGGAGCGATCGAGATGAGAAACGGTTTGGAAGTCTCAGGGAAACTGATCAAAGCGCCTAAGGGCGAACGGAGACGTTTCGATCAAACAACCATCCTGCTGCACTGGCTTACGGTGGTTTTAATCACCATACAGTTTAGCAGTGCATGGCTGCGCGGAGCCGTCCATCATGAAACCAGTCTCGCTGCCGCTATTTTGACGATTCACCGAACGGCGGGCATGCTGACATGGCTGATCGGTCTGATGCGTCTCGTCTGGAGGCATAATTTCGCTTACTTGCCGCCGTTTCCGGAGAGCATGCCGAAACTGCAACAAACGATGGCGAAAGCCAACGAATTTGGTCTCTACGTGCTGCTCTTCCTTCAGCCCATTACCGGTCTGGGCGGAACGCTGTTTCACGGTCATCCGTTTGAGCTTTTCATGTGGAATGTGCCCGCATTATTGGCCCCGAACCCGGAGATCCGCGCGCTATTCGTCGAGGCTCACGAGATCGGGGCCAAAGCGCTGATCGCACTCATCGGGCTGCACGCAGCCGCTGCGCTTTTTCACCAGTTCGTGTTGCGTGATGAAGTGCTGCAACGGATGTTGCCCACGATCTCGCCGTCAGCCCGGGCGCGCAAACCCAAGGCACAACTCGCCATTGGCGAAGTGGAGTAATAGGGGGGATCGCGCTCGGTCCCTCCCAGAGGGAGGTGCTCGCCGGATGCGCATGCGCATTTACACTCGAAATCAATCGGCAAGGATTGACTTGCACCCCGCCATTGAAATCCTGGCGCATTAACCAAACTGCCGCGATTCGAGTTGCACCTGATTTTGATCCTTAGTCGCATGTGCATGATCCTTTGTCAGGTGGCTCCCGTCCATTGCCTTCGCCTCAGCGCCACTATCGACGGACAAGCCACGACTATTGTTCAAAGGTCCCCCGGCTCGCATTCACCCCAGTCATGTCAAGGGACATTGATCGAGCGTTACCAAAGAAGAACGCGTCGGTCGAAAATTTTGATGGGGCTTATCGAGTCTGATCAACGCGAAGCTGTGTCAGTTTCGTGCGCATAGGCGCTCACCAGTCAAACCGGAGAATCCAATTGAGCAAGATCAAAATATTCGGCGCTACGATGATTCTTTCTGTCGCCGTTGCTGTGCCGGCGTTCGCTCAAGAGGTGAGCTCGACGCATCTACGCCGAGCGTATAACCAGTTGAGTGGGCCATTCCAGGCGAGCCCCCGACTGCCAAACTGGTCGACGATTGACAATGCCGGCTCACGTGAAAGAGACCCGTCCCAAGTAGGCGGCGAGGACGCCGACTTCCGCCCTGCCAGCAGCTGAATCACATCCGGGACATTGGGCGCCCACTAGGAACGTCCCAATGTCCCGCTAGGTGATTCCCAATTATCGGAAGGCTATTAGCCGGAAAAACGCTTGACCTGAGGAACGAGCACGCGCGGCGTATCAGCAAACGGGACGGTGACGTGAGGGCGGATGCCGATTTTTTCCGCGCGGACAGGTCTCGATCTTAAGCCTCGTCTAGGTCGAGGGACCGTAGTCTGCCTGCGGTAGCCAAGCGTGACGCTAATATCATCGGAATTGATTTCGCCCCGAGCATGATCGCCGAGGCGAAGTAAATATCCCCCGGCTTTGCCGGGGGATATTTACTGAGTCCCAATCAAAGCTTCTAGTTTCGATGGGTGCCCAATTCTGCTCCAGGCTGGCGATTGCTCAGGGCAAGCAAAAATGCCCTGCAATCGCCGGCAAATGGGATCAGCCCCGCGGTCCTAAAAATAGCAACCGAGGTAGTTGGAATAGAGGGGACTGCAAGCATACCCGCCGTAGCCTCCGTAGTATCCGTAGCCGAGCCCATATCCAAATCCGCGCCCGTAACCATAGTAGCCGCGTCCATATCCAAATCCGCGCCCGTAGCCATAGTAGCCGCGTCCATATCCATAGCCGCCAAATCCTCGACCGCCGAATGCTCCGCCGCGGAACCCACCTCCGCCGAACCCCCCACCGTGGAAACCGCCTCCGCCAAAACCACCTCCATGGAAACCTCCACCGCCAAAACCGCCACCATGGCCACCGCCACCGCCTCCGCGAGCGAACGATACAGTCGGCTGGATCAGGACGACTGTAGAAAGTACGAACAAGGCTTTATACAATTTCCGCATGACGCTTCCTCCATTGGGACGATCTCGTTCCCAAGGATAAGACATCTTTCGCTGCGGGATTATTTCGGCAATCGAAGGACGTTGGCCGTCAACTGACTGTGAGCCAAGGTCGATCGATCATTGTCCGGATGCTTCAGCCTAGACACTCCCCCGCCTACCGGGTCGCCGTCCGTTTGCATCTCATGGAGAACGCTGATCACGCCTTCCTCGTTGCGGTTCGCAGGTCCGTGTGCAAGGTCCGCGCCGCAGTCGGCGCCATGTTTTGAGTCATCCTCGTTCTGGAGTCGCATCATCTCGTTCCAATAAAGCCTTCCCCAGCTCATACGTAAGCCCATGAGGGCTTCGAGTTCGCCGCTCGTGATAAAAGTCATAGGAAAGCTCGTTTCAATGGTTCGGCAAATGTCGGCTTGGGTGAGCTCGCCGAAACGGGGGACCAGATGCGTGAAACTCTTCCAAACCAGCAGCCTCTGCAAATATTTCTCACGATGCGATCGACCTTTGCGTCTTCGTTTTCGAAGAAGTGCCAGCACTATCGCAGTTGAAACAATGGAAGGCGCGTATGTCAGAACCAGAGCGGGACGTATTGCCGCGTACTAGCGTTATTGGTGCACGGCAGTTTAAGCAAGGATGAATTTCAATTCTATTGGATGTGAAACAAAATAGCGGCTCCACTGCATCCATGATCTTTCCTCTAAATCAAATTGAGTCGGTCACTTCAGAGGCAATAAGTCAATGGATATTGAAAGGCCGTAAGCGCGCATCGCGTCAGATATCGCAGGCGAGACGCTTCCTGATCTCGTCGACTCGCTTGTCCAGCGCGCTGAATCTGACATGAACGCTTCCGTCGTGAAGGCGGAACGTATAGCAAAACAATACAAACCCGAAAAACCAATGGTGATGCGCCGAGTAGCGAAGAGCCTGCCCTGCGGCACTTGCGATGATGTTCAGTAAGTCCATCAGCATGATCATTTGTTTCAACACGAGATGGTGGCCAAGGCGCTCCTCGCCCTCATCGGTCACTCGTGAAGCCTGAACGAACACGCTGCGGATGGCCGGATTGCCTCCGGCATTTCCCAAATGAACGATGAAAAAGAGCGCCCGCGAAGCAGGACGTTGCCGAGACCCGAAAGCGGCTGCACCAGAAGCACATCGGAGAAGCCACATTTATTGGCCTTTGCGATGCATTGTTGTAGTTTCGGCATGCACTCCGAAAACGGCGGTAGGCAGGCGAAATAATACCGCCAAACGAGACGCACCCACTCCACCATCCAGGTCACGACGCCCGTCGTTCGGTGGACGGTCATCAAAGCTGAGGCAAGGTGTGTGTCGTGGTCGACGGCTTCGCGCGACCATGCGGTCACAAACATCACAATAATGAGGAGCGCCGTAATCCAATGCAGAGCAATGCTTATATGCTCGAAGCGCTCACTTTCGGGGGTCGCGTCGAGGACCGACCCATCAGAAGGTTCAGTCATGTCCGTGTGCTCCAGGTTCTCGTTGCGAAGTTCCTAATGAAGGAGACCTGCGCGCCGGCAACTTTATTCCGAAGTCACCTATCCGAGTTCGGGCCATTTATCGCCCATGAAGCAAATTCAGTTCTCGATGCCTTCTGGATCAAAACAGTCAGAGTCCGGTAACGATGCGTCGATCATCGATGGTGGGCGCAACTCTTCGGGAACATCATCAAAACTATCTTTGCTTGGACCGAGGCTTGTCCCCGCCCACCAGCTCCGCTCCAAGCTTTTGGCTGTCCACTGTGGCTATCATGCAGGGCAACAAGCCGATCGCCGTCGTCGACAAGACGTTAGCTGGCTAAGTCAAGAAGTCCTATCAAGTCGGTCTTTTCTGAGAGCCCCGCCAACAGTTGGGAATATTTTCGCGGCTGAACCTGTCTCTTAGGGGGTGACCTCCAAGAGGAATGGGCATGTTGCGGAAAATCATTATCGTTCTAGTCACGTCGGCGGCAGTTGCCTTGGACCCTCTTTCGGCGCGCATAGAGGGATGGTGGCATTATCTCCGTAGACGAAGCCGATGGAGCTTACCCAAGCGTGATTTGAACGGTACGCACGACCACCCCAGGAGAAACGCATGAGCAGAATTGCGATCCAGCTTTTGACACTTGCCACATGCGTGACGGCGCTGGTGGTGGTTCCCGTGGTCACACCCGCCAAGGCCGCGATGAGCAGCAGCAGGCACTTAAAGAAGCATAAGAAGCAAAGGGGGCCTGGCTTCACCGATCCCTGGCTTGCCGGTCAGGCGTGGCCTGGTAACTGGCTCCCAGTCGGTCAGGCAGGCGGCGCCTGCCCGGGCAACGGCCGAAGCTTCGAGTGTAGCACCTGGCCTCCTCCAATTTATGATGATCCTGATCGAAAAGTTCCAGGCTCGGATGGTGGCTGAGCGAACCGAGCTGACGATGTCGCATTCGATTTTGAGGCGGATCTTGTCGCAGCGGCTCAGACATTTGACCGCGAGAAGATATCTCAATCGGCAAAAGTGGCGGTCCAGCAATATCGCGAATTGTTTGGGTTACCCAAAGGTTTTTCAGACGTACGCATCGATCAGGAGAAATGAGCCATCTGCAGCTTGGTCGACACCGGGCTCAAGTCCAAACCAAAGTAAAGGGATTTCATAATGGTAGAGCCAATCGATTTTAATGCCAGACTCACTGCCAAACGGAACGAAGCTATCGATCTTCGCTCTCTGGTCGAAATGAAGCTTAGCGCAAGCCGGCGCCTCGCCGAAGCAATTAACGACATGCGTTCAGAGCTGGCTTTAAACAACGAGGAAGTTGTTGTTCTGCTACGGCATGCCATTGATCTTTTGGAAGGACGCAGGGAAAAATAGCGCCGGCTGGTCGAGATCGGGCTGAGCTGAAGAAGAAGTGATTCTAGGAGGAAAGCGCGCCATTTACGCTTTGTACCCGCAGTGACGGAATTTGAGTGGGTCGCTTTAACGTGATCGACCGGTGCGCATTTTCCGCGACGGCTCCATAACAAGCCCATCGGGAATCGCGAAATTAAGCTTGCTCCAACCACATCAGGAGGAAGGCGCATGAGCAAATCTGCGACCCGGCTTTTGACATTGGCCATATACGCGACGGCGCTAGTGATGGTTCCCTTGGTCACATCCGCCAAGGCCGCGACGAACGGCAGCGAGGAAAAGAAGGCTAAGAAGACGATCCAAACGAGCCCTGGCTCCGGCGATCCGGGGTCAGCAGATCGGGCAAGCGCGAATTGCTCCCGAGGCATCGACTGTAAGACGTGGCCTCCTCGAATTTTTGATGATCCTGATCGAAAATCTGGGGGTGGCGGCGGCATGTGAAGCCCGATGCGCGAATGTTAGGGCCTCGCAGACAGATGCGAGGATGTTCCCTTGTGGGTCGGACATCTCGAAGGGCGATAGGGTGGCCCACAGCCCATCCCGCCGAGAAGGGAACGCTACAGGGCTAGCCTCCGCTCGCCGCCCTCAGAAAATCACCTTCGCCGAGATGCGCGTCTCCGGTGTGCGCGGCGTTCTGTAGGAATTTGCTCTGCGAAGCTGGCTCGCTTTGAATGCCCGTAGTCATACAGCGACACAGGCCGAAAATCCGCGTAGTGCCGGCTTTGTGACCGGAAGGCAAATTGCGCCCGATCCCAACGGCAACTATCCATTGTGTCGATACGTTCTTTCTTTGAGGCACCAATGAGCAGACGCTTCATTTCCATCGCTGCGGGTGCTGTCGCATTTGCCACGGGCGGGACCGCCTTTGCTGCGGACAAGCCGGTCCAGGCTCCGCCGGCCGCACCTGCGCCTGTCCTTTACACTTGGATCGGGTTCTATATTAGAGCTTCGGCAGGCCCCATCTGGTCCTGGAATGATGTTGAACCCTCGGCGACGGTTGCATTCACAAATCCGGGCTTTTCCGTTAACGCTCCTAGTACCGCTGCTGCGCAGATCGCGGCGACTCCACCGGCTCTTTCGACCGGCGCAAATGGATTCATTGGCGGCGGCCAGCTCGGTCGCGGTCCTAAGAGGTCGAAGATGCGCCAAATTTCGCGGGGCAAGACTGAAACCGTCGCTCGAGGATCAATGGACTCCTCAACATCTCGCGATTTCGCGTGTTCGAAGGAATGTCAAGGCTCAA
>Ga0210406_10003180_pt1 | contig 18182 bp, 14 predicted proteins | sample IncBWC30MmetaG_FD_155454 | JGI IMG/M metagenome (GOLD analysis project Ga0210406, IMG submission 155454) | Forest soil microbial communities from Barre Woods Harvard Forest LTER site, Petersham, Massachusetts, United States - Inc-BW-C-30-M | ecosystem: Environmental > Terrestrial > Soil >... | reverse complement strand
AGTACTTTCTTTTTAAGTTCTGAGATAGCTCCTGCCAGCTCCACTCCTGTAGCGCCACCACCAACTATTACTATATCCATCAGGCTGTTCAACTCTTTCGAACTGGTGCTAAGCAAGGCCGTTTCAAAATTCTGCAAAATTTTGCTTCTGAGATCAAGCGCTTGCGGTACCTGCTTCATGGGAAAAGCTTTTTTCTGAAGTTCTGTATTGCCATAATAATTAGTCCTGGAACCTGTAGCGATAACCAGGTAAGCATACCTGAGTTTCCCTATGGTTGTATCGATGGAATTCTCTTCCGGAATAATTTTCTTTACTTCGGCCATTCTGAAATAAAAATCTTTATATCCTTCAAATATTTTTCTGAGGGGAGAAGCGATAGAGTCCGGCTCAAGCCCTGCCGTTGCAACCTGGTAAAGCAACGGCTGGAAAGTATGGTAGTTATGCCTGTCAAATAATATTACCTGAAAAGGACTTTCTTTCCCAAGTGCCTTAACCAATTCAATTCCTCCAAAACCGCCACCGATGATGACTACGCGGGGCTTGCTTGTATCAGGAATGTTCATAGAAATTCCTTGATCTATATCCTGGATGGTTCTGTGTTGATTTGGCATAGCTTCCATTTGAAAAGATTTATGGGCTTAATATATTAAAAATCCCCGGAGAGAAAACATGAGAACGTAGCTTATGTTTAGCTAATAATTATTTTTCATTAACCAGGGTTGTTTTTTAACAAAACTCCGGCAAAGAAAACTATACTTTTTTATGATATGATAAAATAGGGGCTACTAAACTTATTTATAATTCAAGGGTTCACTCACACGTGACTGCTTCCTGTTGTTTAACTCATAACCATAGATCACTCTTCCCAACTGGGCAATAAATGGAAGTCCGATGCTGGTGTATTCATATTTTCCATCATTGAGGATTTCATCTTTATTCGTATAGATAAGTGCTGAGAGAAAAAATTCAACTTTGTTTTTATAATCAACGATATATGCGCAGTCACTGGTAAATCCATAAGCCAGGCCGACCTTATTAAATATGCGGATATTTTCAGGAATTCTTGCAGGTGTATCAGCATATATCAGAAATTTTCTGAATCCATCGTAATAAGCAATTGAATCATGCCATTCTTCCCGGTCTGTTTCCCGAGGCAGAATGCTCATGGTCTTTTTTAGAAATATCAGATCATCGGGTTTGATGTCGAATCTTCTTGGGGCCGGAACTGCTTCCGGGTAAATGATTGAAATAAGAATTCCGGTTAGGTCTTTTAAAGTAATAGCATTTGAGTAAGTGAAATTTCTGGGCTTTTTAATAAGCTTTTTACCATCATAGTAACTCTTTCCAACTTTGGGATTCTTAAAAGAATTAGTCATCTGATTTCCATTTACCTTAACACCTTCTTCATATAAAACCTGGTTACAGAGGGTATCAATAAATTGAAAAGGTCCCGTTCTTCTCTGTTCTTCATCATCGCAGGACGCAAATCTTTGAATAATCCTTGCGCTCTTATAGCCCATTTCTTCGAGTCGAAGATTAATATGCTCTTGCCCAAGAAATTCATATTGGTGGTTGAAAGCGATATTATCGCTTATCACCATCATTTCTGTGATGTCACCGGCGATAGTTGATATGGCATTGGTGGTATCATTATTTTCAAGACACCTGACATGTGTTTCTAATATAGAATTTCTATCCACCACACCATTAAGGCTCTTAAGTTTTTCCAAACTGAGTGCAGCTACAGGAAGCTTTACCAGACTTGCAGGATAAAAATAGCTGCTACTGTCTCCATAAGAATAATTACTGAAAGTGATTCTATTATTTTTGTCCCTGTTAACCTGGGTATAAATAATTTGTAATTTATACTCTCGCGGGTTGTAGAGTACCTGATAAATGGCCTGGGAGGTGTCTTCCTTTAATAAGAGATCCTCAAGGAAGCCTGCCTTTTTCTGTGCTTTCACATTAAAACAACAATATGTAACCAGTATAAATGTGAAAAAGGCTGACTTCCTTATGATCATGTTTTTTTATTTTCTGACGGCCCGGAGCATATTAACTTCCTTGGTCCCCCAGTGATAACCCAAAGTGAAGGGCAGAGGTTTTACGGTCGAATCAGATTTATATGCTTTTGCCAGATTTGGCTCTTTAATATGTGGAAAATCAGCTACTGGTTTGGCATACCTTCCATAAAGCTGGATGTTCCATTTATTTTTATCAAAGAAGTCGTATGCAATGCCTGAATCATCCTGAAGGATACATTCACTTTTATCAAAAATCAGGTTTCTTACGACAGCAAATTCATTATAGTGAAGCAGATATGAAGCTGATTTTAAATAGCTGTTTACAGACTTCATCTTATTAAGGTATGATACAAAGCCTTGATTTTTCTTAAGCAGCCGGTCTTCCAGGTTAACCTGGAAATAATAAACTGTTTTAGGCTTCGAATCTGCTGTAAGGAAATCTATTCGTACACCTGGTGTACCCGCGATTTTCTTTGATGAATCATCTTTGATATTTACATTCCCATTGGCATCTATTCCTACATTTTTATAAGGCCTGTCAAGTTCATGGCCGGTACTGTCAACATATACATTATGAATATTGACGATGGTGTTCCCTGTTCTTTCAAGAAATATGCACATCAGAGGAACTGTACCATTAACTTTGTTTTTTTGCAGATGGCCTATCATGTTCTTTGTAATAAAGTAGCTTTTTTTGAAAAGGTCATTTAATGATTGCTCGACGGATCCCAGATAAACGATGCGGGCGTTGCTATTAAGGGAAGTAAGATCTGGCAGCTCGCCAATTGGCTCCATGGCCAGCAACGTATAAGTGTCAGCGTTGGGAAACAAAATAAATGCGTTCAGAATATCTGGTCCGGAAAAAGGATAGAAAACATTCCGTTTAACAGAATTAGCACTGGCAAGTTCAGTCTTGGCCCATTTTTTCATTTTGCTGAAGCGGTTTTCATCCAGCATTTTCCAACTGCTGTCAGAAGATCTGGCGAATGATTTCCAGCTTTTCATCGTATCAATTTTGGAAAGCTCGCTGGAACTGCTCTGTGGAATCCCCGATATAAACTTAGATGTGTTATCGAATTTCCTGTCGAAGTTTTGCACAGAAGTGACAGAATCTTTTTTCACATTAGTTGAGTCAGTTTTTTCTTTCTCAACTTTTTGTTTGTCTGTATTATTTCCACAGGAGAAAAGTAATCCTGATATCAGGAGGACAAAGGAGATGTTAATTTTTTTCACGGGGTTTTGGGATTTTTATTTTTAGTAGTTATTAAATAATATACAATCAAACCTGACAGTATAGTTGCAAAGCCATATATAGATTCTTCTGTACTGTATCTGCAAAGATAATACATCATCCAGACTTCCAGACTTATCAATACGAGTGGTGTTACAGGGTAGCCCCAGGTGCGATAAGTGTCTGGCTCTAAAGCATGTTTGCTCCTGTAAACAAATACTCCAGCGACAGTGAGCGTAGTAAAAAGACTGAGTGTAAATCCTATGTAAGTAATAATTCCCTGAAAGGTAGAAGTGGCTATCAGTATGATTGCAAGCAGGGATTGCAGCAAGGTGGCATAAAAAGGAGTTCCTGATTTATTCTCCCTGGAGAAAGTGCTGAAGAAAGGGAAGTCTTGTCCGATTACCTGTGTCACACGTGGGCCTGCGATCATAATACTGTTTACCGAAGCGACTAGCCCGATTGAGATCACAATACTGATAATCTTCGCTCCATCATGACCAAAAATATTCACAGCGGAAACAAATGCTACATGCTCATTGGCAGCAAGATCGGGCAAGGGCACTGTATAAAGGAATATAAAATTCAGCAATACATAAAGAATCAATACAATAAAAGTCCCGATAAAGAGCGCTTTTGGCAGAAGTCTGGATGGGTCTTTTATTTCTCCGGCAACATAAGTGGCGGAATTCCATCCGGAATACGCGAAGGATACGAATACCAGGGAGACTGCAAAGTTATCCTGAAATACGGCATCAAGATCATTCTTTTGAATGGTGAAAGTAAAATGAGAATGGTCTCCCCAGATGAATCCAGAAATGGAAATCAAAAGAATCAGAAGGATATTGATGATAGTAAAAACTGTTTGAAAGGAACTGCCCAGCCTGAAGCTTGAAATATTAATCAGAGTAAGGATTGCTACAAGTGCAAAGGCCAATATCTGTGGACTCACTCCTACAATGTGCCCGAAATAAAAACCGAAGGCCATTGCCATTGCCGCCAGCGGTGCTGAAAAACCTACCGTTGATGAGACCCAGCCTGAAAGAAACCCCAACGCAGGATGATAAATTTTTGAAAGATAATTATACTCGCCGCCTGACCGTGGCATTTGACCGGCAAGCTCTCCATAAGAGAGTGCACCGGAAAGGGCGATCACTCCTCCTACCACCCAGAGCAGCAGGATGGCAAAGGTAGAATGAATACCCATGGCTTGATAATGTATACTGGTATATACCCCAACACCAATCATGTTCGCAACGATAATACATATCGCTGTGACCAGTCCAATTTTTGTTTTTTCCTTTTCTTCTTTCATAAAAGCTGCGTAAGTTATTAAAAAGGATATTATTTAAAAAGTGCCGGGTGCCAAGTGCCGAGTGCTGAGGTGGTATTGTGCACTGTGCTTAATGCACCATGCCTGGGGAAAAACAGGAAAATGCTCTTAATTTCATTTCCTTATATACCAAATCAAAGTACCTTGTCAGCACTCAACACTAAAATTCTAAGGACTAAGCACCGAGCACTGAGGGCTATACACTATCTTTGGCCTATGAAATCAATCTATACTATACTTCTGCTCATCTTGTCCAATATATTTATGACCCTTGCCTGGTATGGGCATTTGCATTTTAAAAAGATAAGTTGGCTTAGTTCGCTAGGTTTGATAGGAATAGTATTAGTAAGCTGGGGACTGGCTTTTTTCGAATATATTTTCCAGGTGCCGGCTAACCGCATAGGTTTTGAAGAAAACGGCGGCCCTTTCAATCTCTTTGAACTTAAGATCATCCAGGAAGTAATCACCCTCTCGGTCTTCACCTTCTTCGCCCTTTACGTTTTCCGCACCGAAAAACTCCAATGGAATTATATTGCCGGGTTTGTATGTATGGTGCTGGCGGTGTTTTTTGTTTTTAAGAAATGGTAGATTTTAGTGATGGGTGCTTAGTGCACCAAACACTACTTCGCCTTAGTAATATTCACCTTTCTCAAAATGCTATCAATGATTTGCCTGGTAGTAACTCCATCGGCTTCGGCTTCGTAGTTGAGAATGATGCGGTGGTTAAGTACATCCTGCGCAATTTCTTTGATATCTTCGGGAAGTACATAATCCCGGCCATTGAGGAAAGCAATGGCTTTGGCCCCCAGGTTCAGGTGGATACTTGCACGGGGAGAAGCTCCATATAATATGTAGTTGGCTTCATCGGCAAGACTATATTCTTTAGGCATACGTGTAGCAAAGACCAGTTCTATGATATAGTGTTCCAGCGAATCTGAAATATTGATTTTATTTATTATCTCTTTAAGGCCGGCAATGTCTTTTTTTGTAAGCATGGGCTTGACCTGGTAATTAAAACTCATGTCAGACATCCTTCTCATGACCTGTAACTCTTCTTCTTTGCTTAGGTAATCCAAATGTATCTTCATCATGAACCTATCCACCTGCGCCTCGGGCAATGGATATGTTCCTTCCTGGTCTACAGGATTCTGGGTAGCAAGCACCAGAAAAGGCTTGTCAAGCATATAAGTAGTTGTGCCGATCGTTACTTGTCTTTCCTGCATACATTCAAGCAAGGCCGACTGCACTTTGGCCGGAGATCTATTCACTTCGTCGGCCAAAATAAGATTGGAGAATATCGGCCCTTTCTTCACTTCAAAGTCACCTTTGCTCTGATTATAGATCATGGTGCCAAGCACATCAGCTGGAAGAAGGTCCGGAGTAAATTGTAACCTTTGAAAGTCCAGATGCAAAACTTTAGCCAGTGTGTTTACCGAAAGGGTTTTGGCAAGCCCAGGTACACCTTCCAGCAAAATATGTCCGTCAGTAAATAAACCAACCAATAATCGGTTCAGCATATATTTTTGTCCGACTACCACTTTGCCTACCTCTTCAATTACATCTTTCACTTTCTGCTGATATAAAGCCAGCTCATCTTTCATTGATACTTCTGCCATCTGTAATTTATGATTTCATCTAAAATAGAAATGATTTTTATAAAAGCAAAATAGGGAGTAAAGAGTTGGCAGTTGACAATTAATATAATTGACAAAAATCAAAGCAATCCATTTTTTGTGTTTGAATTTAAAGATGCGGATGTAAAAAAATAAAAATTGGCAACTAACAAGATATATTTTGTCAATTGCCAACTGTAAATTGTCAACTCCCTACTGTCCCACAGCAGTCAGCTTCGCCTTAACCACTTCAAGCGCCTTCTTCATTTTTTCTACATCCTGGCCTGCGGCGGCCTGATCTGTTTTATTTTTTGCTATATCTTTTTGAAGTTGAACGGCCTGTTCCCCATTTTCTTTGATCTTCTGTTCCAGATTAAGTTTATCCTGTTTGTTCTTTTCAACATCTTTTAACAGATTCTGTCCTTGGTTCACTTCTTTCTCCTGCGCTTTTACAGAATTTGACAAGGCCTTTTCAGCATCTTTGATCTGAGAATTGATATCATCTTTGTAGCAGAGAATAGCGAAATCGTTAAGGATCTTTTCCGCTGCCTTGTATGCGCTGGAATTTCCTGAAGATGTTACGTGAGTGCTTCCAAGGTCTATGGAGTACCATACCTGGGTTCCTTTGCCAGAACTTTTTACGATGGAGGTGATACGGCATGGCGAAGAGGAAATAGATGGAACATTGGCAATAGCCACAGTATATACACCTTTTGAATAGTCAACTTTTCCATAATTTTTAAGTTGTTTTTTCCAGTCGCTTTCTACTTCATTGTCATCAAGCTCGATGATGGTGGAAAGGCCAGTTCTCGGAATTTTTTCAATACTTTCCTGTGATTCGGAAACTTTTATTTTTTGTCCGAAGGATAATGAATAAATGAAAAGAAGGGTCAAGATTACTAGATGTCTCATGTTGGTTCAAGTTAGATTTATAGTAAGTTAAAATTAATTCTTAGAATAATAAAGAAAATTATAAGTTTAGGATAACAAATTAAAGATTATATGATTTATACCTAAGTCTGATGGTTAACTTTATCAAAAGAAATATATGCCCCAAAATGTATTGATCACAGGAGGTACCGGCCTGGTCGGCTCCAGGCTGACTGAAATGCTCATTGAAAAAGGTTATGAAGTTCTGCATCTGAGCCGAGGCCATGGAAAAGGCAACATTAAAACTTATACATGGGACCTTTCTAAAGGCTCAATCGATGAAGAAGCTTTAAAAGATGTCGATTATATAGTGAATCTTGCGGGAGCCGGCGTGTTTGATGAAAAGTGGAATAAGACTTTTAAAAATGAAATCATTAAAAGCCGCACGGATGCTGTCGATCTTATATGTGCGAAACTAAAAAGTGCTTCTCACTATGTAAAAGCTTTTGTTTGCGCTTCCGCCATAGGCATATATGGAGATGATACTGGAGAATCTATTATAACCGAAGATCAGCCGGCGGGAAAAGATTTTTTATCAGAGGTGGTTACTAAATGGGAATCAGCGGCAGACAAAATTCAGGAGCTGGGCATACGCACTGTCAAGATGAGAACAGGAATCGTGCTGAGCAGCAAAGGAGGTGCACTAAGCAAGATGGCAACGCCTATAGCTAAAGGAGCTGGTGCCGCGCTTGGAAGCGGAAAACAATTTATATCCTGGATACATATAGACGATTTGTGCGGTATGTATATTAAAGCGATTGAAGACGAGAATATGAAGGGAGCTTATAATGCAGTCGCGCCAAATACAGTAACGAATGAAGCGCTCACTCATGCTATCGCAAAACAATTTGGTAAATCTATCCATCTTCCAAATGTTCCCGGCTTCGCATTAAAGTTATTATTGGGTTCAGAAAAAGCGATGGTTGTATTGGGAAGTGTTAAGGTTAGCTCTGAAAAAATAGTAAAACAAGGTTTTCAATTTAAATTTTCTGATCTTGGCCTGGCATTACAAAACCTTCTTAAATAGAATTTTTTGGTGATTTCTTTTGTTCTTCTCAAGCAAAACCATAACATATAAACCCACTATTACGTTTAATATAGACAGAACAAGTTTTTATTGTTGAATTAATTTTTTGTGAAATGGACGAATATAAAAACAACCAGGTGCGGATCAATAATGACCCCACCAAAGAAGAAAAGGATAATCTTAAAGAGATAAAAGACGAAAGAATCCTAAAAGTAGTCAGAGATGAGAAAGTAATTTTGGAAGACGAGAGTAAAATCCGCAGAGCCTTTAAAGACAGGGACTGGAATGAAATAAAAAGTTCAGATTCCTGGGCCATATTTAAAGTGATGGCTGAATTTGTGGAAGGTTTCGAAAAACTTTCGAAAATTGGCCCCTGCGTTTCTATTTTCGGTTCTGCCAGAACTTCTCAGGAAAATCCATATTATCAGATGACCGTTGAAATAGCGGCCAAACTGGTGCGACATGGTTATGGTGTCATCACCGGAGGTGGACCTGGTATTATGGAAGCCGCCAACAAAGGCGCTCATAGCGAAGGCGGCAAATCCGTGGGCCTTAATATTCAATTGCCATTCGAGCAATTTAACAATGTCTATATCGACAGAGATAAATTATTGAACTTCGAGCACTTCTTTGTTCGCAAAGTAATGTTCATTAAATATTCTCAGGGATTTATTGTAATGCCCGGCGGCTTTGGAACTTTGGATGAACTTTTCGAAGCCTTAACGCTGATCCAGACAAAAAAAATCGGACGGTTCCCGATTGTTCTTGTCGGCAAAAGTTTCTGGTCCGGCTTAATGCACTGGAAAAAAGAGATCAATATTAATCCTGAAGATATGGATCTGATCAATATTGTAGATTCACCGGCAGAAGCGGTAAAAGTAATAGATGATTTCTATTCCAAATACCTGCTGCAGCCTAATTTCTAAATTTGAAAAAAAAATTAAGCATATCATTTCTTTGGTTAATAATTTCATATTCAGGTTACACTTATTACAAAAGTTTAACTGATAAGGCACTTTTTGTGCCAAGCCATCAACTCAGGCATCAGAAACTGATCAGCAGAATACCTGATGATCTTTCTTTTGCCGGTGAAAGGGTGCATTTTAAAGACCCCGATGACTACAGAAATTTCTATAACGAGCTTAAAATAAATACTTCGCAGAACTCAAGCACCCGTTTACTGATGATGAACACGCGTATCTGGCTTCCTCAGATCGTAAAAGTTCTTAAAGCGAATAATATTCATGAAGATTTCCAGTATGTAGCCGTGGCGGAAAGCAATCTTAACAATGATGTGGTTTCCCCTATGGGTGCCGCAGGCTTCTGGCAGTTACAGGCACCTACAGCCATCGAGCTTGGACTGGAAGTGAATACGGAAGTAGATGAAAGATATCATCCTATGAAATCCACTAATGCTGCATGTAAATATTTTAAGCAGGCCCATGCACTCTTTGGTTCCTGGACATCGGCAGCGGCTTCTTATAATAGCGGTATGAATGGACTTCTCCAGGCATTCAAAAAGCAAAGTGTGAATTCTTATTATGATCTGGAGCTCAATCATGAAACAGCTAATTATATTTACAGAATTTTATCTATTAAAGACCTTCTTAAAAATCCTAAGAAGTATGGCATGCGTGTGAAAAATCACAGTGTAGCCCTGATCAGGAAAATAAAAGTGGAAAACGACATCAAAGACCTTACAAAGTTTGCCATGGACAATAAAACCAACATAGATGATCTGAAAGCACTCAACCCGTGGCTTCTGAAGAATTCCCTGACGATCAAAGAGCCTGGTAAATCATACATTTTACTTCTTCCTGCAAAGGCCGGGCTTCAAAGTGATCTGAAGAAAGACACTTCTTCTAAAAATACATTGAGCAACGGCTTAACAAGTCTATAATTTCCGATCTTCCATCAATTACATATTAGGTCATTCCAGTTGCAGATATTAACTTGCATAGCTCTTTTTGGTCATGATTTCGCATTGGAAATTAATTATTTGAAATGAATGGGTGTCGGTTTATTGAAATTTCTGTTATAAACAGTTAAGCATTATACCGATGATCATGATTTTTTAAAGTTGAATTTTTCGAAAATCATAGGGAACCTCTTTGAGCAGCAGGTGTTATTAAATAAAAATTAAATTTGGCTAAGAAGCTGCAAAATAATAGTGGTGATATTACGGGTTATGAGGAGATAGAAATCTTCGGTGCCCGTGAGCACAACCTTAAAAATATAGATTTAAGTATTCCGCGTAACAAGCTTGTAGTAATTACAGGTATCAGCGGCAGCGGAAAATCTTCCCTGGCATTCGATACCATCTATGCAGAAGGGCAACGCAGGTATATGGAAAGCTTTTCCACGTATGCCCGTTCCTTTATCGGAAGCATGGAAAGGCCTGATGTAGATAAGATCAACGGGCTTAGCCCGGTTATCTCCATTGAACAAAAAACCACTTCTAAAAACCCAAGATCTACAGTTGGCACAGTCACAGAGATCTATGATTTTCTCCGTTTGTTGTATGCCCGTACCGGAGAAGCATTTTCTTATGTGACCGGTGAAAAAATGGTGAGACAATCGGAAGATCAGATCATCACCCACATTATCACAAATTTTAAAGATCAGAAAGTTACCATACTTGCTCCTGTGGTAAAAGGAAGAAAAGGACATTACAAAGAACTCTTTATCCAAATCAGAAAACTTGGCTTTACCAAAGTAAGGATAGATGGCGAACTGATGGACATTGTCCCAAAGATGCAAGTCGACAGATATAAGGTTCATGATATTGAAATTGTCATCGATCGTATTGCAGTAAGGGATGATGAAAGATTTAGGATCAGCCAATCTGTAGGTACAGCGCTGGTTCATGGCAAAGGTATCATGCTGGTACTGCCAAACATTAACGGTAAAGATAGTACAGCTCAATTCTTCTCCAAGTTTCTGATGGATCCTGTTTCAGGGATCTCATACGATGAGCCCGCTCCCAACATTTTTTCTTTCAATTCACCTTACGGCGCTTGTCCCGTTTGTCATGGCCTGGGACATATTGAGGAGCTTACGGAAAATTCTATAATTCCCGATACAGATTTCAGCATCAGCAGAGGAGGTATCGCCCCGCTTGGTGAATTCCGTGATATATGGATTTTCAAGCAGCTTGCTGCCATGCTTAAGAAATACAATTGCAACCTGTCCACTGCAATCAAAGATATTCCTCATGAACTGATCCAGGCAATTCTTTATGGTACTGAAGAGGTCGCTAAAATGAAATCATCCACCGGAAGTATTTTTAGTTTTCGTTTTGAAGGAATCATTAATTTTCTCAGGGCTCAGCAGGAATCCGGTTCGGAGAAAACGCAGGATTGGCTTAGCGAATACATGACTTCCAGGATATGTCCTGAATGCAATGGCGCAAGGCTTAAAAAAGAATCACTGCATTTTAAGATCGACAATAAGAATATTTCTGAGCTGGCGAAGATGGATATTGTGACGTTGAACAAATGGTTCTCAGGTCTTGAATCCAGGCTGTCAGACAGGCAGAATCTTATCGCTGCTGAAGTGCTGAAAGAAATAAGAAAAAGAATCGGCTTCCTGCTCGATGTTGGCCTTGATTACCTTGACCTCGACAGGCCACTTAGAACTTTGTCGGGCGGAGAAGCGCAACGGATAAGGCTGGCCACTCAAATAGGAACTCAGCTCGTTGGCGTGTTATATATTCTGGATGAGCCCAGTATTGGTTTGCATCAGAGAGATAATGAGAAACTAATCGCGGCACTCAAGAGCTTGCGCGATATTGGCAATTCAGTGATCGTCGTGGAACATGATAAAGACATGATGATACACTCGGATTACACCCTTGATATTGGCCCAGGTGCAGGGCGGCATGGCGGACATGTAGTAGCCGCAGGTACGCCGGATGATTTTATTAAACAGAAGAGCACTACCGCAAGATACCTGTTGGGTGATCTGAAAATAGATGTGCCAAAGCAAAGAAGAAAAGGAACAGGAGAAAATATTATAATGAAAGGTGCTGAAGGAAATAACCTAAAAAAGGTAAACTTCATATTACCTCTGGGAAAGATGATTTGCGTGACCGGTGTTTCGGGCAGCGGAAAATCTTCGCTGATACATGACACTTTATTCCCAATCCTGAACCAGTATTTCTTTAACAGCAAAAGGAATCCACTTAAATATAAATCCATCGAAGGCTTAAAGCTGATTGATAAAGTCGTTGAAGTGGATCAGTCACCGATCGGACGCACGCCACGATCAAACCCGGCAACATATACAGAGGCATTCGGTGACATCAGAAATCTTTTTTGTCAGCTTCCTGAATCAAAAATCAGGGGGTATAAGCCCGGGAGATTTTCCTTCAACGTAAAAGGTGGCCGCTGTGAAACATGCGAGGGAGCCGGATTAAAAGTGATCGAGATGGATTTTCTTCCCGATGTGCATGTACTTTGCGAAGAATGTAAAGGAAAAAGATACAACAGGGAAACATTGGAAGTTCGCTTCAAAGGTAAATCAATTTCTGATATTCTTGACATGACTGTTGAGCAGGCAGTGGAATATTTCGAGAGCCAACCAAAGATTCTGAGAAAAATTCAGACGCTGAGAGAAGTGGGCTTAGGCTATATCACACTTGGCCAGCATGCTTCAACTTTGTCAGGCGGAGAAGCACAACGTGTAAAGCTCGCGACAGAACTCTCCAAAAAAGATACAGGAAAAACTTTATATATCCTTGACGAGCCTACAACCGGACTTCATTTTCAGGATATCCAATTATTGCTTGATGTATTAAATAAGCTGGTGGATAAAGGCAATACAGTATTAGTAATCGAACATAACCTGGATGTGATCAAAGTGTCAGACCATGTTATTGATCTTGGACCAGAAGGAGGAAATCTGGGAGGGGAAATAATCTGTGAAGGGACACCTGAAGAAGTGGCGAAGAATAAGCGAAGTTATACTGCGCGGTTTTTGAGGGAAGAGTTGAAGTAGAATTGAATAGACGACAGCAAAGAAGGGTCAATAGACTATAGTCGTAATTAAGTGCTACACTGCAGTAGACTGTTGACTATGGACTTTACAATTAATCAATAATAATGAAGATCGATAAAGACGTACGCCACATTTTAATTATCGTCGCCAACTTTATGGCGATAGGTTTTGCTATACTTTTTTTTACCAAAGGTTGCGGGTAAATAGTCTAAGCAAGCATTGTGCAAAGTTTCTCTTTCCTGTTTTTTGTTGGGTTGTCAATTAGTGTGCGGAGCTCAATAATAAAGTCCTTTTCGGGATATCACTTCTCGTAAATATGTCTTCTGTATCTGTTATTGAAATAGTGTGCAAAACCCCAAATTTGGTTGTTCTCCAGGTTGTTTATTCGTCTAGCAATTTTTTTATGTCAAATTCAAGCCAGAAGAGAGAAAACCGAAATTCATTGTCTTCTTCATTCACTTTTTCAATAAACGAATTAAAATCAGCTGAGAAAAGTTCAAATAATTTTTCTAATTCATTGCTTTGCTGCTTATAATCAACAGGCTAAGGTGGTAAATGAGGCCGGCACGCAATGCGAATAAAACTCAAGGACATGAAGTATCCTTTAGACGATTGGCAAAAAAGAATCAGGCTTGCTTTGTTTAATTTTAAAAAACTTCAGACACCTGTAGTTTTTTCTGTATTTATACGGATATTTGGCCTTACGGTATACTATTGTACCCACAACAATCCAATTACATTTATTATTTATGGATTTAAAAAAAATTCTGAGTTTTGCCCTCACTCTGCTCGCATTATCTATGGATTCTTCATGGGCGCAAACGGATACCTCGGTAAATACAGTTCCTCGCAAGCTACCCTTTGCGATCGCTCAAGAAAAAAAAATTGACCAGGAGGAACTCGATGCCAAAAAAGAAGGGGTAAGTGTGACAGGCATACCTGATGTTAGTTCCGACCCCATCAATGGACAAGGGATAGGAGCAGAAGGCTCTGTTTTTTTTAACGGAAAAAGGTCAGACCCTTTTTTTGCCTATACTCCCTATAGAGCTGAACTGAAGTTGGCCGTATTCATTACTAATAAGGCACAAAAGGAGCTTCGTCTCGGTCTCGATATACCGTATATCGCTAACACGAAGTGGCGATTAAGAACAGAAGCAGCTTATAGCGTAGATCCTAACCAGCTTTTCTTTGGCGTTACCGAGAAATCTCTGGACCCCCTAAGCTATTCGCCTGGCAATAATCCTTCCAATGGAATCGTAAACAACGCTTCCTTCAAAGACTATGAAAATTCTTTAACAGGGAATAAAGCATTTTATAATACTTATACTAAAAGGGAAGCAGTGTTGAATGTAAGTGGCGAGCGGTCTTTTTTTGATGGTAAGGTGCGCCTCCTGATAGGATATGAAATAGCAGGAATAAATATCAGTACCCCACTCAACGATAGTTCATTTGTCCATTCGGAGTATCTGGCTGGACATATCACCGGCTTTGGTAAAAATAGGATCTCACTCCTGCAGACAGGTATCATATATGACACCCGGGATTTAGAGACGGACCCTTCAAGAGGAATCTTCGCTGAGATTACTAATGAGATATCGTCAAAAGCACTCGGCTCGCAGTATAATTTTAATAAAACATTTATTCACGCGAATGGGTACTTTAGCATTTTACCTAAGAAATTTAAAAAAGTAGTATTGTGTGGTAGTTTTGGTCTGGGCAATACTTCAGGGGCCGCTCCTTTTTTTGAATACCCGGATGTGTGGAGTTCGGAAGGCGATATCGATGGTATGGGCGGTAGCAGAACTTTGAGAGGTTATAAGCAGGCCAGGTTTGCCGCTCCTGTAATGCAGTATACGAATTTTGAATTAAGGTGTCGCTTTTTGCGGCTCAACGTGCTCAAACAGAATTTAGTCTTTAGCGCGGTACCTTTCTTTGATGAAGGTGGCGTATGGAATAACCTCGGCAGAATAAACCATCTCAGAAACCTTCGATATTCCGAAGGATTAGGATTACGTATTGTGTGGAATGCTAATACGGTATTACGATTTGATTACGCTATTTCTAAAGAAGACCACCAGTTCTTTTTCCAACTTGGACATACATTTTAATTTGATTAAGTTCTTCTCTAAATCACCTAGGCCTTGCCACCAATCAGAGGTATCAAATTTACAAACATAAACACCATCTGATTCAAAATTATAACAAGGTTTGGAATTTTACCCTTACGCCCTTGTTGTCTTATGACTAATAAGCAAACTACATACGTTAATCCATGTCTTAAAATTTGTATGTTATTTGTACGAAAGCTAAATTCAAAAATAATATAGCTCTTAAGCTAACGAGCTATAAGGATAAGAACAATAAGAATCATAAATGAAAAATGAATCCTTAAATCACATCACTACACAATACCAACTATTGACAGATTGGTACTTGTTTTCTTTAGCAGATATTACTGACAAGGATGGCAGTAAGGCAATTAACGATCAGGTAAATAGTTTAGAGTGGCTTGCCGGACATTTAATAACTGGCAGATATAGAAATATCCTCCGTTTAGGGATTAGAATTGAGCCATACAAATACTTAGACAGGTTTATTAATCAAACCATACCTCCTCCTAATGCGATTGCTTTTGATAAGAAAATAATTTATCCAAACTTGACGGAGAGCAGAGAACAATGGACAAATTATGCTGACATTTTTTTAAATGCAATCAAGAATGCAGATCAGAGTATATTGAAGAGTGAATTGGCATTTTCAATTCCAACCGGAGGTAAAACCATCGAAGACGCTTTAGCTTTCATGATCCTGCATGAAACATATCATATAGGGCAAATGAGCATCATGCGAAAATTACTCGGATACAAGTCGATGCAATTATCCCCTAAAAAATAGACAAGGGTAATTTGTACGGTACTTGCACGGGAACTAAATTAAAAAATATAGCCCGTTGATCTCTAACGGGCTATGATTGAAATGTGTGGTCTCGGCGAGCGCGTCTGATTGAAGCAAGCTGGAGTCAATTGATATGAGGCTGCGTAATGCATTAATGTATAATATTCTATAAATTTTTGAGCTGCATGATGCAGCGCTATGTCGATTTAAATAATTTGTCCGGGATTTCGATCCTGATGCGTATATCGGCCCATGGTGCAGGAGATTAAAATCGACTGAATTATGGTTAAAGTTACCGGCGGCTTCATTGAATAGCTTAAATTTCCTCATGGAATACATTACAAGAACTGCAGATCTGCATGCCGAAAAACTATGTCCAATAGGTAAGAATTAGAGCTACGACCAATAAAGAAACTAAATTATATCCTGCATTTATCGCAAAAAGCGTCCATGATTTTTTCTCCCACACAGTACTCCCTAAATGCCCAGGCAAATAAAAACCGATCCAAGTAAATATGGAAGCGCTTAAGGCATTTGGTAAAGCTCCCATTTCTTTTACACCTGGAACAAACGTCCAGGCTGCGATATTATGTGCAAATACCCAGGCAAACAGAAAATTTCCTATAATCATAAAAGCCATTCCTTTAGCCAGTACTTTACTATCGGGTTTCATATTAGGATCGTAGCCCATTTCTTTTCCCCATATTTTTCCAAATAGAGGAGTATACCAAATAAATCCAAGTATAAAATTGACAACAACAGCCACCATAATGGCAGCAATATTAATTTTTAATTCCATGACTCTTTATTTTTTAATTCCCTACTCTTATGGATTTTCGATTACTCCCGTTTTTTGAAGTGGTTGCTGCTCCACTTTACTGTAGACTTTACGCAATTACATAAATTCTCATCTATTTATTCCTTTTTTTTCTTACCTTAACGGCAAAAAATTGGTTTGACGAAAAGGTTACAAGGTGGACGACACCGGAATGAAGTCAAAAAGGGACTTGACTATTGGATAAATCTTTGTTTGGAGTTTAATAGCAACGCAAAATCATCTAAGAAGAAGAAAAAGTAAAATCAATTATCATAAACAATTAAAATCAAGCAATCATGGCAAATGCAATCAACTGGTTTGAAATTCCAGTCAAAGATTTCAAAAGAGCAAAAAAATTTTACGACACAATTCTTGGTGCAAAGACCCAAGTAATGGAAGCAATGGGAATGAAAATGGCTTTCTTTCCTGCTGACATGGAAAACGGAAGTGTAGGTGGTGGAATTGTTGAAGGAAAAGGTTATGAACCTTCAAAAAAAGGAACACTTGCATACTTGAACGGTGGCGAAGACCTTTCAAAAATTCTAAAGAAAGTTGAAAAAGCAGGTGGCAAAATTGTTCTACCTAAAACTGCAATCGGACAAAATGGATTTATGGCTCACTTCATTGACAGCGAAGGAAACAAGGTTGGACTTCATTCAATGAAATAAAAGCCAGCCTACAAAAAACCGCCGCACTTTTTTTACACTATTATATTATCCATTGATTATAATATTTGGAAAATAGAAAGATTAGAAAGGAAGAGGTTCGAGTTGAGTAACCTTCGTTCTACACATTGAATTAAAATGTCCCCGATTTTAATTGCGAAAACTTCTTTAAATAAGATTCGTTTAGCTTAAATGCATCTATAAATAAGGATGGCTAAACATCCCGACAATTTTCTGGAGTTAATCCAGGTATACAGTTGTACGATATTTGACGAAAATGTAGTTCTTAAATTATAAACTATTTTATTATCAATTAATTGCTTCTGTTTGGAGAGTCTATATTAGACTATAATCTGGTTTCCATAATTCAAATATCATCAAATGAAAAAGGATAGCCTTACGGACTATCCTTTTTTATTCATCTGTCTCTAAAATTTGATTCTCTCGATTACCAGTTCCTTTCAACCATTCGCTCAAAATCTCATTCTATTATAATAAGAATTAATACTTATGATTTGTTTTGGAGGGCGAATATAGAAAAAGCTCCTTGTTACAGGAGCTTTACAACCAGTTATGGATGTGTTATGTAGAATAATGGATAAATCATCCTTCCATTGAATAATTTAAATTTATAGAACTCTTAAATTGG
>Ga0210406_10003179_pt1 | contig 18183 bp, 14 predicted proteins | sample IncBWC30MmetaG_FD_155454 | JGI IMG/M metagenome (GOLD analysis project Ga0210406, IMG submission 155454) | Forest soil microbial communities from Barre Woods Harvard Forest LTER site, Petersham, Massachusetts, United States - Inc-BW-C-30-M | ecosystem: Environmental > Terrestrial > Soil >... | reverse complement strand
GGTTACAAAAATCTCGGCTACCTGCTGCTCAAGGCTCAGCGCATGGCGGTCACCAAGACCGAATTCATCGTCCTTCAGAAAGCCGCCTAAAATGCGCTCGTCTACGAATTCTCGTCCAGAGCCGCATTTTCGAATGTGGTTGCTCTCGTGCTGCTGTTGCTAGCCGGGTATTCATTCGGGCGCTTCACTTATAGCAACCCTTGGCGAGCGGGTCTTTCCATGGTCATTTTGGGGATTGCGGTGGTCGCTGTCGCCATCCTCCTTGGAGGATGAAGCGGCGTTGTAGTTCGCGGCCTCCGTTAGCAAACGCGCCGATTCTTCGCCTCCGCTCCTTCTTTTATTTCCTTGAGTGCAGTCACCTTTTGTGCATAGAATCCGCATATAACTCCAGTTCCGGGCCCCCTTCGACCCTGAGCGACCAATTTAGCGCTTCGGAGGCGTCAGTTAACCCTGCTCGCATTGGTACAGGCACATGGGCCTTGAAAATATTTCACTCCCAAGTCAAGCCAAACGGCTCTCGTTAAGAAGGCTCGCGTTTGCGTCGGCCTCACTGATGCTGAGTCTCGTCTTCTTTTTCTGGAGTGGACCGACCGCGGCTCAAGCACCTCTGGCGAGAGACGTGCTGATTCTCAGCGACGTGGGCATGTCGCATTCCCTCACTGCCGAAGTGACGCAGCAGATTGTCGCTGGAGTGCGGGAGACTCCTGAACGCCACATCGAGTTTTACTCTGAGAGTCTCGATCTACGGGCATTTCCAGGCACGCCTTCGCCAGAAGACGCACGGGATTGGCTGGCTAAGAAATATGGCGACCATAAATTGGACGTAGTTGTAGCGGTTGGTCCCGGCGCAATCGAATTTCTCTCAGATGATGCCCAGACCCTGTTCCGGGATGTGCCCATCGTTATTTGCGGGAGTTCCTCGGATCAAGCGAGCAATCCAAAGCTCGATGCCAGATTTACAGGAACTTGGGTGAAACTTGAACCCGAACAGACACTCGAACTCGCTTTGCATCTTTTCCCAGATACGCGTCAGGTGTTTGTGGTGGGAGGCAGTTCGGACTTTGACAAAGTAGTGATGTCGTTGACGAAAAAGGCCCTGAGTTCCGTCAAGACGAAATCGGAAATCACCTATCTGAATGACATGGAAATGAACAAACTATTGGAAAAACTGCGGAATCTGCCCGAGCATTCCATCGAGTTGTATACCTCTTTCTTCCGGGATTCCGCGGGAAACAAATTTCTCAATGCATCAAAAGCGCTTCCGATGGTCGCGGCAGCCTCTAATGGGCCGGATTTTGGCATGTCCGACACTTACATTGGACAGGGGATTGTTGGCGGGTACGTGTTGCCATTTGGAAAGCAGGCGAAAATCACCGCTCAAATTGTTTCGGAACTACTGGATGGGAAGAAAGCTGAAGAACTTCCGGTCGAGACGCTTGCCAGTGAGTACTTGTTCGACTGGCGTGAACTACAGCATTGGCATATCCCGGAAGCCAGCCTGCCTTTCGGAAGTGTCATCATGTTTCGAGAACCCAGCCTCTGGGAACGCGCTAAATGGATCTGGATCACTTCGCTCCTGATCATCGCGGTTCTCTGCTCCATTACCATCTACCTGCAGCACAGCCGGAAGCAACTAACGCTGGCCAAGGAAAAGCAGATGCAGCTCAGCGGCCTGCTGATAAACGCAGAGGAGAAGGAGCGAAGCCGGGTGGCATCCGAACTTCACGATGACTTTAGCCAGAGACTGGCGATACTCGCCCTGGGTTTGGAGAATGTGGACGAGGCTACGCCCGCTTCATTAGACCACGTTCATAAGCAATTGCACGAGCTTGCCAGGTCCACAAGCGAACTTGGTTCTGATCTGCACACTCTATCGCATCGGCTGCATTCATCCACGCTCGAGAGCCTCGGACTTGTTCCTGCTGTTGACGCTTTGTGCCGAGAATTCACTTGCAAGCAAGGCATCAGGGTCCACTTTTCATCCGATGAAATTCCCCGATCAATCAGTCCTGACGCAGCCCTTTGTATCTTCCGTATCGTTCAAGAAGCACTTCGGAACTTGAAGAAGTACAGTGGTGCGGAGGAGGCGGAGGTGGACTTACGGATGACCGGCGGCAGATTAGAGATTAGCGTGAGGGACGAAGGCCGCGGATTCAGCTTGTCGGATCTCGGCCAGAACGGAGGGATCGGCATCCGGAGTATGGAACAGCGCGCGCGGCTGTTGGGTGGAACGTTCGAGATTCACTCCGAGCCTGGAAAGGGCACGACACTCGAGGCCTGGGTGCCGTTCAAACCAATCGCAAGACACGCGACGGGCCAAAGAGGTGGCTAGGAAGTATGCAATGTTCTAGCTACGGCGCATGGTCAGGACATTTACCTGGTGTGACGGGCGTCACAGCGTTGCCATTCACGCTATTTAACTACTAACTCTCAAGATGTACTCGGCACACTTTGTGGACGTGAATTCGTGTAACATGGGTGTCCGGCCCGCCCAGAAAGAGTCTGAAATGGTGGAAAACGCTTCAAGGGACAGCTCCCGCCCGAGGTTCCTGATCGCCGATGACCATGCAATCTTCGCTGAGGCCTTAAGAGGCTATCTGGAGCGGAGGTACCCGGTTGTGGGCGTGGTTTCCGACGGGCGTGCCTTGATTGAAGCGGCCCTGAGGCTTAAGCCCGAGGTCATTGTTGTCGATGTGGCGATGCCCATCCTGAATGGATTGGATGCTGCGCGCAGAATTAAGGAACAGGCTCCCAACATCAAATACATATTCCTGACGATGCGAGACGATCCGAACCTGGCTGCCGCGGCGCTGGAACTCGGGCCGATCGGATTCGTGCTGAAGCAGGCGACTGGGACGGAATTGCTAAAGGCCATTGACAATGTGCTGCACGGGAAACCCTATTTGCCCGCCAAGCTGCGGGCGGAGGATTGGGTCGCCACAAAAGCACGGGCCCGACAGTATGCCAAGGAACTGACCCCCCGGCAGCGAGATGTCGTTCAGTTGTTTGCCGAAGGGCGGTCCATGAAGGAAATTGCGGGGCTGCTAGGCTTGAGTGAAAAGACGGTGGAATTCCACAAGCATCACATTATGGAAGCGTTCAACCTCAAAAATAATGCGGGCTTGATATTGTTTGCTCTGAAGCATGGGCTTATCTCGGTCGATCTCGAGCCGTCCGTGCAGGCACGCGCGGCCCACAATGGGCGATAGAACCCCCTGTAATTGCAAAGGAACGGCCTAGGGATTTCCCCAGTGGTGAAGTCCGTTCCCAGCTCCTAACATCTGATCCTGGTTTGCTACCGCACCGTTGGACGCTAACGTGGCGAACGCGAGTGCATGATTAGTTTGGATGGAGGCGAATTTTGATTCGCCCACGCGTACTCCTGGCCGATGACCATCACGAATTCCTGGAAGCGGAAATCGCTCTCCTGCGACCTCATTTTGAACTCGTGGGCACGGCGAGCGATGGTGTTTCGCTTATATCAGAGGCCGAGCGGCTCAATCCGGACGTTGTGGTCGTTGATATCACCATGCCGGTGATGAACGGCATCGACGCGGTCCACCGACTCGTCGAGTCCGGCTCGACTACCAAGTTTGTATTTCTGACCATTAATACTGGCGAAGAATTCGTTAGAGCATGCCAGCAGGCGGGCGCGCGGGGCTATGTCTGGAAAGCCCGGATGAAGGCCCACCTGGTACCGGCGATTTATGCGGCCCTCAAAGACCTTTCCTATATTTCTCCATTAACTTCCTCGTGATATTGGAACTTGTTAAGGGATGAGAGTCGAGGAAAGGCTGCCACCGCCGGCATTGCGTTAGCCTGGTTGGTTGAACGGTGCGGCAAATGCGGAAGAGGCGTATTCCCTGGTTAGGGATTTCCCTAGTTGTCGGTGCTGCCTGAAAAAGCCTAAAACAGTACGTAGAAGCGAGTTCACTCCGCGAAAACAGTGGGGATGCGCTAACGATCCTTACGGAAGGCTTGAGGAATGTTGCGGGGCAACATAATGAATGCACTCAGCGGCTTTGAACGGCTTCTGCTGTTCCTGGGATTGCTGCTGCTCTCGGTGTACGCCGCCGCCCGCATCTATCGTTCGCTCTACTCTCATCTCGCCGTGCACGAATTTTGGGGTTCGCATGGCTCCTTGACCCCTGGCAATTCCACCGGCGCATCTCGGCGGAATCCCGGAATACCGGATTTCCGCTTGTGGTCGGAGAAACGGATTGAAGCCTACCGTTTGAGCCTGGTCGCAAGTGTGACGCCTCCCTTGGGAGTCCTCAGAATCCCTTCAGTTGATGTAGAAGTTCCTGTACTCGAGGGCACCGACGATCTGACGCTGAATCGCGCGGTCGGACGCATCGCAGGCACCAGCGCCCTCGACCAGGGAGGTAACGTTGGTATTGCCGGACACCGCGATGGCTTTTTCCGCGAGCTAAAGGACGTTCATCTTGGCGACCCGATGGATCTGTATACCGAAAAGGGGAACTCGCGTTATGTTGTGGATGAGATTGTTATTGTTCCGCCGGAGGACGTTTCTGTCCTGGCGCCGCGATCCAAACCCACTCTTACTCTTGTAACCTGCTATCCCTTTTATTTTGTCGGCAGTGCTCCGCTGCGTTACATCGTTCACGCCTCCATCACAAATGCGAACAGTCTCTCGGTTTCTGATCAGCCACACACTCTGGCAAAGGAGGGAGGAGGCCGAGACAAAAAATGAATTGCTCTGGAAGTGGAGACCACGGTTCGGGAAATTACCCTAATTCAAATATGGAGGAAACAAATGAAGGCAGGCAATAGTTGGATGAAAACGGGGCTCGCATTGGCGGTGGGAACCATCTGCAGCGTCTTCGCGGTGCCCTCTATCGCGCAAGTTGAAACAACACAGAGCACGAAGGCCGGGCCGGCTAGCAAAGAAGTTACGGTCGAGCGCGGCGAAGTTGTGCTCGTGAATGGCAACGACCTGGTCGTAAAAATGGCTGACGGCAGTTTCCGGCATATTGCCAATGTGCCGGAAAGCGCCAAGATCACAGTAGACGGCAGGCAACTTGGCATTCATGACCTGAAGCCGGGTATGAAACTGCAACGCACCATCATCACCACCACGACGCCGCAAGTGGTAACAACCGTCCAGACGGTTACCGGGAAAGTGTGGCACGTGACCCCGCCAAACTCGGTGATTTTGCAACTGGAAGACAACACCAATCAGTCATTCAAGATCCCCAAGGGACAGAAGTTTAATGTGAATGGCGAGATGGTCGATGCATTTGGTCTGAGAAAGGGAATGGTCGTCACGGCCACCAAGATCGTTGAGGTTCCTGAGACGTTAGTGTCTCAACAGAAGCATGTAACAGGAACCATGCCTTCTCCACCATCAGCTCCTCCAGCGGATGTTCCCATCCTGATTGCCAAGTCAGAACCCACACCCGCGCCGGCAACTGCGGAAGCACCCGCGGCTCCGGCCCCAACGAAGACGCTGCCGAAGACCGGGAGCGAACTGCCTCTGATTGGCCTGCTTGGGCTTCTTTGCCTAACGGCCTCGCTCGGAGTCAAGATCCTCCGCGCAAATATCGGCGTCTAGAGTGCCCCAAACAAGAGGGGCCCTAGCATTATGGGCTCCTCTTCACCACCGTGAGCTTGGGGAGAGCAATGGCTCAGATGGGTTGGCCGGCGAACTGTAGAGGAGATGAAGAAGGAAAGTTCAACCATGATAATGAAAACTCCACGGTCGAAACTGCTCACGAAAATAGGTCAAAACGCTCTGGCGGTACTGTGCTCTTTTCTGCTCTTACAAACGGGCTCGCCTCTTGCTGCTCAAACGCAACAGAAGCCTGACAGCCCGGTTCCGAAGGAAGCTAGCGCTAATGTACCGCCTGAACAGCAAGCCGCTGTCCAAATATCGCCGGACCAGCTTGATGCCCTCGTCGCGCCCATTGCCCTGTACCCGGACCCTATGCTTGCCCAGGTGCTTGCCGCTTCCACCTATCCATTGGAACTCATGCAGCTCCAGCAGTGGCTGGCGAAGAATAAGGATCTGAAGGACAAGGCGCTCGAGGATGCGGTTTCCAAGCAGCCCTGGGACCCGAGCATTCAGGGCTTGGCTGCCCTCCCGGAAGTAGTGAAGCGCCTCGCGGATGACATTCAGTGGACTACCGATCTCGGCAACGCTTTTCTGGCCCAGCAGAACGATGTGATGGACGCCGTTCAGCGCATGAGGAAAAAGGCCAAGGACGCTGGAAACCTGAAATCGACCGAGCAGCAAAAAGTAGAAACCAAGGTGGTCGAATCCAAGCAGGTCGTTGTCATCGAACAATCCAATCCGCAAGTTGTTTACGTTCCGAGCTATAACCCCGTCGTGGTGTATGGTCCGCCGGTTTATCCGTATCCTCCAATCGCTTACCCGCCTCCTGGGTACTACGCTGCCGGTGTTGCGATTTCCTTCGGTGTGGGACTGGCCATGGGAGCGGCATGGGGAGGCGGCTGGGGGTATGGCTGCGGCTGGGGCGGCAACAACAACATCACCATCAACAACAATAATAATTACAACCGCAACGCTAATATCAACGGTGGAAACCGCAACAACATAAACGGCGGCAACAACATAAACGGCGGCAACCGCGTCAATGCCAATGGAAATCGCGCTGGCGGAGCGGGCGGCAACAATTGGCAACACAACGCTCAGCACCGTGGCGGAACTCCCTACTCGGATCGGTCAACGGCGAATAAGTATGGCGGCACAACTCGAGGGGCGTCGGCGTCCGACCGGCAAGCCAATGCGCGTCAAAATCAAGCGAACGCCGGGAACCGAAGCCAATCCGGCGGGCGCTCTAACCAGGGCCAACCGGGTGGACAACAGGCTCGCGTTAACGACCGCAGTTCGGGTGGCGGGAATCGTTCTTCATCGGGAAGCGGGGCAGACCGGGTCGGAAATCGCAGCGTATCCCCAAGCACTGGTTCGAGCTCACGAGGGGATGCTCTCGGTGGAGGATCGAGTAGCAGGAGTGGCAGTGCGGCTCGAGCCAGCAGCTCGCGGGGTTCTTCGAGCATGGGATCGCGCGGTGGTGGCGGCGGGCGGAGGAGGTAGACACTGTGAACGAAGAAATGCACATGAACTCAATCGAACCAAATACGCTTGCGCGAAAAGCTCTCGTGGGCTTGACGTTAGTTGCTCTGACTTGTTCGCTAACGCTGTTCTGCCCTTCATTGGTACGCTCGCAGACAAAGCCAGCCGACTCTTCGCCACAACGCCAGCAAACCTTTAGCAGTCCGCAAGAGGCAGCCGACGCACTCATTAAAGCAGCGGAGACCAATGATGTGCCCGCTATGAAACAGATTTTTGGAGCGGCCGGCGAAGATCTGGTTGAGTCCGAAGATGCGGTTCAAAACAAAAACATCGCGATCGCATTTGCTGCGGAAGCGCATCAGAAGAATTCCGTCACAATTGATCCGAAAAAACCGGACCGTGCCGTCCTAGTTGTCGGAGACAACAACTGGCCGATGCCGATCCCGATCGTGAAACAAAATGGAAAATGGCTCTTCGATACCAAAGCCGGTCGGCAAGAAATGCTCTACAGGCGGATCGGTTCTAACGAACTGGATGCCCTCCAGATTTGTCGTGGCTTCGTCGAAGCGCAGCACGAATATGCCTTGGAGAAACACGATAATTCCGAAGTGAACCAGTACGCTCAGCGAGTTATCAGCACGCCTGGCAAACATGACGGACTGGTGTGGCGGAACCCGGATGGGAGCCTGGGCGGACCAATCTCTGAGCGCATCGCAGATGCCTTGCAGCAGGGATACACGGATAAAGCCAAGCCCTATCGTGGGTATTTCTTCAAAATCCTTAAAGGACAGGGCCCGGCGGCGCCGCTCGGAGAGATGAATTTTGTAGTTGAGGGAGCCATGATCGGTGGTTTTGCTCTTGCAGCTGCTCCCGCGGATTACCGTGTCACAGGCGTGAAAACTTTCATCGTCAGCTATGAAGGTGTTGTCTATCAGAAAGACCTGGGTCCGGATACGCTGAAAATTTTCAAGGACATGGAACTGTACAACCCGGACAAATCCTGGCAACTCACCGACGATAGCTGGCCGGCAGATGTGGTGGACGCGTCCGTCTCCCTGGCGAAGGAATGAATCAGCCCTTGCTCTTCAAGTGGCGTCCGTGCGTCGTTGACGCACCAATGTTGTCGCTGGCCGGAGGCAAATCGCATGACTATGGAATTTAAGTGCCGTACTCTTTTGCGGCCAAGACCCCAATCGATGACGGGACCCCCTGGGTCTCTTTTTGGCCCAGAAATGCACAGGTACCCGTCTGGCATTGCTCCACTTCTCTACGCTTCCTGGGTGGCGCTTGCCCTGATCGCCGGGTGTTCGGCCAAAGAAGAAAAGCCGGCCCCACCGCCTCTTGGCGTCACGATTGCTCCGGTAGTCCAAAAGGATGTGCCGATCCGTCAGGAATGGGTCGGGACCATGGTCGGCAACGTGGACGCGGAGATTCGTCCCAAGGTCGAAGGATTCCTGCTTACCCGTCTCTACACCGAAGGTTCCTATGTGGAGAAGGGGCAGCCGATGTTCCAACTGGATAAGAGACAGGCACAAGCCGCGGTCGAACAGGCAACGGGAAACCTGGAACGCGCACGAGCTGCGTTGAGCCAGGCTCAGATCGATGTGCGGCGTTTTACCCCTTTGGTGGCGCAAAGAGCCGTCAGCCAAGCAGAACTGGACAAAGCTACGAGTTCGGAAAGGGCTGCCTCCGCTACGGTGGACGCCGATCAAGCTGCCCTGGACAACGCCAAGTTGAATCTTGGTTGGACGACTGTGACTTCGCCGATCTCCGGGATTGCGGGTGTCGCCAAGGTCGGAATCGGAGATCTGATCACTCCGGTGGCGGTGATGACGACCGTCTCGACCGTAAACCCAATCTACGTTGACATCAGCATCGCGGAACAGGACTACATGCGGTTTCAGCGGAACAAGCCCAGTCAGTCGAAGCAGCAGAATCTGGAACTGATTTTGGGAGATGGGACCGTCTATCCGCACCGCGGCAGCGTGCGCTTCGTCAACCGCGAAGTGGACTCGAGAACGGGAACCATTCAAGTGCGCGGAGAGTTTCCGAATCCAGGCAACGTGCTGCGTCCCGGTCAGTACGCGCGCATTCGAGCGGTTACGGAGTTGCGTAAGGCTGCATTTCTGATCCCTCAGCAGTCGGTTTCGGAGTTGCAAGGAGTCTATCAGGTTGGAGTCGTCGGCTCAGATAATAAGGTCACGATCAAGACAGTAAAACTCGGCCCCCAGTTCGGTGACATGTGGGTGGTTGAATCCGGACTTCAGGCTGGGGAGAACGTAATCGTCGACGGATTACAACGCGTGAAGACGGGCGCGACGGTTGCTCCGACACCGTTCAAAGACACTCAGGCCAGCGCTAAGAATGGCGAGAAGTAGACATGTCAAAATTCTTCATTAGTCGGCCGATCGTCGCCATCGTTATCTCCATCGTCACAGTAATTGGGGGTCTCGTGGCGATGCTGAAGCTGCCGGTCGCTCAGCTGCCCGATATCGTCCCACCTCAAATAAACGTATCTGCGACTTATACGGGCGCGGACGCGCTGACGATTGAACAATCTGTCGCCACGCCGCTCGAACAGCAGATGAACGGGGTGGACAACATGCTGTACATGATGTCCACGAATGCGAACGACGGCACCATGACGCTGAAGGTGACCTACGATGTCGGCACCAACGTGGACATCGACCAGGTGAACACGCAGAACCGCGTATCCCAGGCCAGCCCCAATCTTCCCACCTCGGTCAACCAATATGGCGTGACCGTGAAGAAATTGATGGGTCTTCCGCTCCTGGTGCTCTCCGTCTATTCGCCGGACGGCACGTACAACGGCCAATTCCTGGGAAACTACGCGACCATCAATATCAACGACGCGCTTCTGCGCGTCCCGGGAGTCGGGCAAGTTACGAACTTTGGCGCCGCCGACTATGCGATGCGCATCTGGGTAAAGCCGGATCAGCTGACGAAACTCGGACTGACCGTCACGGATTTGACAAACGCCGTCCAGCAACAAAGCGCGGTGAATCCCGCCGGCCAGATTGGCGCTGAACCTGCTCCCAAAGGCCAGCAGTTCACCTATGCCGTTCGCGCGCCCGGCCGGCTGGTGAATCCTGAAGATTTTGGCAACATCATCGTTCGTCAGAATCCCGACGGCTCGACGGTCAGACTCAAGGACGTCTCACGGATCGAACTGGGATCCCTGGTCTATCAGCAGATTGGACGCTACAACGGGAAACCGGCGGTCATTATTGCGGTTTATCAAGCCCCAGGTTCGAATGCCTTGGCCGTAGCTAAACAGGTCAAGGAGCAAATGGAGGAATTGAAGTCTCGTTTTCCGAGTGGCCTCGAGTATGTCGTCGCCATGGACACCACCCTTCCCATTACAGAAGGGATGAAAGAGATCGTTTCGACCCTCCTCGAGGCACTCGTCCTCGTCATCATCGTTGTGTTTCTGTTCCTCCAGAATTGGCGCGCGACCCTCATTCCACTGCTGGCGGTACCAGTCTCACTGATTGGCACATTCGCCGTGTTTCCCATTCTCGGTTTTTCGATCAACACTCTGTCGCTCTTCGGACTCATTCTCGCCATCGGCCTGGTGGTGGACGACGCGATTGTGGTTGTGGAGGCCGTCGAGCACCACATTGAACACGGACTTTCGCCGAAGGACGCAACTCATAAGGCGATGGAAGAAGTGTCCGGTCCGGTAATTGGCATTGCCTTGGTGCTCTCGGCGGTGTTCGTGCCGATGGCGGCATTGGGCGGCATCAAGGGCCTGCTGAACCAACAATTCGCGATTACCATCGCCATCTCTGTGCTTATTTCTGCCTTCAATGCTCTGACGCTCTCGCCTGCGCTTTCTGCGAAGCTGCTTCGTCCCCGCAAAAAGTCGAAAGGCCCACTGGGGAAATTTTTCGACCTGTTCAATCGCGGGTTCGAAAAGATGACCGGCGGTTATGTGAGTTGGAGCCATGTTCTTATTCGCAGGTGGGCGCTTGCGATGCTGTTCCTCGTCGGCATCTCGGTGATTGCTGTGGGAATGGGCCGGCGCCTCCCTACGAGTTTTATACCGGAAGAGGATCAGGGCTATGCATTCCTGCAGATACAACTCCCTGATGCGGCCTCATTGCAGCGGACTGATGCCGTGATGCGCAAGATTGACGAAATACTGGCGCACACGCACGGCGTTCAGAGTTTCAGCGGCATCTCCGGCTTCAGCCTGCTTTCAAACACCTCTGCTTCCTACACAGGCTTTTACTTCCTTCAGCTTGAACCGTGGGAAGAGCGCAAAAGCGAGGAGCTTTCCGCCACGGCCCTGATGCGCAGCTTAAACCAGAAATTGAGTAAGGAAATCCCGGAGACTATGGCCTTCGCCTTCGGTCCTCCTGCGATTCCCGGTCTGGGCACCGCAGGTGGGTTCACGTTCATGTTGCAGGATCGCAGCGGCGGAAGCCTTCAACAGCTTTGGGACACTCTGGAAAAGTTAACGCAGGCTGCACGCAAACGTCCAGAAATTGCGTCGTTGGTCTCCACCTTCCGTCCCTCGGTACCGCAGCTCTTTGTGGATGTCGATCAAGATCGCATTCTTAAGCAAGGACTTCAGTTCGGCGAGGTGTTTCAGACATTGCAGGCGTTCCTTGGCGGCGCTTACGTTAACCAGTTCAATCGCTTCGGACGCCAGTGGAAGGTCTATCTCCAAGCGGAACCGCAGTTCCGCAACAGCGCAGATCAAATTAGCAACTTCTACGTTCGCAACTCCAAAGGCGACATGACGCCTTTGGCATCACTGGTCACGATCAAGCGAGTTTCGGGGCCCGAGTACACGAACCGTTTTAATTTGTTCCGAAGCATCCAGATCAACGGTACGCCCGCTCCCGGTGTCAGTTCCGGACAGGCCATGGCGGCGATGGAGCAAGTTGCGAAGGAAGTTTTGCCTGCCGGCTTCGGTTACGCTTGGAGCGACATGTCGTTCCAAGAAAAAAAGTCCGAAGGCGGGCAAGCGATGGTTTTTGGAATGTCCTTCTTATTTGTGTTTCTGATCCTGGCGGCACTGTATGAGAGTTGGTCGCTTCCTTTCAGCGTGCTTCTCTCCGTCCCAGTAGCGGTCCTTGGGGCCTACGGAGGGCTGCTCTTGCGGAAATTCGATAACAATGTTTTTGCGCAGATCGGCCTTGTGATGTTGATTGGACTTACTGCCAAAAACGCGATTTTAATCGTCGAGTTCGCAGTATTGGAACACTCAAAAGGAAAGGAGCTGGTGGAAGCCACACTGGAAGGTGCCCGGTTACGTTTGCGACCAATCCTGATGACATCGTTCGCGTTTATCTTGGGATGCGTTCCTCTCTGGACGGCGAAGGGAGCAGGCGCTATTGGCCGAAAGGTGCTCGGAAGTTCAGTAATCACCGGCATGGGTGCCGCAACCATCCTGGGAGTTTTCCTCGTACCCGTCCTGTTTGTGGTGGTTGAGCGCATCGCCAAAAAGAAGCCTCACTTGGAAGTCAGTCAGCCCGCGGCCCTCGAAGGAGGCCACGACTGATGCGAATGACCTGCACAGTTGTGCTTCTGTCACTTCTCTTGGCCGGCTGCAGCGTGGGCCCCAAATACAAGCGCCCGGCACTTCAGCCACCAACCGACTTCTACGCAGAGAGGCAGATAAGCGTGAACTCCGAGGCGGATTTGGCGTGGTGGGATTTGTTCAAGGATCCGGTGCTCCAAGGCCTGATTCGTGAAGCGCTGAAGAACAACTATGACCTGCAAGTCGCCTTGGCGCGGGTAGAGCAGGAACGGGCTCTTGCTGGTGTGACTCGTTCCCAGTATTTCCCTCAGGTAGGATACGGCGGAAGCATTTCCGGGCAGCAGGCTCCGTTCCCCCTTATTTCGAACCATACCTATTATGCCTATAACTTCAGCACTATCTGGGAAATTGACCTGTTCGGGCGTATCCGCAAACTGAATGAAGCACAACGTGCTGCGTATTTTGGCAGCGAGGATGCCAGGCGCGACATTCGTCTCCTGGTTCTCTCGGAAGTTGCTCAGGGATACTTTCAGCTGCGAGCACTGGATGCTGATGTGGAAGTTGCGCGCCGAACGGTCAAGAGTTTCCAGGATACTCTGGAGATCTTTCAGCACCGGCTTGAAGGTGGCGCGGCTTCCGGCCTTGAGGTTGCTCGGGCACAGGCGGCTCTCGCAAACGTTGCTGCGGTAATCCCAGATCTTCAACGACAAATTGTTGCGCAGGAAGCGGCGTTGAATTTGCTCTTAGGGCGTAACCCTGGCCCAATAGCCCGTGGCAGCGCCTTAGCCGAGCAGTTTGATCCACCCGAGGTGCCTACCGGGTTGCCGTCACAGTTGCTGGAGCGCCGGCCCGATCTCCAGCAGGCTGAGGAGAATCTGATTGCTGCGAATGCCAACGTCGGCGTCGCAAAAGCCAATTTTTTTCCGACGATTTCCCTAACAGGCGCGTTTGGTGGAGTTAGCCCTCAACTTTCGGAACTCACAGGTGCCGGAAGGGCGTGGAGTCTCGCCGGAAATTTGGCCGGTCCACTTTTTACGGCTGGCCGCTTGAAGAATGAATATCGGGCAGCTCTGGCGCAACGCGACCAGGCAAAGATTGCCTTTGAGAAGTCAGTTACGCAGGCATTTGGCGAGGTATCAACGTCGCTCTCAGCCCATCAAGAGCTCGCCAAATCGTACGCGGAACAACTCAACTCGGTGGAGGCTTATCGGGAGTCCGTCCGGCTGTCGAGCATTCGGTATGACAGCGGCCTCGCAAGCTATCTCGAGATCATTGATGCGCAGATCCAAATGTATCCGGCGGAGCGATCTGCAATTATCTATGACCTCGGCCGCAAGGAGGCCCTCGTGAATCTGTATCGAGCGCTAGGCGGCGGCTGGAATCTAAATGATTCGCAGTGGACTAGCACGAGTGGGACATCCGCGCCTGCGCAGTCACCTACTCCATAAGAGTCTCGATTGCGATAGAGGAGCAAACTTGCAATGGCCAAAAACGGCGCGTCACAGGAAGAAGAACCCCTGAAGAGGAAAAAATACGAAAAAGAGCTGAGGCGGCTGCAGGCTGAACTTTGCAAATTGCAGGACTGGGTTAAATACAAGGGTCTCAGGGTCATTGTTGTCTTCGAGGGCCGTGATGCCGCGGGCAAAGGCGGTACAATTCGTGCCATCACGGAGCGGGTCAGCCCGCGTGTTTTTCGCCTGGTCGCGTTGCCGGCCCCTTCCGACCGCGAGAAAAGTCAGATGTACATCCAGCGCTACATGCAACATTTTCCAGCAGCTGGCGAGATCGTGATCTTCGACCGCAGTTGGTACAACCGCGCCGGCGTTGAGCACGTCATGGGCTTTTGCTCGGACGAACAATACCGCCAGTTTCTGAAACTCTGCCCGACAGCCGAAAAATACATTACCGATGCCGGGATCATCCTCATCAAATACTGGCTGGAGGTCCGCCAAAAGGAGCAACAACGCCGGTTCGAAGCGCGTCTCAAAGATCCTCTCCGCCAGTGGAAGCTCAGTCCCATGGACCTCGAGTCTTTCCGCCGCTGGTACGACTATTCGCGTGCCAGAGACCGAATGCTCGAGGCCACGGACTCAAAACACGCCCCTTGGCACCTGGTCCGATCCGACGACAAGCGCAAGGCTCGGCTGAATTGCATTTCCCACTTGCTGGGCATGATTTCCTACAAAAAAGTTCCCCGCGAGAAAATCAAACTGCCAAAGCGCGCCGAAAAGCATGGCTACAACGATCAGGTATCTCTCGAGGGACGCAAATTCATCCCGCAGAAATATTGAGAGTCCCAGAACAATGGAGCGTCAATTATGGCCGGACCAGAACAGGAGCTAGGTCATCTGTTCAAAACGCGAGTGTATGGGATAGATCAGGCAATGCCTAAGATCAGTCGCGGACAATTTTTACCCTTACTCTCTGTGGTGCTTGCTTTGGTTTTCTTCGTATCGCCGGTGGGAGCCAAAATGTCCACCGATTTCGATCCCAATCTTGACTTCTCGAAATTCAAAACCTTTGCCTTTATTGGTGGCGTTGAAGAGCTGGTCAGAATGCAATTGAACCCGGAGCAGCTGAACAACCAAATCCATCGCGCGGTCACCCGTGAATTAGTAGCCAAGGGGCTTCGCGAGGTGAAGCCAGAAGAGAATCCGGACTTAGTGGTTCGATATTGGGTTAACAGTCAGAAGGACGTGGACATGGCGGCCAGCGCCAACTGGGGTGTCTTCGGCCCATACTTTGGTTATCACTGGGGATTTGCCTACTACTCCATGGAGACCTACACTAACCACCAAGGTACACTTGGCATTGAGCTCATTGACGCAAGAGCGCGCGAACTCGCCTGGCGCATGTTTGTTAGCGTCAAGTTAATTCACTCCGACTCCGCCAAAATTTGGAAGACAGCTGACAGCAACATCAAGGACGCCTTCAAGAGCTATCCACCCTCTCCAAAGGCTGTCGAAGCAAAGAAACAGCAGTGGGCGAAAGAAGACGCCGCCAAGAAGCCCTCCTAACCCCAGTTAGTTAAGAACGCGAGAGAAGGTTTAAACCCTTCCGAACTTTTTCTTTGTTCTATCTGCAGCGTGTACAGCGCCATGCGCAAGAAGCGGACAGAAGGCCGAGTCATGTGGTTTGCCGGCACGCTCCTGATGATGTAGCTCGGATCGATATACTTGATGCTCACTTTCGTGCCGGTCTCATTAAAGTAGTTGTTGATCGCGGCGCGCAGAAAAGTTCCGATGTCCTTCAGTTCAGGTAAGAATTTATCAGTGTGAAGTCAACTTCGGGAACAAGAGAAAAGTTTGCCTGGCTGTCGACCAGGACCGAATAGGCCGGAATGAATCCGGAGTCGCGGCCCATGAGCTTTACGAGCCCGATGCCGTTGGGCGCAGCCTCTGCCTCGGTGTTAACCAAAAGTCTTCCGAACGAAGGAGACATCATTGTCGATCGTTTTCGGAATGCCAATGACGCCGAGGGCCATCCCTTGCCGATTCGCTTCTTTGGCGATTTGTTGCACCCCGAAGCGTGCCGTCGCCCCCGATCACGAAGCTGCGGCGATTCTCGCTTCGTAGAAGGGATGTGAGCGATTACTTGGGTCGCGAAGTCCCGAGCCCCTGGCGATCTTCTGCCGATGCATCCAGTTTGTCTTCCGTGCCACCAAAAGAGCGCTCGATGGTGGATTGCAGCCGCTGCTGCCAATACCGTAAAGCGTGATGCCGTTCTTCGGGCAGGACCGAGATCATCTCACTGATGAGGGCCCTCATACGACGCATAACCTGCACACTATTGGCGCCATAGAAACAAATCTCATCGAATGCCAAGCGCAGGAAGTCCTCCCAACTCGGAAAGGCAATGAGGACTCGGAGCTTGCCATCAGAGTCGCGAAACGCGCCGATTTCTAAACGGCGTCGACCGAGTCGGAGCAACAGATCTTCAATCTGGTCCAGTGCTTGCACCGCAGTGGTCGGGTCATTAACTGCCGGAGACAGGGCTTTGATGGCGATGTCGACCAGCAATCGGATCGCATATTTGGGATCCTGCTCGAAAGTGCGCTCACCGCCGAGATCAATCGCACTTCTCAAGTGTGCTTCCGGAAGGAGCCCGCCTTCCCCAAGAACCCGAAGAATTAGAGTCGAATCCAAGACAGAATCACCAACGGCTGCAGTGAACTCAATTACACAGTTGGCCCGGCTAGCCATGTTCACCAGAGCTGGCACGTCGACAGCTTGGACGATCTGTGGGCGCCCGTGATGCACAATTGTCTGGACCTTGGGAGCATGGCAGATTGCGGCCGAGATTGGAGATGGTGGTGTCTCCAAGGGTGGATAGAGACACTCAATAATTTCGCGGCCCCGATCGCCGGTGAAGATCAACATCCGCGTGACTTGGAGCATACTCACACGTTGGATAAGGCCAATAAACATGATGATGCTGATGACGAGCAGCGCAGTCACCAGCGCTATGCCGACCAGCGGAACTCGGCCGGAACCGCTGCGGTCGACCCAAGCCAGCGCAACCAACGCGTACAGAAATGTGGCCGTAAATACCCCGATCGCGTGAGATATCACGGGGTCCCGCGCAATCCAGAGAACGAGTCGAGGTGAATAGGCTGTAGCGCTGAATTGCACCATTACAAATGTTAGCGAGAATACAATCCCAGTAAGGGCTAGCATGCCGGAGGCAACGGAAGAATAGATGCCAATCGCGGCGTTCGCGCTGATGGTCGAAACGAAGCCAGGCAGGAGCACATGCGCCAGACGCGCGCTGGTGAAGCCAAACGTGAGCGCTGCCGCCGCATAGACCAACGGTACCAACCAGGCATTGGCCTGGGTTCTGCGTAGCTTATGGAACATCGTCTCGATATCCTAATACGGGGTGGACAGCCTCGGAAAATCGTGACTGGTGACTGGATCGCCCTGCCACAAGTCCGAAAACTTGTTCAGCGAGCTGGCGCTTCTTATTCCGTCGATTGCACCCTAACAAAGTTGTATTTCGCGCTGAACATAATCCGCGGCGCATTGCCCGAAGAGCCATCTTCGTTTACCCGCCAGCCGTAAAGGAATTCCCTGCCCAAGGTCAATGAGCGTAAGGATTCCAGATCGGGTCACCCGTCGTATAATTGTTCTGATGAAAAGCGGAACCGGGCTGGGCTTCGGTGTTTTGCACTTGGGCAAATCCGTATACCGCGCTTGAGCGCAAGCGTGGGAGCCAGAAATGCTGGAAACCTCCATAGCTTGCGACCACGGGCAGTGCCTTGAGTTCGGGATTCTGCAAGGCTGGTGACAGCCGCGTCGTCCACCCCTCTGTGCCGAGCACAACCTGGTTACGTTTTAGTGGAATGAACCCTTAAACTGACACACAAAAATAGGGCACAGTTTCCGGGAAAGGAACACAGTGAAATCGATGTGTTTCGGCTTATGCGATAGCCTTCTTCAGCGTCAAACCCACCAACGCCAGCAGCCCACTGCCCAGCAACAGCAAGGTGGAGGGTTCCGGAGTTGGCGAACCACTAAGCGTAAAAGTTCCATTGAACGGGCCCTGATTGGTGATGTCGGTGCCCACTCGTGACCAGTCTGGATCTAAGTCGCCATTCCGCATCCAGGTCTGCAAG
>Ga0210406_10003178_pt1 | contig 18190 bp, 14 predicted proteins | sample IncBWC30MmetaG_FD_155454 | JGI IMG/M metagenome (GOLD analysis project Ga0210406, IMG submission 155454) | Forest soil microbial communities from Barre Woods Harvard Forest LTER site, Petersham, Massachusetts, United States - Inc-BW-C-30-M | ecosystem: Environmental > Terrestrial > Soil >... | reverse complement strand
ATCGGCCGCTCTCCGGACAACGACTTGCCGGTTGATAACCTCGCCGTGTCCAATCATCACGCCAAAGTCTATTTTGAGGCCGGCCGCATGGTCATTGAAGATCTCGACAGCCTCAACGGCACTTTTGTGAACGATCTCCGTGTCGAGCGCGCTACTCTGCACGACGGCGACAACATCCATATCGGAAAACACAAAATCAAGGTCGACACCAGCGGCGATGCGCCGGTTCCCTGGGACTCCGGCCGCAAAACTGCCGCGCCGCGCATCGACGAAACCATGGTGCTGGACACCAAGGAGCGCCGTCAGATGCTCCAGCAGGCTGCCGCGATGGGCGAATCCATGCAGTTTGCCTCAGCCCGCATGAAAGTTCCGACGCTTGTCGTTCTCGGCGGCCAGACCGACCAGAAAGAGTATGTTCTGACCAACAAACTCACCGTCATCGGAAAATCCGCCATGGCCACGGTTCGCCTCAAGGGCTGGTTCAAACCTCAGATGGCCGCGCAGATCAATCAGCGCGATGACGGCTATTACCTCGGTCCCGGCGACAAGGTTCCCAACATCAACGGCACTCCCATCTCCGGCCCCGTGCGCCTGAACGACGGCGATCTCGTCGAAGTCTCCGGCGTGCGGCTGAACTTCATCTTCCGCGAGTAGCATTCGACACGCGATGGCAGCTCCGTCAGAAGGATTCTGGCAACGGCGGGGCGCTCTTGGCCTCTACGAATTGCTTCTAACGTGGTGGCGCCACCGCGTCTCGTTCGTCATCAGTGTGGTCATCACGCTTCTTGCGCTGGCGCTGTACTACTTTACTTTCGTCGGAGAACGTACTACCCCTATTTTCAATTTTATCCAGCGCCTGGAATACGACTCGCTGGATACGCGTTTCCGCTACCGCCCGCGCAGCGCCACGCCCATCGACCCGCGAATCGTTATCGTGGACATCGATCAACATTCGCAGGAAGTCCTCGGCAAGTGGCCCTTTTCCAGAACCCATTTTGCAAAGATGCTCGACGTACTCCGTGGAGATGGCGCGAAAGTCGTCGCCTTTGACGTCACCTTCAGCAAACCAGATCAGAGCGCCGCTCCGATTCGCGCGCTATGGGCGGAGATGGAAGCGCGCCGAAAACGCGGGGAAACGATCGATCCGTTACTGTCCGCAGAAGTTCAAAAGCTCGCCACCCAGTACGACGCGGACAAACAATTCGCTTCCGCGATTCAGCACTTCGGCGCGGTTGTGCTTGGGAACTTCTTTCTTCACACCGAGGCCGACCTCCGCGGCTTGGATGACAAGACGCTCGACACCTACGCAAATCAAATCGCCTTCTATTCTTTCCCGAGCGTGCGTCCGCTCCGCCCGGAAACCGGCAAGCAGGATCGCATCAGCCTCATGGAGAAATTTCAACCCGACAATCTCTTGCCCAAGGGCACAGAAGCAAACCTGGAAATCCTTACCAGCGCGCTCAGCGAGGAAGCCTCCTCGACCGGGTTCTTTAACGTGTATCCAGACGTGGACGGCGTTGTCCGCCAAGCGAACCTGATTATTCCTTACGGACGCTCCAAGGACTTCGGCGATTGGGACATTTACGCCTCGCTCGACGTCCAGGCGGTGCGCTCGTACTTCCGCCTGCCGAATGAACAGGTTGTTTTGGAATATGGACCAGTGGGCGCGTACCGCATTCTCTTCGGACAATCCGCTCAAGTCCGCACGGACGACCTCGGCCGCGTGGTCGTCAACTTTCATGGACCCGGTTACACCTACCCTCACTATTCGCTTGCCGACGTCGTGGAAAAAAAAATCTCTGCGGATACGTTTGACGGCAAGATCGTGCTCGTCGGCGCCACCGCGACAGGCATTGGCGATCTGCGAACGACGCCTTACGGAGGGGTCGATTACCCCGGCGTGGAAATCCACGCGAACGTGATCGACTGCCTTCTGCACCAGTCGTTTCTCTATCGCGGTGCGAAGCAAACGTTGGCGGACGTTCTGCTCATTTTCTTCTTCGGCATTCCCCTGGGAATCTGGATGGCCCTTGTTACGCCACGCTGGATGTGGTTCGGCGCGTTCCTGATCGCGCCTTTGGTTGCGGTCGACTATTTTGCATTTCTGCACGGCTGGTGGCTCAACTTCGGTGTGCCCGCGCTTACGCTGAGTTCCAATGTGCTTCTCGTCTCCCTATATCGAGCGCTGTTTGAAGAAAAAGAAAAGCGCCGCGTCCGCTCCGCTTTCGGCCAATACCTCAGTCCCGAAGTCATCCGCCGCCTGCTCGTCAATCCGCGTCTTGTGGAACCAAAGAAAACCGATATTACCGTCATGTTCAGCGATATTCGCGGCTTCACGACCATTTCCGAAAAATTGGACGCCCAGGATCTCGCGAATTTCCTGAACCAGTATCTTTCGGACATGACCGGGCTGGTTTTCGAACACCATGGCACTCTCGACAAATACATCGGCGACGCGGTGATGGCCTTCTGGGGCGCGCCCTTTGAAGAACCCGGCCACGCGGCCAGAGCCTGCCATACTGCACTGAAGATGATGGACCGCGTCCGTGAGATGCAGAAGAAATGGGAATCCGAAGGCAAGCCGCATCTCGACATTGGCATCGGTCTGAACACCGGTGTGGCGAGCGTCGGCAACATGGGCTCCGCGCTCCGCTACGGCTACACAGCTCTCGGCGACACCGTGAATCTCTCCTCGCGCCTGGAAGGGCTAAATAAAGACTACGGCACGCACGTCGTGGTCAACGAGACCACCTACACCGCGGCCAAGGACGACGGCTTCGTCTTTCGCGAACTCGATCTCATCCGCGTAAAAGGCAAGCGCCAGCCGGTTGCCATCTACGAACTCATCGGCCGCGCCGCCGAAAACTCGGTTTACGGCACTCCGGACGAAGTGCGCAACCGCCTCGATCTCTTCCAGCGGGCCCATGAGCTCTACCGGAAACGCCGCTGGGAAGACGCCCAGAAATCTTTCCAGACTATTCTCGACAAGTGGCCCGATGACGGCCCATCCCGCGCCTATTGGAAGCGCTGCCAGGAATATCTCTTCGATGAGCCTCCCTCCGGCTGGGACGGCGTCTTCACCATGACCCACAAATAGCGCCTGCCGCGCCGCGCACTCTCCCTCATTCCTGCCTCACCCATCGTCAGGGACCGCCGTCCAATTTGGATGGAGCCCTCTATGTGCCATGTGTCAGAATATCCGCATCGAATGGGTATGGAAGCACGGGGAGCGACATCCTTCGATGTTTCTAACTGATACACGGCATGAGGCTTAATCCGCCACATCCTGTTCGAGTGGAGCGACATGAGTTTCCCTCGGGGGCCTTGGGATGGTCGCGAAAGCTTAAATTGCGCAATGGATTTCGCCCGGATGAGCGGCGTACCCGAACAAACGCTCCCAGGAATCTAAGTTAAATCTGTGATAGGTGAGCGGCCCGTAGCGATAACGGGCACCACCGATGTAAAAGAGCAAGCAAGACTTTATGTGGATCGTCCGATTAGCGCTGCGGAGGCCGTACACCTTTGTGGTGATGGCGCTCGCCATCATCCTGCTGTTTCCGGTGGTGCTGTTGCGCACGCCCGTGGACATTTTCCCCGATATCAACATCCCGGTCATTTCTCTGGTCTGGACGTACACCGGCCTGGAGCCTCAGGAGATGGAGCAGCGCATCACCTCCAACGTCGAACGAGGCATTCAGACTCTTGTTAATGACGTTGAGCACACCGAATCGCAATCGTTTAACGGGATCGCCATCATCAAGGTTTTCTTTCAACCAGGCGCCAATATCCAAACCTCGCTAGCCCAAACGACTGCAATTTCACAGACGTTCTTGCGCTTTCTCCCGCAAGGAACCACTCCGCCCCTGGTGATCATCTATTCGGCGTCGACCGTGCCGGTCATTCAGATCGGCTTGACCAGCGACACGCTCAGCGAGCAGCAGCTTTTCGATTTTGGAAACTATTTTATTCGCACGCAACTCGCCACCGTGCCGGGCGCCGCCACGCCGTTCCCCTACGGCGGAAAGCAGCGCCTCGTGAGCGTCGATATCGATCCGACGGCGCTCCAGGCTAAGGGCCTTTCTGCGGTGGACATCGTAAACGCCGTCAACGCGCAAAACCTGATTCTCCCCACGGGAACGGCGAAGCTCGGCACCCTTGAGTACAACGTGGAGATGAACGGCAGCCCGCAAACCATCGAGGAACTCAACGATCTCCCCGTCAAGACCGTCAATGGCGCCACGATTTATATGAGGGAAGTTGCGCACGTGCGCGACGGCTTTTCCCCGCAGACCAACATCGTATTGTCCAACGGTCAGCGCGGCGTGCTCATGAGTATCTACAAGGTTGGCGCCGCCTCCACCATCGCAATCGTCGACGGCGTCAAGCGCATGCTCGAGTACAGCAAAGGCTCGGTCCCCGAAGGCATGCGCATCTCCACGTTTTTCGACCAATCGCTCTACGTGCGCGCTTCCATACAGGGAGTCATCCGCGAAGCGATCATCGCTGCCTGTCTTACTGCCGCCATGATTCTGCTCTTTCTCGGAAACTGGAAAAGCACTCTGATCATTGCCGTTTCCATTCCGTTATCTATTCTCGTCAGTATTCTCTGCCTCAGCGCACTGGGCCAGACGATCAATATCATGACGTTGGGCGGCCTCGCGCTCGCAGTCGGAATTCTCGTGGATGACGCCACCGTTGAAATCGAAAACATCAACCGCAACCTGGCCATGGGCAAGGAAACCGTTCAGGCCATCCTCGACGGCGCGCAGCAGATTGCCGTGCCCGCTTTCGTTTCCACGCTGTGCATTTGCATCGTCTTTATTCCCATGTTTTTTCTTTCCGGCGTAGCCAAGTTCCTGTTCATCCCGCTCGCGGAAGCCGTAAGCTTTGCCATGCTGGCTTCCTACATGTGGTCGCGCACCATCGTGCCGACGCTGGCCATGTATCTCCTGAGCTCGGAAGACGAATATCACCCCGAGGAGCACATCGGCGAAAAGATGGGCTTCTTCCGGCGCTATCAACAGGGGTTCGAGCGGAATTTTGAAAAATTCCGGGCGGGCTACCGAGGAGCGCTGGGGGCGGCTCTGCGTTCACCGGTTCTCTTCTCCATATGCTTTCTGGCTTTCTGCGGTCTCTCGGTCCTGCTCGTCGGAGTTCTCGGCCGCGATTTCTTTCCAAAGGTTGACGCGGGACAGATTCGCCTGCACATGCGCGCTCGCACCGGTCTGCGCATCGAGGAGACGGCGCGCCTCGCCGATCAGGTCAACGCTGTCATTCGCGACACCATTCCGAAGGACGAGTTGACCACGGTCCTCGACAATATCGGCTTGCCGTACAGCGGCATCAACCTTACGTACAGCAACGCGGGCACCATCGGGAGCTCCGACGCGGAAATTCTTATGCAGTTGAAGGAAGTTCGTGGAAAACCCACTAGCGCCTACATCAGCGATTTGCGCGAAAAGCTGCCGCAACGCTTTCCCGGCGTGCAGTTTTTCTTTCAGCCGGCGGACATCGTCACGCAAATCTTGAACTTCGGCACGCCGGCTCCCATCGACGTGGAAGTCACCGGCATGAATCAACGCGGAAATTATCTTGTCGGGGAAAAACTCGCCGGCGAGTTCCGTCACATTCCCGGCGCGGTGGATGTCCACGTTCAGCAAGCCTTTGATAATCCGACGCTCTATATGGAAATCGACCGGGCACGCGCTCAATCCGTCGGCATGCAATCGCGCGACGTCGCGCAAAACGTTCTTGTTTCGCTCAGCTCCAGCTTCCAGACCGCGCCGGCCTTCTGGCTGGATCCGAAAAACGGCGTGGAGTATTCCGTAGCGGTGCAGGAGCCGCAATATCGCGTGGACTCCTACCAGGCGCTGCAAAATACTCCCATCAGCGGCAGCATGCCGGGCTCGCGTCCTCAGATTCTCGGAAACCTGGTCACCACCTCGACCACCGCCCGGCCCGCGGAAATATCGCACTACACCACGCAACCGATGATCAACGTCTACGCGGCGGTGGATGGCCGCGATCTCGGCGGGGTCGCCAGCGAAGTCGAAAAGCGCGTCCAGGCCATCGAAAAGGATTTGCCGAAGGGCAGCCACATCGTCATTCGCGGCCAGGTCCAGACCATGAAGAGTTCCTTCACCGGCCTGGGTTTTGGCTTGATCGGTGCGATCGTGCTTGCTTATCTCCTGATCGTCGTCAATTTTCAGTCCTGGCTCGATCCTTTCATTATCATTACCGCGCTGCCCGGCGCGCTCGCAGGCATTTGCTGGACGCTGCTGCTGACGCATACCACGCTTAACGTCCCGTCGCTGACCGGTGCGATCATGTGCATGGGCGTGGCCACGGCGAACAGTATCTTGATGGTTTCCTTCGCGCGCGAGCAGTTGGACGAGGGCAAGAGCGCCAGCGATGCCGCCGTCGAAGCTGGTTTTGTGCGTATCCGGCCCGTGCTGATGACCGCGCTGGCGATGATCATTGGAATGGTGCCGATGGCCGCGGGCCTCGGCGAAGGCGGCGAACAAAACGCGCCTCTTGGCCGCGCGGTGATCGGTGGGCTGGTTTTTGCCACCTTCGCAACGCTCTTCTTTGTGCCCTGCGTTTTCTCCATGATCCATGGACGCCGCGCGCGGAGGTCGGCGCAGCAGGGGATGCTTTCGCCGGAATCGGCTTGAACTTTTTCTATCTGGAATTGAAAGCGGGGATGGGGTGAAAATGGGAGGCGGAGTTCAGATGGACCCTGTAGACCAGGAGCAAAAACGAGGAAAGAGCAGCCATGTCTTCACGATTCTTTTCGTCATCGTGATAGTGCTGGTGATCCTCGGAGCGGTGACGCTGTTCCAGCGCCGCGCGCAGTATCAGGCGCTCGCCAAGGAAACGGAAACACTCGCGATTCCCACCGTGGCCGTGATTCATGCCTCGGTGCAATCGACGCAGGAGGACCTCGTCCTCCCCGGCGCCATGCAAGCCTACGTCGAATCGCCCATCTATGCGCGCACCAACGGCTATCTGAAAAAGTGGTATCACGACATCGGCAGCCGCGTCCGGCAAGGTGAATTGCTCGCGGACATCGACACTCCGGAAGTGGATCAGCAGTTGTCTCAGGCGCGCGCCGATCTCAATACCACGCAGGCCAACGCGAACCTCTCCAAGATCACCGCTGCGCGTTACCAGGAACTTATCAAGACGGATGGGGTCTCCAAGCAGGAGGTCGACAACGCCGTCGGGGATCTGGAAGCCAAAGTCGCCAATGTTAAATCCGCGGAAGCCAATGTGCGGCGGCTTGAAGACTTAGAATCCTTCAAGCATATTTATGCGCCTTTCAGCGGCGTCATTACCCGGCGCAGTGTGGATACGGGCACGCTGATCAATGCGGGGAACGGCGGCACAACGCAGCAGCTCTTTTCTCTCGCGCAGACGGATCCTATTCGCGCATATGTCAGTGTGCCGGAAGCCTACGCGCCTTCCATTCGCGCGGGACTTGGCGCCTACCTGGAGCTCACGCAGTATCCAGGCCAGAAATTCGAAGGCAAAGTGGTGCGCACCGCTGAGTCGATCGACCTCGGCACGCGCACGCTGCTCACCGAAGTGGACGTACCGAACCACAATGGGGCGCTGCTCCCCGGCGGGTACGCGCAAGCGCACTTGCAAGTGAAGGTGACTGGAGCCCGGCTTGCCGTGCCGGTGAACGCGCTGCTATTTCGTTCGGAAGGACTTCGCGCCGTGGTTGTGGATGCAAATCATAAAACGCATCTCAAATCGCTCACCATTGGCCGCGACTACGGCACCACTCTCGAGGTCCTGCAGGGACTCGACCCCGGCGATTGGATCGTGCTGAATCCCGCGGATTCCCTCGACGACGGCCAGGAAGTCCATGTCAAGGAAATTACGGTGAACCACCCGCCGGGCCAGCCTGCTCCGCAGGCAAGCCCCGCACCAGGGGCCAAGAAACAATAATGAAGCGTACCAGGCGATTCCCCGCCCTGACCGGGCTTGCTGTTTGTGCCTTCTTCGGCGGTTGCACCGTGGGACCGAATTACCGGCGCGCCACGGCACCGGTGTCCGCAAAATGGGACGTCATGGAACCCTGGCGCGAGGGCGCTCCAAAAGATGGTCTTGCCAAAGGCGAATGGTGGACCATTTTTCGCGATGACGAATTAGGTGCGCTGGAAAAACAAGCGCTCGATGCCAACCAGACCATCAAAGTTTCCGCCGCACATCTGGAGCAAGCCCGGGCCTCCGCTGGAATTCAGATTGCCACGCAGTTCCCAAACGTGGCCACGGCTCCGAGCGTTGAGCGCCAGCGCCTCTCGGGCAATCGTCCCACGATCGGCAACTTTCCCTCGACCGGTCCGATCTCGCAAACAAGCATTACTCTGCCGTTCACGGTCGAATACGAGGTGGATCTGTTTGGCCGGCGGCGCCGCAGCATTGAGGCTGCGCAGGCGTCCTACCAGGCAAGCGCTGCCGATCTCGAAAACGTGCGGCTGGTGATCACCGCGGAGCTCGCGGGCGATTATTTCACGGTGCGGCAGCTCGATACGGAGCTGGGAATCCTGAATCGCACCGTGGAGGCGCTGCAAAAAGGCTTGCAACTGGTGGATTCCCGGCACAAAGGCGGCGTGGCCTCCGGACTCGATGTTGCGCAAGAAGAGACGCTTCTGAATATCACGCGGACCCAGGCCATCCTGCTGCAACAACAGAGGAAACAGTTCGAAGATGCTATCGCGGTCCTGACCGGAAAACCTGCCCCGGACTTTCATCTTTCGCCCGGGGAATTGAAAGACGTACCACTGGCGCTGGATGCGGGACTGCCCTCCGATCTTCTGGAGCGGCGCCCGGACATCGCCGAAGCCGAACGGCAGATGGCCGTGGCTAACGCGCAAATTGGAATTGCCCGTGCCGCGTACTATCCGTCCCTGAATCTTTTTGGAAATGGCGGGTGGCAAGCCGCGGATATCGCCAAGCTGGTGAACGTGCAGAGCACGTTCTGGGCGGTCGGCGCCAACGTCGCGGAAAGTATTTTCACGGGTGGGGCACGGCGCGCACAGGTGCAGTTCGCCAAAGCTGGCTACGACGCCAGCGTGGCGGCCTATCGCGATAGTGTTTTGAATGCCTTTCGCGAAGTGCAGGATGACGTAACCGGCTTGACCGTTCTGGACCAGGCGAACCATTCGCAGCAGCAGGCGGTCGATGCGGCGCGAAGAACCCTGGACATCGCGAGCAGCCGTTACACCGGCGGCCTCGTGAGTTACCTGGATGTCGTCAATGCGCAGCAGAATCTGCTCAACAGTGAACAGGAGCTCGCCGTGATTCACGGACAGAGGCTGGTGACGAGCGTGCTCCTCATCAAGGCCCTGGGCGGCGGCTGGGATGCGTCCAGCCTTTCTGCGGTTCAGGTGAAGTCCAAGCTGAAAGACGTTGTGGCGCCGTAAGAAAATCTCAGGAAGAAGTAGGAAGAATCTAATCCGCGGGATGTCGGACAAAGACGCTGACTGTGCCTCGCATGTTCAGCATCGACATTCCTCGACATTGTCACCAATCAATAGCGGTTGCTCCTGAACCCGTAGGTGTTTCCGCCAATCGCCAGCAATTGTGGGGTTGGTGACAGCTTGCGCCATCTCCTGGAGTGCCCCATTCTCCAGCTAATCCAATTCAAGCCGGTAGCCATCGCCAGTCCGGTCGCATAATAGGCAGGTGCAGGGAGCCTCGCAAACGGTCTTGCCAGAGGGTCGGTTTCATGCCACCAGGAATTCTTCCTCGCTTCAAGAGTTTGATGCATGTCGGCCAAACCCGCGCCGTAGACAGCCGCACTGAGAACGAAAAACTCTTTTTTGAGAACCGCCCTGCGGATTTTGACTTTGACTCAATGATTCCCGTTACCGCATTTCGTCCGCGCGTTGGTGTTTTCAAGTCTGATGCTGTCCTGATGCTAGTGGCAGCGGAGAAATTTGGTACTGAATCGGGTACAGTCGTTTGTGCCAGACCGGCCGGCGGCAACAACGTCGCTGCGAACATGGCTATGGTAAAAGCGAATCGATAACTCAAGGCGTCTCGCTCTTCCCTGCTAGAAACAATCTCGGGAAGAGCTGGCAATTGCCTTACCAACCGATTCGCGCACACGAGCTGGCGTTGACCGCAGACGTCGTTCCGGCTGAAGTCTTCTCTTTTGCGCTATTTATGGTTGCAGCTTGCTCTTACGCGGTCTTACGGCAGGATTTCTCAGCCATCTCGCCTCGACTCAACCATGAGTCGCACCGGACCATTTTGTGAATTTATCGGCTCCCTGCATTTCAGATAAGAACAAAATTGCGTGGCGTTAGCCGGGTTCCGTCGTTCCGGGTTTAGTCATTCGCGGGTGAGATTCTGCGGAGCGCCGCCCTCTTAGGGATTGCCCGTGTCGTGAGCGGACACAACGCGGCCATATTCGGAAGCGCGGCTGAGCCGGTCGAACATTTGGTAGGCCGCGTTGGAGATGTGGATGATCGCTTCCCCACCGTCGTGTTCGCGGCGGAGATAGGTGGTCATCACGCTGATCACGTACGGGCGCTTGCCAGCGAAGACGATGCCCGAGTCGTTTCGCACGCCCTCGAGTTCCCCGGGCTTATTGGCGACGCGAAGATCTTCCGGCAATTCCCTCGGAATATAACTCTCCTTGTGAATGCTGAGAAGGTTGAAAAACTCCTCGGTGAATTGCTTGTTCAGAATTTTCCCGCGGTACAGATCTTCCAGCAGCTGCATCATCTCGCGCGGGGTGGCGATGTTCTCGCGGCCTTCAGCGGCGGCCTTCACGTCCATCATCTTCCGGCGAAGACGGGTATGCGTCAGGCCTAGCGAATCGAGAAGCGCATTCACGTTTTCCATGCCGATGCGGTCGATGATGACGTTAGTCGCGGAGTTGTCGCTCACGGAAATCATCAGCGCAGCCACATCGCGCAGAGTAAGCCGCGTGATCCCCGGAGTGAGCGCGCCGGCGACGCCGCTTCCGCCAACAAGGTCAGCCGATTGCAGCGTGTAGAGGTCGTTCAGTTTGAGTTTGCCCTGCTGCGCCTGATGATAGAACTCCGCGAGAATGGCGATCTTGATGGAGCTGGCCGTGGGAAGCACTTCATCGGCGTGGAGCAAATATTTCTGACCGGTCGTGAGATCAAGGATGGCAACGCCGAGGACGCCGTCAAGATTGCGGTCAACCCCGTCGATCGTCGCTTCGAGCTTTTGCCACAGAACTTGCTCTTTCTCCTGCGTAGCTTTTTCTTGTGAAACCTGCTGCGCGCAGGACGGTACTGGAGTGCAGGCTCCGACAGCGAGCAAAGCGAGGAAGAAAAATCGTTTCAGCAAGGTGACCTCCGGGTTAGCGGGATTATAAGGCGTAAGCGCATGGCCCACGAGGGAAGAAATTCCCGCCTTCTGAAGAGTGCGGCTACCGGCCGTGAGGCTTGTGGATGGGTGTACTGAATGGGTCACGCGGATTTCATGTTTTTGGAATGAGATAGCCGGACGGAGAGACAATGTATAAATGACCCGCCTGCCTGCGCAAGGCCGAACCGGCCAAGACGGGGCCATGTAGGTAAGAAAGATCGGCGGGCAACGCCACTTTTGGAGAGAGGACTTATGCGCAAAATGATAGCGAGCACAGTGTTCCTGGCTTTGGCCGGAGCGCTGGCGATCGCCGCCCCAAATCAAGATCGCGATGACCATCATGACCGGGACAACCGCCACGACAACGGGAAGCACAAAGGCGATGTCAAATACGGAAACGATCGTGGCGATCGGCATGACAACGGAAATCACAAAGGCTGGGACAATCCGCGCAACCCGCACGCGAACTGGGATCCCGACCACGACCGTATCCGGCCCGGGCGGTCTTATCCTTACGGCCGCTACGAACACGTGAGAAGTGAATTTATCGCCCGGCGAATGGATTTCCGCACTCGGCGCGTCGTGCTCTATGACAATTCGAACTGGGTGGTCGCCTCGTATGACCTCGATCGCTGCCGCGATTGGGAATGGGACCGCGACCGCGTCTATGTATACGACGACGATCATCACCCCGGCTGGTACTTGCTCTTCAACGCTCGCCTCGGGCGCTACGTCCACGTCGAGTATTCCGGCGTGCACTAGAATTCGCGACGCCTGACGGCGCTCGCCACAGCCATGAATCCGCCGGGTGAAGCAGTCGCTCCACCCGGCATTTTTTCGTGAACAGGGTTTTGCGAATTGCGCGTTAGATGGGGACGCGATCGAGCGGAACGATGAACTGGATGCCAGGAATTTGCATCGAATGCAGTCGCGCATCGTTGGTGATGAAGAGATCGGTCCCCGCTGCTGCCGCACACGCAAGCTGGATCGTGTCGGGAGCGCGCAGCGACCGATCCGCCCGCAGCCGCGCGTAGACTATCGCCGCTTTTTCTGCGAAGGGGATCACCGTGGCCGTTGTCGCGATCAGATTCTGATAGTACGCAGCGGCCTTCGCGTCGCCGCTCTGAATTGGTTTCACGAGGATTTCGCCCAAGGTCATCGCCGAAGTGAGCAATTCATCTCCCCGTGTGAGCATCCGGTTCCTAAGCGCCAGCACCTGGCCTGACAATTTACCGAAATCTTCCCAAAGATAGATAAAGAGGTTTGTATCCCAGAAAACCACGCTCATTCCCAGCCCTCGCGCAGCCGGTTCACGTATTCATCTGCTGGTTCATCGGCCCAAAGATGCACTCCTGACCCTTGCGACTTGAGCAAGGGATCGTTCTCGATTTGTCGACGTGCCGCTTCCTTGGACCAATCTCGATACCAACTCAACAGCCCGCTGTACCCCGGAGGAAGGTCTTCCAGATCGGGAGTCACTTTAGAGCCCTGCCGTCCTGCGTGAAACACGTCTCCAGCGCGAAAGAGGCGCCGTCGGCCTTCGGCTGTTTCGAAGAGCATCCGATACCGTCCCGGGTTTGGCTGGCGGTTGGCAACGCAATGGAGAACGACGTGAACATAAACGCCGGGACGCAGGGGTTCATGGAGGCCTTCGCGACGAGCGCGGTCAACGATTTCGTCGATCAAAAAATCGGAAGCCTCCGGATGCTCACGATGAAGGAGTGCTGTGGCAATCCAAACCTCATCAGCGACTTTGACCTTAGTAAGAATTTGGGGTTTCATGGATTCTCCCCGCAATGTGTTTACATCACAACCAAGTATTACAATAAATTCCAAGTCGGCGTCAAGGGGATTCCTAAGGAGTGTCCCAGATCACACTATCTCTAACAGAATCTATAAGTTATCCAGGAAAAACTGCATAACCCGCTGCATCAAGACGCGGCGCGCAGGAGGATCGCTCACCCCGTGGCCGCGGCCCGGAAAGGCCAGAACCTCAACGTACTTCCCCGCCTCGATAAGGTCGTTGATCACCGCGAGGGTGTTCGCGAAGTGCACGTTGTCATCTCCGGTGCCGTGAGCGATAAGCAGTTTGCCTTTGAGCTGACTGGCATATTTCACTGGCGAAGAATCCTGATACCCCTTCTCGTTTTTCTGGGGCAGTCCGAGGTAGCGCTCGGTGTAGATGGTGTCGTAGTAGCGCCAATCGGTGACCGGGCCGCCGGCAAAACCCGCTTTAAAATCACCGCCCGCTTCAAACATGGCATGCAGCGTCATGTACCCGCCGTAGCTCCATCCCCAGACGCCGATGCGATTCGAATCTACGTACGAAAGCGCCTTGAGATACTGCACGCCGTCGCGCTGGTCCGAAAGCTCTTGTGCGCCCATACGGAAGTGCAGCGGCGTTTCGAAAGGATGGCCGCGGCCCCCCGAGCCGCGATTGTCCAGCGAAAAGATAATGTAGCCCTTTTGCGCCATGAGCTGGTGCCAAAGGAAGTTGGCGCCGCCCCAGCCGTTTCGAACCACCTGAGCGTGCGGCCCCCCGTACGTGTAAACCAAAACGGGATATTTCGTTTGCGGATGGAAGTCCGGCGGCTTGATGATGCTGGCATTGAGCTGCACTCCGTCGCGAGATTTCACGGTGAGAAATTCCATGGGAGAGAGATGGTAGTCCGCAAGCTCGGCGATTTTGTTTTCGTTAATAGTAGCGAGGCGCGCTCCATCGGCGCGGTAGAGGTCCTGCCGCGGCGGGGTCGCGGCGTTCGAATAAGTGTCGTAGAAAGCGGTGGCATTGGGTGCAAGAACCGCGGCGTGCGTGCCCTCATCCTTGGTGAGCCGGGTGAAGCCGGTTCCGTCGAGGGCGAGGCGGTAGAGGTGGCGCTCCAGAGGAGATTTTTCCGTGGCGGTGAAGTAGACAAGGCCCTTCGCTTCATCTACAGCATCGACCGCCGAGACTTCCCACTCACCCTTGGTGAGCTGCGCAAGTTGTTTGCCCTCGAGGTCATACAAATACAGGTGGCGATACCCGCTGCGCTCGCTCGACCACAGGAAGCGCTTGCCATCGTTGAGGAAATAAAGGTCGTCGCTGACGTTGATCCAATTGGCGTCATTTTCGCTGAGAATGGTGCGGGTCTTGCCAGTGGTGCTGTCGGCGATCAGCAGATCAAGCGCGGTTTGTGTGCGATTGAGGCGCTGAATGGCGAGATGCTTGGAGTCCGTGAGCCAGTTCACGCGAGGAACATAGATGTCGGTTTCCGCACCGGCGTCCATCGCGCGAGGTTCGACGGCGGTTAGCGAGGCCACAAAAACGCGGACGATGGGATTGGCGCCGCCGGCCGTAGGATAGCGCTCCATCTCGGCTTCTCCGCTCGGCGAAGAAAAATCGACCAACGGGTATTGCGAGACTTTGCGCTCGTCCATTTCCAGATAAGCGATCGCCGAGGAATCCGGAGACCACCAGTACGCGGTCTTGATGTCGAGTTCTTCGGGATACACCCAATCGAGTTCGCCTTTGCGAATCTCTTCGGTGCCGCCCTGCGTGACCGCGCGCTCTTTGCCGTCGGCGAGGTTCACGAGCCAGACGTTATGATCGCGCACAAAGCTAACGTTCCGGCCATCAGGAGAAATCTTGGGGTCCACAAGCGTAGCCTTGCCGGAGACCAGCGTGCGCGTCGTTTGCGACTTCACATCCAGCCATGCAAGCGCCGTGGGGCCTTGAAACAGAATGCCCGCGCCATCGGGCGCCCATTGATATTGAGAAGGCGCGCGGCGGCCAAGGCCAGTGGCTTGCGTAGGTCTCGAAGTGTCCACCGGCAAAATGGATTCGAGTTTGTCGGAGGCAACAAGAAGCCGGCGCTCTCCATTGGCAGCGTCCATCACCCAGAGTTCGGTCCTCGCTTCCTTACCGGAGCCTTTTGTTTCGAAATAACTGAGCGCCTTGCCGTCTGGAGTCCAAACGAGACCCCGCGTCAACCGCCCGCTCAAGCTCGGCTGCGAATAGATGCGTTCGACCGTGAGAGCTTTCCCTGGCGCCGGGGCGGCTTGCTGAGCCGCGGAAGAAGGAGATAGGACGGCAACGAGTGCAAAGGCACTGAGAAACACAGACGACCGCGAACAGTGACGCAGCAAGGACATGCGATCCTCCTGAGAACGGACGCTAGTTTAAGCTGGAGCGGTGCGAAGAACAAAACCTTTGGACAAATACTAACCCGGGGGCCAGCGAAAATTACGGCCGCCGAGCAGGTGCAGATGGAGATGGAAAACGGACTGGCCCGCCCCGCTGCCATTGTTTATGACGGTGCGGTAGCCCTCCAGAAGATTGCGTTCGCGGGCAAGCTGCGCGGCGACCAACTGCAGTTTGCCAAGAATGGCTTGATGTTCGGGTGCGGCCTCGTTCAGCGATTCGAAATGTTTGCGTGGGCAAATTAGGATGTGCGTGGGCGCCTGTGGACTAATGTCTTCGAAGGCGAATAGGTCGGGATCTTCGTAAACGATCTTCGACGGAATCTTCTTCGCCGCGATTTTACAGAACAAACAGTCGGCACTCATCGATTCCCTCCTGCGGGCGAGCCTTCGTCTAGACGCGTAACAAGCGGAGTAAAGCCTTCGCGGCCGCGGAGTTGCTCGCCAAACTGGCGCGCCGCGTCTTCGCCGGAAATCCTGCCGACGCGCACGCGATAGAACACGCCGTCGGGAGAATCATATTGCTGAATGAAGATAGGCGAATAGGAGACGTTGAGGCGGTCGCGAAGACGTTCTGCGTTGGCGCGCTCGCGGAAAGCACCGACCTGCACGGTGAAAAAACCGGCGGTAGGATCGACACCGCCAAGAACTTCCACGCGCACCGGCACGACGCCAGGACCAACCGATTCCACTTCTCGCGCAGCGGCAAGCGAGAGATCGATGATGCGATTGTCGACAAACGGGCCGCGGTCGGTGATTCGAACGACCGTGGACTTGCCATTGTTCAGGTTGGTGACGCGAACCATGGTTTCGAATGGCAGCGTCCGGTGCGCCGCGGTGAGTTTATACATGTCGTAGATCTCTCCGTTCGAAGCGTGCCGCCCGTGAAACGGCACGCCATACCAGGAGGCCTCGCCTTCCTCTGTATATCCGGAAGGAACCGACGCGGGAGCGGGCTTGTTTTTTTTGGGAACGGACGCCACTGCCGGTGGAGTAGCGGAGGGGTCGGGTACATCGGTAGAGCGCTTGGCAGCGTCGGCGGTCTCCGCTGGCGTGGAAGATGGTTCGACCGGAGGAGGCTGGTGGCGATCGGCGATCGGTTTGCGCGCCGCGCAGCCCGAAGAATAAACACAGAGGAAACCGAGCGCGCAGAGAGCAAGCAGTGGCGTACATGAAAAATTCAAAAAACAACCAAGTTGCGGGTGGAAAACGTGTCTGCGCGAATCCAAAGTGACGGAAACTGTTTCCGGTGAAATCTTCAAGGCGCCGCCTGCGTCATGAAGATCGCGGATTCTGCGCATTCCGCGCGGCGTTGCGTGCTTCGATCCAGGCCGCCGCCTCGGAGAACTTTTCGGAAACCTCGCGCAAAAACTGCGCCGTACGCTTTTCCGTTTCCGGCGCGACCTCTTCCTTGACAAAACTCTTCACGCGCGCAAGTTCCTCGTCAACTCGCTTGCCAAAATCCTCAAAGTTTTTGATGCTCTTAATCCGCGTGAACTCTTCGTCCATGCGCTTGCCGAACTCTTCGAATTTATCCATAAGCGATAGGTCCTCGTAAAAATCGCCGTGCCGAGAAGAAGCGCGGCGACTTGGGTATTATAGGAACGCGGTGTGCGGGCCGCAAGGAGGAGAATTGGCACTTCCCTATCGGTGGCAGTGGCGGGTGGACAAATGGAAGAACGCGATGCGCGGATTTTTCGGCGGCGGCGACCAACAGCCGCGACCGAAAATCTGCCCCTCGTGCGGAGCGCTGGTCGGAATCAGCGCGACGCGCTGCCACGAGTGTGGAGCCAGCACGCGATTTTCCCTCGCGGCACTGACCAAAAAACTTTCCGGACTCTTCGGTGAGCAAGAAACTCCCGCGACTTCCGCCCTGCTGGTCGCAAACATTCTAATGTTCGGCGTGAGCTGGATGTTGACCATGCAAGCGGGCGAGGCCGGCGGCCTGCGCACGCTCTGGGGTATGAGCGGCGCAGCTTCCTACCAATTGGGGATGAGCCTTCCGTTCCCCTTCTTGCTCCAGGATCATCAATGGTGGCGGCTGGTTACGGCGATGTTCCTGCACGGCGGATTGATTCACATCGGCTTCAACATGATGACCCTGATGCAATTTGGTCCGGCGTTAGAAGAACTATATGGGTCGGCGCGCTACTTGTTCCTCTACGTGGTCACGGGAGCGCTTGGCTTCATGGCCAGCGCGTTAATAGGGCACTTTTCCATCGGTGCCAGCGGTGCCTTGTTAGGGCTGATCGGGGCGATGCTGGCGGTTACCACGAAGCGCGGCGGCTCGTTCATGCGCGAATTGCGGTCCCGGTTAGTCACTTCTGTGGTGATTCTGTTCATGATCGGATTTTGGGGTGGTCTCGGCGTCGACAATTCGGCCCACATTGGCGGCTTCGCCGTCGGATTTGTCATGGGAAAGATTTATGAAGATCGCCGGCCGATGAATCCTGCGGAGCGGAAACGGGCACAGGCACTCGGTTGGCTCGCGGGAATTGTAATCGTCGCGAGCTTCGTGTTGATGATCCTGCACTTTCGCGACCCGCTACCGGGACGATAGTCAGATTCCAACGACGCGTCAAGAAAAAGTGCGATACTGTGTTCACCGCAAGAGGCACAACTCGTGGATCCACACTCCATCGTCGTTGTCAGT
>Ga0210406_10003177_pt1 | contig 18191 bp, 14 predicted proteins | sample IncBWC30MmetaG_FD_155454 | JGI IMG/M metagenome (GOLD analysis project Ga0210406, IMG submission 155454) | Forest soil microbial communities from Barre Woods Harvard Forest LTER site, Petersham, Massachusetts, United States - Inc-BW-C-30-M | ecosystem: Environmental > Terrestrial > Soil >... | reverse complement strand
AACCAGTTTTCCGGTTCGCGAATCGCGCCCGTCAACTCGCCAAGAAATTCCGCCGCCCGCGCTCCATCCACCACGCGATGGTCGCTTGAAAGCGTCATCGTCATCATCGGCCGAATCCCAGGCTTTCCATCGACGGGCACCACCGCGTCCGCAATCGCACCAACTGCCAGAATCGCGCACTGTGGCGGCGTGATAATCGCCGTAAACGCGTCCACTTTGTACATCCCCAGATTGCTCAAGGTAAACGTTCCCCCGCTGATGTCCGCGGGTCGCAATCGCCCGGCCCGCGCTCGCTCGGTCAACTCGCGCCGCAAAACCGAGAGCGCCGCAATCGGCTGCGTGTTCGCATTCGGAACGACCGCGCCCACCACTCCGTCCTTCACCGCCATCGCCACGCTGATATTGATCTCTGGGTTCAAGCGAACTCCACCTCCCACCCAGCTCGCATTCATCCGCGGATGCTTCTCCAATACCCGAGCAATCAACTTGATCAACAAGTCCGTAATCGTGGGCGCCGCTCCCGCCGCGCTCCCCGCGCTCAATTTCTTCTGCGCCGCGATCAACGCGCCGCAATCCACGCTCTGCACCAGGAAAAAGTGCGGCACGCTCGTCCAGCTCTGCGTAGTCCGCTCCGCCATTAACCGCGCCAATTGGCTCAGCGGCTCCGTTGTAGCTGTCACTCCCGCCGAAGCGGCCGGTGCGCCACCGGACTTCGCGTTTGCCGCTGCCTGCACATCCTCCGACGTAATCGTTCCATCGGGCCCCGTACCCTGAATCCCCGCAATCTCCACCCCAAGCTCTTTCGCCAACCGCCGCGCCTTCGGCGAAATCTGCGCCGCCACACCCGCCGCCACCGCCGGTTTAGCTTGCGCCGGAACCGCCGCCGCAGCCTGCACTGCACTCGTCGCCCGAGCCGCAGGCGCAGCCGTCACCGCCTTCGCCGGCGGCTTCTCTCCCGGCGCCACCAGCCACGCAATCGTCTCCCCAACCGGAATCACCGCGCCCACTTCCGCAGTAATCCCCGCCAGAATTCCATCGCCCGGCGCTTCGATTTCCACCACCGCCTTGTCCGTCTCAATTTCCAGCAACGGTTCGCCCTTCGCGACGCTCTCGCCTTCTTTTTTGCGCCACGCCAACAGCTTGCCGTTTTCCTGTGCCATCTCCAGCGCAGGCATCACCACGCTAATCGCCATAATTTTCCTGTAAGCCGGGATTCACCGCTTCAATCCGTCGCCGCCACTCCTTCTCTCTTCGCCCCCGCCACCATCTCCTTCACATGCGTGTTTGGAGCCGCCTCGTGCTCGCGCGTCGTCGAAAGCGGGCCGTCGACCGTGAAATAATGCGCCCCCGCCACCATCAACTTTTCCGCCGGGAAGCGCGTAATCACTTCGTGCCCCGTCTCCGTAACCACAATCTCTTCCTCGATCCGCGCCGCGCTCCACCCATCCTTCGAAGGCCAGAAAGTTTCGAGAGCAAACACCATCCCCGGTTTAATTTCGTGCGAATGCTCCAGCGAAACCATCCGGCTGATCACCGGCTTTTCCCAGATCGCCAATCCGATTCCATGCCCGAATTGCAGCGCAAACGCCGCCTCTTCATCCGGAAATCCAAACTCTTCCGCCTTCGGCCACACCGACGCGATCTCCGCCGTCGTCCGCCCCGGCCGCACCAGTTCAATCGCCGCATCCAGATAATCGCGGCACCGCTTGTACGCATCGATCATCGCGTGCGAAGCATAGCCAATCGAAAAGCACCGGTAATAACACGTGCGGTATCCCATGTACGAATGCAGAATGTCGTAATACACCGGATCGCCCGGCCGCAGCACGCGATCGCTGAACACATGCGGGTGCGGATTGCAGCGCTCCCCAGAAATCGCGTTCACCGCTTCCACATATTCCGAGCCCAGGTCGTATAGCACTTTGCTCGCCAGCCCCACCGCCTGGTTTTCGCTCATCCCCGGCTTCATCGCGCGATACAGCTCGTCGTACGCCGCGTCCACCATCATCGCCGAATGGTTCAACAGCGAAATTTCGTCCTGCGTCTTGATCACTCGCGCGTCAGACATCAATTGCTGCCCATCAACGATCTTGATTCCTTCTTTTTGCAACGCAAAAAGAATCGGTGGCTCCACAACATCAATCCCCAGCGGCTCATTCAGCAGCCCGTGTTTCTCCAGCTCCCTCTTGATTTTCTTCGCCACATTTTCCGCGCGCCCCATCTCCGGCGACATCGCCCCGCGCAACAACGGAATCCCCGGCCGCGAACGATCTCCCAGCCACGGACAATTCTGCTGGTGATGCCGCGCCGCCGAACCGAAATCCCAAAGAATCGGCTCACCGTTCTGCGGCAGCAGGCAAAACCGACTGATTTTGTCCTGCGCCCAGGACCCGATGTGCGTCGAGGTGATATACCGCACGTTGTTCATGTCGAAGCACAGCAGCGCGCCCATCTCGGACTTCGCCAGCAACGCCTTCGCCCGCGCCAGCCGTTCCTTGCGCAAGCGGTCGAAATCAATGCGGTTTTCCCAATCCACCGCCATCGGGCCATAAGTCTTCAGTGCCACGCTACTCCTCCCATCCGAAACGTTTCAGGCTTTTCCGCAAAGTTTGCGCGCCGCTTCAAATACTGTTTGCTCCGTCGGCACGGTCACATCCTCCAGAGGCGGCGAAAAGGGAATCGGCACGTGCATCGCTCCCATCCGCTTCACCGGTGCCTCCAGATTGAAAAACGCGCCTTCGGCAATCACCGACGCAATCTCTCCGGTCACTCCATACCGCCCGTATCCTTCATCAATCACAATCGCCCGCGAAGTTTTCTTCGCCGATTCCACCAGCGTCTTTTCGTCCAGCGGCCACATCGTTCGCGGATCGATCACTTCCGCGCTGACACCAACGCCTTCCAGCAGTTTCGCGGCGCCCAGCGCCACTTCCACCATGCTGCTCGTCGCCACCAGCGTAATGTCTTCTCCCTCGCGCTTCACGTCGGCCACTCCAAACGGAATCGTATACTCCTCCGCCGGCACCGCGCCCTTCTGCTTGTACATCATCTTGTCTTCAAAAAAGATCACCGGGTTATCGTCTCGGATCGCGGTCTTCAGCAATCCTTTCGCGTCATAAGGAGTCGAAGGCATCACCACTTTCAGCCCCGGCACATGGCAAAGCCACGCGTGCAGCGATTGCGAGTGCTGCGCCGCCGACCGCCGCGTTGCGCCCAGCGTAGTCCGCAACACCATCGGCACTTTCCACGTTCCACCTGACATGTAGTGAACCTTCGCCGCCTGGTTCACCAACTGGTCCATCGTCAGCGTCAGGAAATCGCCGAACATGATGTCCACAACAGGCCGCAAACCAGTCATCGCCGCGCCCACGCCCATCCCGGTAAATCCCGCCTCCGAAATCGGCGTATCCAGCACGCGTTCCGATCCAAACTCTTCCACCAAACCGGACAGAACCTTGAACGGCGTTCCGGCCTCCGCCACGTCTTCTCCAAAAATGCAGACGCGCGGATCGCGCCGCATCTCCTCCGCAAGCGCTTCGCGCACCGCCTGCGCAAATGTCAATTCCCGAATCGCTGTCTCAGGCATAAACGTCCTGGTCGACCTCCTCGACACCCGGATACGGAGCGGCAATCGCAAACTCCACCGCGGCCTTCATCTCTTCGCGCACCTCGTCTTCAATTTTCTTCAGCGCGCCAGAATCGGCCATCTTCTGCCCGGCCAGCCACTCGCCCATGTTCTTGATGGGATCCCGCTTCGTCTTCCATTCCTGCTCTTCCTGCTTCGAACGGTAATATTCCCGGTTGATGTCGCCGACGTGATGCCCGGTGTAGCGATACGTATTGCAAAGCAGCAGCGAGGGCCCTTCGCCACGCCGCGCCCGGCTCACCAACTTCTGTGCCACCGCGTGCACCGCACGCACGTCCTGCCCGTCCACGCTCTCCGCGTGCACTCCGAACGCCGTCCCCCGCGCCAGAATGTCACCAGCCGTCGTCTCCGAAAAATGCGTGTACTCCGTGTAAAGATTGTTCTCGCAAACATAGATGACCGGCAGCTTGTAAAGCGCCGCCAGATTCATCACTTCATACAGCACGCCTTGCCCCAGCGCGCCCTCTCCAAAAAAACAAACCGCCACCTGATCCGTCTTCAAGCGTTTCGCCGTCAGCGCCGCGCCCGTCGCAATCCCCGCGCTTCCGCCCACGATCGCATTCGCTCCAAGATTCCCCGTCGCCGGATCCGCAATGTGCATCGAGCCGCCCTTGCCCCGGCAATACCCCGCTTCCTTCCCCAAAAGCTCCGCGAACATCCGGTCCGGCGTTGCACCCTTCGCCAGGCAATGCCCGTGTCCACGGTGCGTACTGGTGACGTAGTCCTTATTCGTCAGCGCCTCGCAAATCCCCACCGCCACCGCTTCCTCGCCGATGTACAAGTGCGCCAGTCCCGGCATCAACGCGCGCGTGTAGAGCTCGTTCACCTGCTCTTCAAAGAACCGGATGCGCACCATCTGCCGGTACAGCCGCAGCCCAAGCTCCGACGCCACGCCGTTTTCCGTCTTCGCAGAATCCGTAATCGTTTTCATGCCTTCACCCCGGACATCTGTGCCAACACCTCGAACACCACCGCGAAATCCTGTTCCACCAGCCCCATCCCGCGCGCCGCCGTCAGGAATTCATTCGTCACCGCCGTCGTCGGCATCGGCACGTCCAGTTGCCGCCCCAGTTCCAGCGCCAGCAACATGTCCTTCTGCATCATGTTGACGTTGAACCACGCCTCCGCCGGCTGCTTCAGCACAAACGGCCCGCGATACTGCACCATCGGTGACGCGATCACGCTGTGCGTCAGAACATCCACCGCCACTTCCCGCGCAATCCCGCTCTTCTCCGCCAGCAGCACGCCTTCGCAAAACGCCAGCATCTGCACAGCCAGGCTCAAGTTCGTCCCGATCTTCATCACCAGCGCCAGGCCGTTATCGCCCACATGCGTCACCTTCGGCCCGATGTCCAGCAGCAACGGCTTCACTTTCTCGAAAGTTTCCTTCCGTCCGCCCACCATCACGGAGAGTTTTCCCTCCTGCAGCGTGATCACGCTTCCGGAGACGGGCGCATCCATCATGTCCCCGCCCTTTTCCCGGATTTTTCCCGCGATCTCGCGGCTGTACGCCGGGCTCACCGTGCTGATATCCACGAACAACTTCCCGGGCGCCGCCGCGGCAATCATCCCATCCGGCCCATTCATCACCGCGCCCAGCGCCGCCGAATTCGTCACCATCGAAAAAACCACATCCGATTCCCCCGCCACTGCCCGCGGCGAATCCACGCACTTCATTCCTTTCTTGATCAGCCACTCCGCTTTCGAACGCGTCCGGTTATAACCCGTAACGCTGTGCCCTTTGCTGAGCAGCCGGTTCACCATTTCGCTGCCCATCACTCCCAGGCCCACAAACCCTAATTTAGCCAAGACCTCACCTCTCCCGAATCAATCGCGCCGCCCGGTATTTTTAAATTATTCGCTCGGTGCGTTGCGCGAATCCTCGCGCACCTGTTTCAAATGCGCCTTCATCGCCTCCCGCGCTCCCGCGGAGTCCCGGTGCTCAATGGCTTCCAGAATTTTCTTGTGGTGATATTGCCCGCGATCCGGACCGCCTTTCACCTGGAAAATCCCCATGCGCTGCTCGCGCAGCAATCCCACAATCGAATCAATCAACGAAAGGATGATCGGGTTCCCGGCCGCTTCCGCCAGCGCCAGGTGAAAATCCAGGTCCGCCTCGATGTACGCTTCCGGGTCGGTCTTCGATGCGTCCATCACTTCCACCTGTTCCTTCATCGCCGAAAGAACTTCTTTATCGGCCCGCGTCGTGGCCAGCGCCGCAATCTCCGGCTCCAGAATTTCCCGCACCTCCGCCAGAAACGCAAACCCTTCGTTCCCGGAGCGCATCATCCGGTGCAGCGACTGCTTCATCGTGTTCGAACTTCCGTCCGTAATGAACGTCCCGCGCCCCGGATACGCTTCCACCAGCCCCTTTTCGCGCAGCGTCTTCACTGCCTCGCGCACCGCCGTCCGGCTTACACCAAACTGCTCCGCCAGTTCGCGTTCCGGAGGCAATTGATCCCCCGGTTTCAGCGCGCCCTTGTGGATCGATTCTTCAACCTGCTGGACAATTTGCTCGTAAAGGCGGGAAGCCCGAATGATTTTGTACATCGCAACCTCCGAAGCCGCACACAGTCAGTCGACGCATTGATCTGAACCCCGCGCGGTAGGGGACATCATGGGCGGCGAGCCAGGGAGATCGAGATATGGTCGAGTTGTCGGACCAAACTACCATTCCCGCCCCTCCTCCGCAACCCTTTCTTGCCTCCTAGCCCTGTTCCACCCACACCGTCTTGATGTTCGTAAACTCCCGGATCCCCAACGCCCCCAACTCCCGCCCGTGGCCTGACCACTTGACCCCTCCGAACGGTATCCGCGGGTCCGATGCCACCATTTTGTTGATGAACACCATCCCTGCGTCCAGTCCATCGATGAATTTCCGCTGCTCAGCGGCATCGTTCGTCCAGGCGCTGGCTCCCAGCCCAAACCGGCTGTCATTCGCGATTCGAATCGCGTCGTCGATGTTCTTTGCCCGAAACACGCTCGCCACCGGACCAAACATCTCTTCCTGGTATGCCGGCGAATCCTTCGGAATGTTCACCAGCACCGTCGGCGCATAGTAATTCCCCGGCCGGTCCAGCGGCTTTCCGCCAGTCAGAATCTTCGCTCCTGCTTCCACGGATTTCCGCACGTCGCGAACCAGGTCTTCCACTCCCTGCGGCGTCGAGAGCGGCCCCACTTCCGTGCTCTCGTCAAACGGGTCGCCCACTTTCAGCGCCGCCATTTTCTGTGCAAACAGGCTTTCGAATTTTTCCGCGATGCTCTCCGCCACAATAAACCGCTTCGCCGCGATGCACGACTGCCCATTATTGAAAATCCGCGCTTTCACAGCTGTGGCTGTCGCCGTCTCCAGATTCGCGCTCGGCATCACGATGAAGGGATCGCTTCCGCCAAGCTCCAGCACCACTTTCTTGATTCTTTTTGCCGCACCGATACCCACCTCAATACCCGCTTGTTCACTGCCTGTAAGCGTTGCCGCCATCACCCGCGGATCGCCCAGAATCTTGTCCACTTCCTTCGAACCAATCAGCAAAGTCTGAAACGCCCCGTCCGGAAATCCAGCCCTTTGGAATATTTCTTCGATCAGCAACGCGCTCTGCGGCACGATCGACGCGTGCTTCAGCAGCCCCACATTCCCCGCCATCAGCGCCGGCGCTGCAAATCGTAACACCTGCCAGAACGGAAAATTCCACGGCATCACCGCCAGCACCGGCCCCAGCGGCTGATACCGGATGTAGCTCTGCTTTGCCCCCGTCTCCACCACTTCGTCCGCCAGAAACTTCTCCGCATGTTCCGCGTAATACCGGCACACCCACGCGCATTTCGCCGCTTCATCCACCGCCGAGCGCAGTGTCTTCCCCATCTCCATCGTCATTACCTTGGCGAACGCTTCCTTCTCGTTCTCCAAAATGCTCGCGGCTTTCAGCATCCACTCCGCGCGTTGCGCAAACGAGGTGTGCCGATAGGTGCCGAAGGTTTCTATGGCTTTCTGGAGTTTTGCTTCAATGGCCGCGGCGCTCAGCGGGTCAAACGACTTAATCACTTGCCCTGTTGCCGGGTTGATTGTGGCGATCGCCATGGTTGGCCTCCCCAACGTTACCTGGCCCAGATGCTTGGGCCGTTCGGAAGGATTCGTCACAGAGAATCCTAATTGGTCCTACCAACATACCAAATCAGCGCCTCTCTGTACAGCCTATGCATCGATATTCATGATTCATTGAATTTAATCGTTGACACCATCCTTCTCAAAGTGGTACAGGGGTCCTACCTCTTTACGGTGGACTTGGCCTCCTTGCCCCTTTTTGGCTACTGGGATAACTTCTCCCAAGCCTCGGCAACCCGCCAGTCCCCGAATTGCCTGCTGCCGGAGCCAGGTGCCCGCCAGGCCCAATCCAAGGAGACACGAATGAAGCGAAAGAAAGCCGCCCGTCCGCCGCAAGCGCAATCCGGCGCCAATCCGGATTCCCGCGAGAGCCTCTTTGCTCCCTCGCGTCGCAGCTTCCTTCGCACGGCAGCCGGTGCGGGATTGGCCCTGGCCACAACTCCAATCTCAGCTCTCGCCGATCACCACGGCCATCCCAGCCCCAACAGCATTTCCTACCTCGACCGCCGCATGTACATCCGCAATATGGAGGTCCTCGCCCACATCGGTCCCGGCGAATCACGCCACGGCAAAATGCAAATGATGTCCGCCGGAGACCGCCGCTACATTTTCCAGCAGGGCGATGTCCTTGACGTCAGCAACGTCCGCAAGCCCGCCATGTACAACAAGGGCGGCTTCGAAGGCGGCCAAGTCCAGGTCGCCTACAACAAGAGCCTCAAAAAATGGATCCTCATGACCGGCTCCCAAACCCCCATCACCGATTCCACGCCGGAAGCTCCGATGGGCAAGTACGACGATCCTCATCTCGACGACAAACGCAAAAACTTCAAAGGCCTCCGCGGCGTCCGCTTCTACGACGCCACCGACCCCACCAAAATCGTCAAGCTTTCCGAATTCAGCACCGGTGCCACCGGCCAGGGCACCCATCGCAACTACTACGACGGCGGCAAGTACGCCTATCTCGACACGGCTCCCGACGAAACTTTTATTCACCAACCTTCCTACTTCCGCCAGTTGGTCAACGGCAACATGATCGTCGACGCCTCCGACCCCGCCAGCGCCAAGGAAGTTTCCATGTGGTGGGTTCCCGGCTCCCGCAAAGGCGAAGAAGCCGAATACAACAAGTGGATCTGGTCAAAACTCGTTCCGCCCAAAGTTGTCGCCGACCAGACTCCCTTCGCCGGCCTCCACGGCCCCGTCTACGTCCCGAAAAAACTCGAGGATGGCGGCAACCGCGGCTACGGCGCCTTTGGCTGCAACGGCTTCATCATTCTCGATCTCTCCGATCCTCAGCATCAAAAAGAAATCGGCCGCTTCGAACCGCCCGCCCAATATTCCGGCATGGGCATCGCCTTCCACACCATCTATTGCGGCATCCTCGATCGCGGCTTCGTCATCACCAACGGCGAAACCACCAATTCCGATTGCAATCAGATCTATCTTCCCAACTGGGTCATCGACATCCGCGACGAATCGCATCCCGTCCCCGTCGCCCAACTTCCGCGCCCCGTTCCTCCGCCCGAAGCTCCCTACCGCGATTTCTGCTTCAAGCGCGGCCGCTTCGGCGCCCACAATCCGCCGCACCTGAAAGCGCCCGGCAAACCACGTCAGGAATTCATCGCCTATTCCTATTTCATCGCCGGCCTTCGTTGCTACGACATCGGCGATCTCTACAAGCCCGAGGAAGTCGCCTATTTCGTCCCACCCCAGGGCGGCGACCTGAAAAAATTTGGCAGCTACGACCGCACCGTTGACAACGTCTTCATCGAGTGGGACCGCAACATCATTTGGGCCGCCACCGACACAGGCCTTTACGCCCTCAGCTGCCCCAACCTCGGCAAACCGATCCTCGACCCAATGCCCGTGACAGAATGGTCGCTCGACAAACTCAACGAAGGCGCGCCCTGATTTCGCCCGCCAGGAGAATGCCCATGAACCGCTTCATCTCTTTGTTTAAAAGCATCGCCGTGTGCGGGCTTCTCCTTTGCACTGGAGCCCGTGCGCAGACCCCAGCCCCACAACAAATCCACGTTCTCACATTGCTGGGGCGCCCAATCCAGTTCGTCGTCGCCGATAAGCAAGGCCTCTTCGCCAAATACGGCCTCGAAGTCCTCAACGACAACAAGAAAAATTCCGACGAATTGCGCGCCGACCTAGCCGCCGGAAAGGGCGACGTCGCCTATCTCGCCGTAGACAACGCCGTCGCCATGGTCGAACTCGCGCACCAGGACGTCGTTATCGTCATGGGCGGCGAAGGCTCGCAGAATGAACTGATCGCCCAAAAGGACATCAAGTCCATCAACGACCTCCGCGGCAAAACGCTGATCGTCGACGCGCCCAACACCGCCTACGCGCTCCAAATGAAAAAAATCCTCGCCCTAAGCGGCCTCACCGCCGGCAAGGATTACGAAATCAAACCCTTTGGCGCCACGCCCCAGCGCCTAATCGCCATGCGTGAACAAAAAGATTTCGCCGGCTCCATGCTCGGCCCGCCCGTCTCGCTGGTAGCCAAAAAAGAAGGCTTCGTAAGCCTCGGCTCGGTCCAACAGCTAATCGGTCCCTATCAAGCCGCGGGCGTCTTCACCCAGCGCGCCTGGGCGAAAGATCATCGCGATCTGCTCATCGCCTTTCTTTCCGCCTGCATCGAAGCCCAGCGCTGGCTCCTCAATCCCGCAAACAAGCAGCAGGTTATCGACCTTCTCGCCGCCCAATTCCATCTCGCCCCTGAAATCGCCGCCGAAGACTACGACATCAGCATCACGCACCCCGGCGGCTTCGCCAAAGACGCGCAATTCGACCTCCGCGGCTTCGAAAACGTCTTGAAACTTCGCGCCGAAGTCGAAGGCCAGTGGGGCGGCCATCCTCCATCACCCGAAAAATATTACGACCCGTCCTGCTACCAGGCGGCGCTAGCGAAAGCGAACTAACCACACGAGGAGATCTCAGTTGAAAAAAAGAATTCTTCATTTACTTGCAGGCCTGGTTTTAATCGCGTTGCCAGCCGCCACCCGCGCCCAGCAGCAACCGCAAAAAGAGCGCACCCTCGACGAAATCAAAACCGAAGCCATCAAGCGCGCCGAAAACGGCATGTACCCGCTCATCGGCCTCGATCCCGCCGACGTTCGCGAAGCCTTCTCTCACATCAACACCACCGACAACGACGAGTGGGCCACTGCCTTCAGCTCCGTCGCCGATCACTACATGACGGAAGGGAACTCACTCCTCTCCAGCAATCCCGCCCAAGCCGATAAGGATTTCGTCCGCGCCTGGCGCCTCTATTCCTTCGCGCGCTGGCCGGTCCCCGCCTCCGCCGGCAAGAAACGCGCCTACGCCAAAGCACTCGAAGCCTTCCTCGCCCACGCGAAAATGATGGACCCGCCTCTCGAAGTCGTCCACATTCCCTTCGAAGGCTCCGAAATCGTCGGCTATCTCCGCCTTCCCAAGAACGCCAAAGGCCCCGTCCCGATGGTCATCGCCATCAGCGGCCTCGACAGCCGCAAGGAAGATCTCACCGAAAATTTTGGCGTAGTCCTGAACTCCGGCATCGGCTACATCGGCGTAGACTCGCCCGGCACCGGCCAGGCTCCCATCAAAGCCAGCGAAACCGCCGACCGCATGTTCTCCAAAGTCATCGACTATCTGCAGACGCGCCCCGAGGTGGACAAAACCCGTATCGGCGTCGACGGCCAGAGTTTCGGCGCCTACTGGGCCACCAAACTCTCCATCGTCGAACACGCCCGCCTCAAAGCTGTCGTCGCGCAATCGCCCCCCGTAGACGCCACCTTCGAAAAAAATTTCGTCCTGCAAAAAACCCTGGGCAACCGTGAATATCTTTTCGGCCTCGGCCTCGCCCTCATGTCCATCTTCGAAGGCGCCAACAAAATCGAAGACCTCGGCGAAATCTTGCCGAAGCTCTCACTGGTCAATCAACATTTATTGGGAAAGCCGACAACCTCGATGCTCATCATCGCCGGCGCGCAAGACACGCAAGTACCAATCTCCGACGCCTACCTGCTCCTAAGCAGCGGCGACGTCCCAAAAGAAGCTTGGATCAACCCCCAAGGCGGCCACTTGGGTCGCCAAGTGAAAATCTGGCCCGACCCAGTCATCTTTAGGAAAATTTTGGTTCCGTGGCTAGTCCGTAATCTGGAAATCCCGCCTATGTAGGGGCCGCTTTCTGAAGCGGGCGCCTTTTCCTTCCTACGCCCAGCTATACCCGTGCTTCACCAACGGCAACGACCGTATCCTCTTCCCCGTAGCCGCAAAAATCGCATTGCACACCGCCGGCAACACCGGCGGCAGCGCCGGCTCCCCCAACCCCGTCGGCGGATTATCCGTGCGCAAGAAATGCACCTCAATCTCCCGAGGCAACTGATTCATCCGCAGCGGCGTGTACTCATGAAAATTGCTCTGCACCGCGCGCCCTCGGTCAATCGTAATTTCATAGCTCATCACCGAGCTCAATCCCTCCAGCACCGCCCCGCGCACCTGGTTGTCCGCGTTGCCCGGATTAATGATGTGGCTCCCGATATCCCCCGCCACCCAAACCTTGTTCACCCGCACCGCATTCTGCGCATCCACGCTCAGCTCCACCACCTCCGCAAAATATCCGCGGTGCGAAAACTGAAACGCCACGCCCATCCCCGTGCTCTTCGGCAATGTCCGCTTTCCCCATCCCGATTTCTCCGCCGCCAGTCGCACCACGCCCTGCATCCGCGCCCCATCCATGTTGCTCGAAAATTGATCCGGCTTCAGATCCGGCGTACTAAGACGCGGCAGTCCCAGCAACTCCAGCCGGAACTCCACGGGATCTTTTCCCGCCGCATGCGCCAGCTCATCGGTAAACGACTGAAACACCCACGAAAACGCATTACTCCGCGGCGCCCGCAGCGCATACGTCGGCACGCCCAGCGGCATCAGCGAAGCCCCAAAATGAAAATTGGGCAAAAACGTTCCCGGGAACTCATTCCCCGGAATATTCGCCGAAGGCGCAAACGTCTCGCCCTCCCCGAACGTCACAAAATGATTTTTCCACGCCACCACTTTTCCCGATGCGTCCACTCCGCCCTTCAAAAAATGAAATCCCGCCGGCCGATAGTGGTCGTGATGAAAATCGTCCTCGCGCGTCCACAAAAGTTTGACCGGAACGCCCGCCTGTTTCGCGATCGCCGCCGCCTCCAGCATGTAATCGTTCGTCAGCCGCCGCCCAAATCCCCCGCCCGCGCGTTTCAAATGAACAATGATGTCGTCGTGCGGAATTCCCAGCACCTTCGCCACCTGCAGCCGCCCCGCTTCCGGCGTCTGGCTGGGCGACCAGAACTCCAGCTTTCCATCGTGAAAATGCGCCAGGCAATTCTCCGGCTCCATCGGTGCGTGAGCGATAAACGGATATTCGTACGCGGCTTCAACGACCTTCGCCGCCGATTGCAGCTCCTTCTCCGCGTCGCCATCCTTCCGCAGCATTACGGCCGGCGCCTGTTTCGAAAGCTGTTGCGCGCGCTTCAAAAATCCCTCGCTGCTCTGCTGCGCGGTCGCGCCCTCATCCCACTTGATTAGCAATTTCTTCCGTGCGCTGTTCGCCTGCCACCAGTTTTCCGCCAGAATCGCCACGCCAGCGTGCAATCCCAAGAGTTCCGTAGTCCCTTCCACGACAAACGCCTGCTTCACACCCGGCAGCGCCTTGATCTCCTCCACATTCGCGCTTACCACTTTCCCCGCAAACACCGGACACTTCTCATAAACCGCCCACAACATTTCCGGCACGCGAAAATCAATGCTGTAAATCGGTTTCCCCGCCACAATCGACGGCACATCCACGCCCATCGTCGCCTTGCCGATAATTTTGTAGTTCTTCGGATCCTTCAGCGGCACGTTTTTCAAATCCGGAACCGGCATCGTCGCCGCTTTTGCTGCCAGCGCCCCGTAAACGATCGTCCGCTTCGAAGGGACATGAATCACTCGGCCAGAAGACGTCTCGCATTCCGATTCCGGCACTTTCCAATCTTGCGCTGCCGCCGCAACAAACATCTGCCGGCAAGCCGCTCCCACTCTCCGCAACGGATCCCAATTGATCGGCGTAGCCGTGCTGCCACCCGCCCGTTGCACACCATACTTCGTCTCATCCAGGTCAGCCTGCTCAATGCGAACATCCTTCCAATCCACATCAAACTCTTCCGCGATCAGCATCGGCAGATGCGTCTTTACGCCCTGCCCAACCTCCGGATTCTTCGCTGTAATCGTCACAATCCCATCCGCCGCCACACGGACAAACGCGGTCGGAATAAATGCAGCGGCTGGCGCCTGCGCCGCCGCTTGCCCCGCCAACACATCCGCAAGGCCGGGCAAGTGGCACGCCAGCAAAAATCCTCCGCCGCTGACAGCGGAAACTTTTAAAAATGTCCGACGAGCAATGGCAGTGGCGGGCATACGTCCCCTTGTAAAGGAAAGTTCCAGCCGTTCGCAGGCAGCGAATGGCTCCCGACAGTGTAACGTCATTCAGCCAGAAATCGTTTCAGAGTTCTCCGGCGGCTTCTCCATCACTCGCCGCATCTTCTCCACGTCCAATTCCCCTTGCCAGCGGCTCACCACCAAGGTCGCCACGCCGTTTCCCACCACGTTCGTCAGCGCCCGGCACTCACTCATGAACTTCTCAATCCCCACCAGCAGCGCCAGCGACTGCACCGGAATCGACGGCACCGCCGCCAGAATCGCCGCCAGTGTCACAAATCCAGTGCCCGTAACGCCGGACCCGCCCTTCGACGCCACCAGCGCGAACAACAAAATCCCGCTGATCTGCCCCAGCGAAAGATGCGTATTCGTAGCCTGTGCCAGAAACAGCGCCGCCAGTGTCAGATAAATATTCGTTCCGTCCGTATTGAACACATACCCCGTCGGAAATACCAGTCCAACCGTCGAGCGAGATGCCCCCAATCCCTCCAGCTTGCGCATCATGTCCGGCAGAACCGTTTCCGAAGAACTCGTCCCCAGCACGATCAGCAATTCATCCTTGATATACGCCAGAAACCGGAAAATCGAAAATCCCGCCAGCCGCGCAATGATTCCCAGCACCATCACCACAAACAAGAAGCTCGACAGATAAAACGTCCCCATCAACTTGAGCAGATTCGCCAGCGACGCCACTCCATAACTCCCCACCGTGAACGCCATTCCGCCCAGCGCCCCCAGCGGCGCGGCGCGCACCACAATCCGCACAATTCCAAATACCACCTTGTTCGCCGCTTCAATCCCGCCCAGCGCCCGCTTCCCGATCTCGCCCATATTCGCAATCGCGAATCCCGTGAGGATCGAAATCAGCAGCACCTGCGGCACTTCGCCGTCCGCCAGCGCCCCAATAAATGTTTTTGGAATGAAACCCAGCAGGAAGGGAATAAATCCGGTTTCTTTCGCGCGCCCCACAAACACGGCCGCGGCTTTCGGATCCAGCGTCGCCGCGTCAATATTCAGCCCGGCGCCCGGATGAAAAACCACCGCGACCGCAATTCCAATAATCAGCGCCAGCGTCGAAACCACTTCAAAATAAATCAGCGTCTTCACGCCCAGCGTCCCGACCTTCTTCAGGTCGCTCATCGAAGCGATTCCCTGCACAATCACGCAGAAAATCACCGGCGCGATCATCATCCGGATCAGCGACACGAACGCGTCGCCCAGCGGCTTCAGCGCCATCCCCGTCTTCGGAAAAAATCCCCCGATCCCGCAGCCGATCACCACCGCAATCAGCACTTGCACATAAAGAATCGTGTACCACGGCCGCCCTTTTCGCGTCGAATCTGCTTTGACCACGTGGTGTTCTCCGTGCCGCAAAAAAAAACTCGGCGTCTCGACTCCAGGGTTCCGCGTTATCTCAGGTCACAACGTACTGTGGCGCTTCTTTCTCGCTGAACACGCGTTCCACGTTCCGCCACGCCGTCCGGAAAAGATACGCCGCCGACTGCCGCGTCACCCCCGCAACATGTGGCGTAAACAAAATTCGGTGGGCCGCCTCGCCTTTTAATGCCAGCAGCGGATTGTCCGCCGGCGGCGGCTCCGTCGAATAAACGTCTACCGCCGCTCCGCCGAGCTTTCCGCTCTGCAACGCTTCCGCAAGCGCCGCTTCGTCCACTACGCCGCCGCGCGAACCCTGAATCAAAATCGCCCCGTCTTTCATCATCGCCAGTTCGCGCCGCCCGATCATGCCCGTCGTTTCTGGCAGCAGTGGCACATGCAGGCTCACCACGTCCGCCAATTGGAAAAGATCTTCCAGCGAGCAGGGCTTCGCGCCCACCGCCTCAGCCGTTCGCGGGTCGCGCGGCGCCGGATCATAGTAAAAAATCAAACAACCGCGCTTCTGAAATGCGGCCGCAACGGCCACCCCGGTCACGCCAAATCCGATGATCCCTATGGTCAGTCCGTCCAGCCCCTGCAAATTATCGGCGATCATTCGCCCCCGGAATTCCCGGTAATTGCCTTTGCGAATCTCCGTGTCGGCCCAAAAAATTCCGCGCAGCAGCACGGTCGCTGTCGTCACCGCATATTCCGCCACCGATTCGTTGCTTCCCCCCGGAACATTGGCCACGCCAATGCCTCGCTCCCGCAAAAATTCCAGATCCAGCCGGTCCAGCCCAGCTCCCGTCACCTGCACAAACTTGACGCTCGTATTTTCGAAAAGCCCATTCGGAAGTTTTGGCCCCACCGCGGGAATCACCAGCACCCGCGCCTCTTTCATCAACTCCGCCACATCCTCATCGTTCGGTGCACGGTAGGCAATTTGCAACGACTCCGGCGGCAACGCCCCCACTCGCTTGAAATCCGCCTCAGGACGCAGGCACAGCACATCGATGCTCATGATTTTTTGGGTGTCCTCAGAGAAACGCCGGGTTCCTGCGTGGCTCTGGCGACGTCCGCAACAGGAAAGAAGCACAGCAGCACGAGCGGATCGCCGCCCGTGTTCCGCGTAACATGGTTTTCGCCCGGAGGCATCAGCAGCGTGTCCCCGGGCCTCATCTCGTATTCTCCGCTGTCCGCAAAAGTGGTCCCTCGCCCAGAAAGCGTGTAAATGCATTCTTCAAATTCCGAATGCTGATGCGCTGCCCGAATCTCATCTCCAGGTTTCACCACGGGGATCTCCACCAATCGCAGCGTCACTCCGCGCGCACCGCGCTCTCCCGAAACGATCTCCATCGCCCGGCGCCCCGGCAGCCCAAGCTCTTTTGCCTCGCCCTGCTTGAACAGCCGCGCCATCAACGCACCTTGCTCAGTTGCCGCAATTCCGCCGTCCCGCCCTGAATCTTGTCCAGCTGCTTGAAAATTTCGGCGGATTGCGTGGCAATCGAATTGGCAACGCTGTTCAGCATCTTCTGCGCCTTCTCGATCGTCGCGTGCTGTGGACTCCCATACCATCCCGTCGGCGCAATCGACCGCACATCCGTGAGCACCGGCTGGTAACTCCGTGTCCGCCGCAGCGCATCCACCTTATGCCCGTGCGCGTGGTCCGAAGAATAATCAATCCGCTCCAGGTGCACCAGGTCCGGTCGATACGCCAGCACCGCCAGCGCCTCAATCTCTCCGCCGTGCGTCAGTCCGCCGCACTCCTTGCCGAACATGTCTTCCGCCACAAAACACGCCTGCACCGTTAGCACGGTCATCTCGTGCTCGCGATGCAGCAGATCCGCCGCTACTCCCAGCGGCGGAATATTCAGCTCGTGCCAGTTCAGAATCAGCAGATACTTCGCACCATGCTGTGCCACCGAAGCGCATGTCTCTTTCACCACGTTCATGTACGTATCCGGCGACAGCGTGATCGTCCCCTCAAACGGCATGTGCAGCGGAGTCACGCCCAGCGGCCCGCCCGGCAGCACCAGTCCGTCCATCCGCTCCGCGACTGCATGCGCAATCACGTTCGACGCAAAAATATCCGTCCCCGTCGGCAGGTGCGGCCCGTGCTGCTCCACGCTTCCTTGCGGCAGAATCACCAGGGGATTCTTCTTTAACTGCGCCGCAATCTCCGGCTGCGTCAGATCCACAAAATACCTGCTGGCAAGCATCGGTCCTCCCGTCATTCCGTCACGCGCCTCTGCGTGTCTTTCAGGACACCCGCAATCGCCACGCTCTGTCCGTTCTGCTCCAGCGACTTCAGCGCCGCGTACACCATCGCCACCGCAACATTTCCGTTCTGTGCGCTCAATTCGTTTGCTTTGCCCGTCCGGCAGCTCTCCGCGAACATTTCCAGCTCCGCGCGGAACATATCGCTCTCCGGCACCTTCAGCTCTTCTCGTTTCGCGTATCCATCAATCCCGCGCTGAATGTACAGCGTCGATTTCTTGTGCAGCTGGTCCGGCGTATCCCACGTGTCGAAATCAATCTCGTAGTGCATCAACCCCTTCGACCCAAACACCCGCACCGAAAAAATTCCCGGCGAAGTCCAGCACGAACCCACATACCCGATCC
>Ga0210406_10003176_pt1 | contig 18192 bp, 11 predicted proteins | sample IncBWC30MmetaG_FD_155454 | JGI IMG/M metagenome (GOLD analysis project Ga0210406, IMG submission 155454) | Forest soil microbial communities from Barre Woods Harvard Forest LTER site, Petersham, Massachusetts, United States - Inc-BW-C-30-M | ecosystem: Environmental > Terrestrial > Soil >... | reverse complement strand
CTTCATCGTCATCCTGCTGGTGGTCACCGTCATAGCCTTCGCCGCCTGGCTCATCTGGGAGCTCACCGAGAGGCATCCCATCGTGGACTTGAGCCTGTTCAAGTCGCGCAGCTTTTCGCTCGGCACCGTGGCGCTGTGCCTGGGTTACGCCGTGTTCTTCGGCAACGTCGTCTTGATGCCGTTGTGGCTGCAGAGCTTCGAGGGCTACACCGCCACCTGGGCAGGCCTGGTCTCCGCGCCCAGCGGCGTGACCGCCGTGCTCACCTCGCTGATTCTCGGAAACCTGATGCGCCGCTTCGACCCCAGGGTGCTGGCAGCGACCGCGTTTGGTTTTTACGCGACTTCGTATTTCATGCGCGCCGGGCTCACCAGCGATGCCAGCTTCTGGTGGTTCGTCGCACCGCAGCTGGTGCAAGGCATTGCGATGGGGTTGTTCTTCGTCACTCTGCTGTCGGTGGTTTTCGATGGACTGCCCGCCGAGAAAATTCCTGCCGCGTCGGGCCTGTCGAACTTCCTGCGCATCACCGCCGGCAGCTTCGCCATCTCGATCACCACCACGCTATGGGATCGACGCGAAGCGCTGCACCAGGCGCGGCTCGCCGACACCATTACCGCGTATACCCCCGCCTACCAGCAATCGCTCGCGCAACTGCATCAGTTTGGCATGAACGATCAGGGCGCCGCCGGAGCGATGACCCAGAGCCTCGTGGGCCAGAGCTATCTGCTCTCGTCGCTCGATCTCTTTTATCTGTCCGCGTGGCTGTGCGTGGCGCTCATTCCACTGTGCTTTCTCGTGCGGAGGCCCGCGGTCGGCGGTGCCATGCCGGTGGCGGCGGACTAGGTTTCCACACCTTCAGAAACCGAGGCTCAGCTGCGGCGTATCGGGTCTCGGTGGGCGAAACAAAGTGGTATCGAGCTCGTAGCGTTCCTCCGCACCCGCGAAGCCCAGCTTGCGCTTCGCCAGGTCGAATCGCGTGCGCAGCAATTGAGCATAAGGACCGGTTCCGCGCATGCGCGTTCCGAATTGCGAATCATAGTCCTTGCCGCCGCGCGCCTGATTGATCAGCGACATGACATGCTTGGCGCGGTCCGGATAGTGCTCCGCGAGCCATTCGCGAAACAGAATTTTCAGCTCATGCGGCAGACGCAGCAACACGTAGCCCGCGCGCGTGGCGCCCGCCGATTTTGCGGCGCTCAAGATATCCTCCATCTCATGGTCCGTGATGGCCGGGATCACGGGGGCGACGAGCACGCCCACGGAAACGCCCGCCTCGGACAATTGCCGGATGACTCTGAGGCGCGCTTGCGGCGATGCGGTCCTCGGCTCCAGGGTGCGTTTAATCTCCGGGCTCAAAGACGTGATACTCAGCATGACCGACACCAACCGGTCTTTCGCGAGATCAGCGAGCAAATCCAGGTCACGGACGATCAGTGCACTCTTGGTGACGATGGTGACGGGATGACGGCAGCGCGCCAACACGCCGAGAATGCCGCGCGTGACTTCCAGCCGCTTCTCCAATGGCTGATAGCCGTCCGTGTTGATGCCGAGCGCGATGGTTTTGCAGACATATTTCGGCTTCGCGAGTTCCGCTTCCAAAAGATTGACGGCGTCAGCCTTGTAGAAAAGCTTCGTTTCAAAATCCAGCCCCGGCGAGAGTCCAAGATAGGCGTGGGTGGGACGCGCGAAGCAGTACACGCAGCCATGAGCGCAGCCGCGGTAGGGATTGATAGACACGTCGAAACCTACATCGGGCGAATCGTTCGATGTGATGACGCTGCGCGCACGATCGGGGAGCACGGTTTCACCCGGGGTCTCGACGATTTCCTCCTGATACCAGCCATCATCGGATTGTTCCAGAGTCAACGAATCGAATCGTCCCGGAACATTCGAAGAAGCGCCTCGACCTTTGAAGGATTGATGACCGAAGAAAGTACGCGCCATGGTCAAAACTGTACGCGCGAAGCCGGCGTAAAGTAAATCCAGTAGTCGGGGCCCGCGACTACTGTATAGGCCCGGCCGCTTGTTTGGAGGCCGCGCGCGGGTCTTGCACGACCTCAGCGCGCAACGAAGGCGCGCTCGATGACGTAGTCGCCAGGCTCGCCCACGTGGGGCGAGATCTTGAATCCTCGCGCATCCAACATCGCGGACAGGTCCGCCAGCATGGCGGGACTGCCGCAAATCATGACGCGATCTTCGGCAGGATTCAGGGCAGGCATGTCAATGTCTTCGAAAAGCTTGCCGGTCTCGATCAATGCGGTAACGCGGCCTTGATAGCGAAAGCGCTCGCGCGTCACGGTCGGGAAGTAAACCAGCTTTTCGCGCACCAGTTCGCCGAGATATTCGTGGTGCGTCAGCTCCCACTCGATGTAGTCGCGGTAGGCCAGTTCGCTGCGGTAGCGTACACCGTGAACCAGAATGACTTTCTCGAAACGCTCATAAACCTCCGGATCCTTGATGAGGCTCATGAAGGGTGCCAGGCCGGTGCCGGAGCTCAATAGATACAGCCGCTTGCCGGGCTTCAAATCGTGCAGCAGCAGGGTGCCGGTCGGTTTTCGGCTGATGAGAACTTCGTCCCCCGGCTTGATATGTTGAAGGCGCGAGGTCAAAGGCCCATCGGGGACCTTGATGCTCAAAAACTCGAGATGTTCCTCGTGATTCGCGCTGGCGATGCTGTACGCGCGCATGACGGGCTTCTCGTCAATGCGCAGCCCCAGCATGATGAAATGACCGTTCTCGAACCGCAAAGCCTGATCCCGGGTCGTGGTAAAGCTGAAGACGGTCTCGTTCCAATGATGGACCGTCAATACGCGTTCTGTTCCAATGGTAGCCATGGTTGGTATTATCCTGGCATCCCGCTCAACAGCATAGTTGCTGCCGGATATATCCCCATGCCCAAACGATATTTCCACGGTCCGGGCATGCCGCGCAGCTTCGGCGGGGCGAGAATCAGCTTTGAGTAGCGTTCCCTACAAAACGATTCCGACGCAACGATCTTCGGTTTTGGGCCAGATTCTGGCCATGCGCAAAGACATGGTCGGCCATTTGACTGCGTTGGAGAGAATTCATGGTCCGGTCTGGCGCATCGCCTTGGGCCGCGGCGGCATGATCAGCATGCTGGGACCGGACGCACTCGAATTCGTTTGGAAGAATCGCGATGGCGCCTTTTCCAGCGCGCGCGGCTGGGAGCCCTACATAGGCAAGGTGTTTCCGGGTGCCATCATGGCGATGGACGGCGATCAGCATCGCTACCAGCGGCGCATCATGCAGGTGGCCTTTCAGAAATCCGCGTTGCGGACGTATCTTGCGCAAATGAGCCCTGCCATTGCCGCCGGCATCGACACCTGGATGCCGGCGACCGATCGCCCGGCTGCGCGCCGGATGTTTCCGCTGTTGAAGCAGCTGACGCTGGACCTTGCCGCCTCGGTGTTCATGGGAGTCGAACTCGGCCGCGGCGCCAAGGATCTCAATCGCGCCTTCGTGGCCACGGTGGCGGCATCCCTGGCGATCATCCGCGCGCCCGTACCCGGGCTGGCGATGTGGCGGGGAATTCGCGGACGCGAATTGCTGGTGAATCGTTTCCGAGCCCTGCTGCCGGAGAAACGCGCCACACACAGCGGCGATTTCTTCAGCGAATTCTGTCATGCGCAAAGCGAACAGGGAGAGCGGTTTACGGACGAAGAAATCATCGATCACATGATATTTCTGATGATGGCGGCGCATGACACGACGACCAGCACACTGACCACGATGATGTACCTGCTGGCGCGCCACCCGGAATGGCAGGAGCGGCTGCGCGCCAACTCGACGGCCTTGGGCAAGGCCCAGCTCGAGTATGACGATCTGGACCGGCTCGAGGAGCTTTCCTGGGCGATGCGCGAGGCGCTGCGGCTCACGCCGCCGCTCACGTCGATGCCGCGGATGTGCACCAAGGCCACGGTATTTCAAGGATATGAAATCCCTGCGGGCATGTTGGTCGGTGTTTATCCGATCCAGGTGCACTACATGCCTTCGTTGTGGACCGATCCTTATCGCTTCGATCCCGAGCGCTTCAGCCCTGCGCGCCAGGAGGACAAGCGCCATGCATTCGCATGGGTGCCGTTCGGCGGCGGAGCACATATGTGCATTGGCCAGCACTTCGCTGCATTGCAGGTCAAAGCCATCCTGCATCAATTGTTGCTGCGCTACCGCTGGAGCATCGCACCGGGCTATGTCATGCCCTATCAGCTGGTGCCCATCGCCAAGCCAAAAGATGGTCTGCGGGTCAGCCTCGCGCGGCGGCCAGGCTGACGATCAAGCGAATGAGTCCCGTCAAACGGACGAGTCCCGTCAAGCGCGCTTACGCCAGTCGGCGGCGTCAATCTTGAAGATTACGTTCGGATGACTCGGCTCCCCGGAGTAACTCACCGATTCCTCGCCGATGTAGATGCCGCCGAGCTTTTCCATGGCCTTGCGCGAGCGCCAATTATTGATGCCCACTTTGAAGGTGACGCGATCCACGTACTTGAAGGCGTGATCGAGCATCAGGGTCTTCAAGGCCCGATTGTAGTGGCGAGCCCAGCGGCTGCGGGTAATGAAGGTATAACCGATGCTGATCTGACGCTGCGCTTCCAAGTAGTCGCTGTACCGGGAACTGCCGATCAACTCGCCATTGGTGTTGTCGATGACCCGAAAGGCGCCTCCCGATTCCATGGCGCCTTTGAAAAAGTTTTCGAACACCGGCCGCTGATAGCGATCCTTGCTGGGATGCTGCTCCCAGATCAGAGGATCCGCGGCCACGGCATACAAAACCTCGAAATCGCCGGCTTCGAGCGGCTCCAGCTTGATCAGCTCATTGTGCAGGCGCGGTTGAAGTTCGAACGGCATGCGCGTGATTGTAATGTTGTGGGCCGGCATTTCAATAACCAAAGCGGTAATGGACTTGGCCGTAGATCTGCCGCGGATCGTTGTAGTGCACGCCGCCGAAGGTGAGGCTGTTGTCCACCAGCAGGTGGCGATCGGCGACATTCAGAACGGTCAGGGAAACCGACAGGCTCTGGCCAAATGATTTGCCGGCGCTGAAGCTGACTTCCGCATGGCCCGGCAAATGGCTTGGCGGCCCGTCGGCGTTGGAAAATCCGGAGCCGTAATACACGCTCACGGACGCAAAGGATTGCCATGGCAGACTCGCATCGAATCCCGCGTTTGCCGTGTTTCGCTGGTCGTGATCGAGCGCGAAACTGCCCGTTCCGGGGCTGAAATCCGTCAAACCGCCCGTGATCGGGCCGACCCCGTCGGCAGTCTGGTTCGAATAGGCGAGATGAAACTGGCCGATACCACCCACTTTGGGGGAACGAATGGTCAACTCGTTGCCCTGGATCAGGGCTCCCGCGATGGTGAGAGGCAGAAAGGCGTTCGAGTTGCCGATGCTGTTGTGATCGAAGAAGTTCTTGGCCAGCGTATGAAAGTGATCGACATCGACGGTCCAGCCCTGAATGGGGATCGTGACCCCAAATTGATACTCCTCGTCGCGTTCACCGTGCAGCGGAATGAAACCCAGATTGCTGTTCTGCGCGAACTGGAGCAAGGGACCGCTGAGAGTCGTCAGCGGCGGGGCCTGATAGTACTTCCCCCAGAATCCACGCAAAATCCAGTCGAGCCGCGGGAGCCGCAGGGTCGCGCCGAGACGCGGGCTGGTGGCGTTCTCCACGATTGCGCCGGCGAAATGCGTTTGACGCACGCCGCCGGCGAAGGTCAGCCAGTCCGTCGGCCGGTACGTGTCCTCGAGGTAGGCGGCGACCAACGAGCCGGAGGGATTCAACGTCTGGTGAATGTCTGGATTGCCGGCATCGTTGAAGAGCACGATGAATGATTCGTCATCGTGCTGACTGAAACCCGTCACGCCGGCCTGCAGATCGTTGCGCGCGACGTGCCAGCGCAATGATTCCTGGCCCCCGACATAGGTCGAGGTGCGCTGATCGGTGGTGCTGATGGGGAAGTCGTTCGGCGCGGCATCCAGATCTGCCGCGTTCCGGTGATAAAACAACGCGCTGGTCAATGCCGCATCGGCGCCTAGTTTTCGCACCCAGGAAAGAATGGCGAAAGTGTCGGTTTCGCGCTGTACGTCGTCTGCCATTTGTCCGGGCGTGTTCGGAATATCATAGTTGTCGTGGCGCGCTGCGACAACGAAGCGGAACTGATCACTCGGCGTGGCGTTGAATATCAAGGTACTGAAGCCGCCGAAGCCATCTTCGGCGTCGTGAATGATTTGCGCGACGGGCGTTCCGATCCCTAAATCGCTGCGATTGCCGTTGACGCTGGCATAGTAGGCAAAGCGCTCCGTGTGACTGCCCACGCTCAAGTAGTCGTTCGTCTGGCCGAAGCTGCCGCCGCTGGCGATCAGTTCGGCCTGATTGTCTCGCTCAAATCCGGTGCGCGGCACGACATTGAACACGCCGTAGGTGCGATCGCCTTGATCCGCCTGGTAACTGCCGCGCTGCACTTCGAGGTAGTCGATGTCCTTCGGATCGATTTGCGGACCCAGGTTGCTGGCAATGTTGGTGTTGGGAATTTCGACGCCATCGATGGCCCAAGTCGTCTGGTGGCCGCCGCGCACATGCAGTTGGTCATGCACGACATAGGCGCCGGGCACGAAGTCGGTGATCATGGCCAGACTGTTGCTGCGGTCCGCGCCCGGCGTGCGCTCGATGTCTTGGCGATTCACCACGGTGGTCGGGGTCGCCGTATTCAGCACGGTGGTTTCCGGTGCCGCGCTCACCGTGACGGTTTCCAACGGCGCCCCTTTGGCCAGCTGCACATGCGCGATCGGCGAGGAGCCCGATGCCAGGCTGACCGCCTGTGCCCTCGGGACGAAGTCGGTACCGCTGACGTTTAGGATGTAGTCGCCGAGCGGTACGGTCATGAAAGAAAACTCGCCGCGCGCATCCGTCACGGCAGACTGCGTCCACTGCGATGTCGCCGATTTCAATGCCACTTGAGCACCTCGGATGGGATGGTGTTCCTGGTCGTGCACGACCCCGCGGACGCTGCCGACATCCGCGGCATAAAGTGCTGCCGACCAAGAAAGCGCGGCCAGCGCCGCTGTCAAAAGTCTGATTGAGAAAGACACGGGAAATCTCCTTCGCTCCAAAATTGATACACGCGATCGTTCGAAAAGATCGCGCCAACCGGTTGGTTCAATTCAGGCGAGCGAGGGAGGTCCGCGAGGCAGGTGGGATCGTTGCGGGCGAAAGCTGAAGAATGGTGACTGGAACGCAACGGCGGGGCGGGAAAGAGCAGGCTCAGGGGTTTCGAAATCAACATGATGCGAGATCGGCCCGGCGGCAGGAGCGCTGCCGAACGGGCAGGTCGCGAAATCGGCGTGTGCCCCGGTGTGGTCATGGGACCCGGTGTGGTCATGGGTCCCGGCTTGGTGAAGAAAATGTGCTGCCGGCATTCCCTCCAACCCGACGGGACACAATTCCAAAGCGAACGGCACACCGCTTGCCGGCATGAAGCCGGCCGGTATGTAGGCGCGAAACAGAAGCAGGGCCAACAGCCATAGGCTGGCACGGCTTCTTCTCCGGCGAATGACGGAAGGCTCGCGCATCAGGAGCCTAGGCGATGGCGGAATGGCGCACCCGCGAGTGTAGGAATCCCGGCGCGCAGAATACGCCGTTCGCGCGGGTTCTTCAGCGCAGATAAGGAAATTCATTCGTCGATCGGGGCTTGGCAATATAAAACCCCTGGGCGAACCCGATCCCCAATCGGCCCAATTCGGCGAAAACCTCCGGCGATTCCACCCGCTCGGCGATCGTTTGAATTCCCATGGAATTGCCCACTTGGCTGATGGCGGCGACCATGCTGCGATCGACCGGATCGCGAGTGACGTTTTCGACGAATTGACCGTCGATCTTCAGATAATCGACCGGCAATGTTTTCAAGTACATGAACGAGGACAGGCCGCTGCCGAAATCATCCAGCGCGAAGTGACAGCCGCGATTCTTCAGTTCCCGCATGAAGTACACCACATTGCTCAGGTTTTCGATCGCGGCGGTTTCCGTGATCTCGAAGCACATTGCACCCGCGACCAATTCGCTGGCGCTCAGTTCGGCAATCAGAAACTCGAGAAATCGTTCATCGTTGAGCGAGGTCCCCGACAGGTTCACCGCGACGGTGAAGGGCTTCACACCTGATGCAATGCGATGAACCACTCGGTCGAGGGCCTGACGAACCACCCAGCGGTCAATTGATGGCATGATGTTGTAGCGTTCCGCGGCGGGAATGAATTCGGCGGGAGTCACGATGGTCCCGGTCTCGTCCCGCAATCTCAACATCAGTTCGAAGTGCTCGCGCTCATGCGGCCTGACCCCGATGGGCACGATGGGTTGATAAAACAATTCGAAGCGGCTCTCGTCCCGGGCCCGTGCCAGCTTCGAGACCCAATGCATTTCCCGATGCCGCTCCGGCATGTCATCGGGCCTGTAAAGCCGGACCCGATTTCGGCCGGAATCCTTGGCCGCGTAGCAAGCCACATCGGCCGCGCTCATGACATTGGCCACGGTCGGAATCTCGTTCGTGATTTCTACGATGCCGATGCTGGCACCGACCGCCAGCGCACCGCCCTGCCATGTGAACCGATAGTCGCGAATGGCCTGCCGCATATTCTCGGCAATGCGCAGCGCCTGATCCTGCGTACAGTCCTGCAGCAGGATGCCGAACTCATCGCCCCCCAATCGCGCCAGTGTATCGCCGCCCCGCACCCGTGACTGAATCACACCGGTGATCTGTTTCAGAAGCAGGTCACCCGCCGGATGTCCGCAGGTGTCGTTGACCAGCTTGAATTGATCCAAATCCAGATACAGGAGCACATGACGGGCTTGCGCATTCTGCCGCGCGTCCTCAACGGCGGCCGTCAGGCGATTCTCGAACTCTCGGCGATTGATCAATCCGGTGAGCGCATCGTGGCTTGCCTGATAGTGCAGCGCTCGATGCAGCCGGCGCTCCTTGCTGACATCGTGAAACACCATGACCGCGCCGATGAGGTTGCCGGCCCGGTCATGGATGGGAGCCGCCGAATCCTGAATGGCGATTTCCTGACCGCGCCGATTGACCAGCACGGTGTGCTCGGCAAGTCCCAGGACCTGGCCTTCGCGAAGGCAACGCGCCACAGGGCTCTCACAGGCTTCGCGGGTGATCTCGTCCACGGTGGTCAGTACAGCCGCGATCAGCTGCCCCTGTGCTTCGCGGTTCTCCCATCCCGTCAGGCTTTCGGCGACCGGATTCATATAGTCGATCCGCCCTTCCGAGTCCGTGGTGATCACCGCGTCGCCGATCGATTGCAAAGTGACCTGGGCGCGCTCTTTGGCCTGGAAAACGGCGGTCTCCGCCTTTTTGCGCTCGGTGATGTCGGTCAAGGTACCATCGAAGCCGCAAACCTGGCCGTTCGCATCGCGCACCACGCGGCAATTGTCGACCACCACGAGCATGGAACCGTCTTTACGGCGCAGCACGAATTCTTCGTTGCGCAATTCGCCCTCGATCTCCGCCCGCCGCGCAGAATTCTCACGGTCGTTGGGATACCAATACAATGCGCCCGCGGGCACCTGGTAGAGCTCCTCGGCACAACTGTAGCCCAGCAGATTCACGAAGGCGGGATTGGCGGCGAGAATGCGGCCGTCACGCGAGGTCTGATAGACACCCTCCATGACGCTTTCGAACAGGCCGCGAAATTTCGATTCGCTGTTGCGCAAAGCGTCCTCAGCCGCGCGCCGCTCAATGGCGATGCCCGCGATCTGCGCCATGCGCATCATCAGTTCATGATCCCGCGATGAAGGAATGCAGGGCTGGCGGCGGTACACGGCCAAAGTGCCGACCACCTGGCCGTCGGAGGCCACGATGGGCACCGACCAGGCAGCCCTGAAGCCCGCCTGGCGCGCGGCCTCGCGGCGATACTCCCACAGTGCATCGGTTTCGATATCGGCGACGGTCACGAGCCGGTTCAAGAACACCGCGGCAGAACAGGAGCCGTAGCGGATCTCGATCGGCGCATAGTCCATGGCCTGCACGAACTCGCGCGGCAAATTCGGTGCGACGCCAAAACTCAACGCGTGCTTGTCGCGGTCCAATAAATTGATCGCACAGCTGCTTTCCGGCATGGCGCGTTCGATCAGTTCGCAGATCGCCTGCAGCGCCGATGACAGCGGCGCATTGGCGGCGATTTTCTCGAATACCCGGCGTTCTCCCGAGGCGATGGCGTCCGCGCGCTTGCGCTCGGAGATGTCGATGATGCTGGCCCTGAGCAATCGGCGATTGGTGCTCGGGAGCCGGACGAACCTGACTTCGCATGGAAAATTCTGACCATTCGAATCGCAATGCAGCCACTCGAACACGGGCACGGCGCCCGCCAGGGCGCTCTCGATGTGGCCGCGAGCCACGCCGAAGGAGGCTGTGCCGTCGGCCTGCACCGCGGGACTGATTTGTTGGGGACCGCAGCTCAACAGGGTCGCGCGGTTCATCTTGAAAAAGCGGCATGCGTTGTCGTTGACGTCGACGAACTTTCCCGCGTCCACATCGAACACGACGATGACCTCGGGCGCGTGTTCAACCAACGTGCGGTAGCGTCCCTCGCTTTCGCGCACCGAGACTTCGGCCAGATGCCGCTCGGTGATGTCTCGGATGCAGACGATGTAGCCGATCCGCGAATTGATCGCAGGCTTGCTGACGGCAACTTCGATGGCGACCTTGCTTCCGCCCTTGGTCAGTCCCCAGGTCTGGGTGGCGGCCAGGTCCACATGCGTATCGTCGATCTTGGTCGCCAGGCGCTCGAGATACTCGCAAGGGTTCTTACGATCGATGTCGGGGAATAGAAATCCCAGAGAGCGCCCGAGTATCTCCGCGGCGGTGTAGCCGAATATCCGTTCTCCCGTGTGATTGAACGATTCGATATGGCCGGCATCATCCACCGTCATGATGGCGTCTTTGACGTTATCGAGAATGGCCTGCAGGTGCGAAGCGGTTTCCTCGCGAATTTCGCGAGTCATCGCCTGTGCCTCATCGGACATCAGCTGCATGGAACGCACGACACCGCGCCGTTCGGCGTCGAGCCGATCGTAGTGCGCGCTGATGGCCTGCAGCAGCCGGCCTATGTCAGGTTCGTCACCGCGCCCGCGCGTCTCCGCGATTTGCCGTTCCAGCAGAGCGTTGTAGCTCTCTGCAGGCTGCGCTGGCTCGCTGCGAATTGCAGCCGCGGTTTCCCGTGACAAGACCTTCGATCTCCCGCATTTGAGTCGGTGCACCCCCGCACCCGAATTCCTCAGATGGTAGGGAGATCCCTGATGCGGGGCGTGACGGGCGTCTCGTTTCGGTCAATATTCGGTTAAATGCCCTGATCAGCGGTTTCGCGCTCGGAGCGCTTGCGGTCGGTTTCTTTCAAATTGCGCTTGCGCAGCCGAACGGAGGTGGGAGTCACTTCGATGAGTTCATCATCGTCGATGAATTCCATGGCCTGTTCGAGCGTAAATCGGATAGGCGGCGACAGCACCACCGCCTCATCCTTGCCGGAGGCGCGCATGTTGGTGAGCTTTTTGCCTTTCAGCGGATTGACGACCAGATCATCGAGGCGATTGTTCATGCCGATGATCATGCCCTCATAGACTTCTTCGTTCGCGCCGATGCACAGGCGTCCGCGCTCCTGCAAGCTGAACAACGAATAGGCCAGGGCAACGCCCTGACCGTTCGAAATCAGCACACCGTTCGGGCGCTGGCCCAATTGGCGCGGCACCACCGGACCATAGTGATCGAACACGTGGTGCAGCAATCCGGTACCGCGGGTCATGGTACGAAACTCGGTCTGAAATCCGATCAAGCCGCGCGAGGGAATCATGTAGTCCAAGCGCACACGCCCGCGGCCGTCTGCCTGCATATCCTTCAAGTCCGCGCCCCGGCTGCCGAGCGCCTGCATGATCGCGCCCTGCGCGTCGCTGTCCGCGTCAATGGTCACTTGTTCGATGGGCTCATGCGCAGCGCCGTTGACTTGTTTGATGACCACGCGCGGTCTGGACACCGCCATCTCGTAGCCTTCGCGCCGCATGTTCTCGAGCAGCACGCCCAGATGCAATTCACCGCGCCCAAATACCACGAATTTATCGGGATCCGCGGTCGGCTCCACACGCAGGGCCACGTTGTGGATCGCTTCGCGTTCCAGACGCTCACGGATCTGCCGGCTGGTGACGAACTTGCCTTCCCTTCCCAAGAACGGCGAGGTATTGACCTCGAAGGTCATGCTGATGGTCGGCTCATCCACGGTGAGGCTGGGCAGCGGCTCGACTGTCGCAGGGTCGCACAACGTGTCCGAAACCTTCGGTTCCGAGATGCCCGCGAAGGCGACGATATCGCCCGCACCGGCCGACTCCACTTCGACGCGCGTCAGGCCGTGGAAGCCTAAAATCTGCGTAATCTTCTCAGAGCGCTGCTTGCCCTCGCGCGATACGACGGTCACGGTCATACCGCGCTTGATGGTACCGCGCTTGATGCGTCCAATGCCGATGGCGCCGACATAGCTCGAGTAGTCCAGCAACGTCACTTGCAGCTGCAATGGACCATCCACATCCACATCGGGGGGCGGGCAATGTTCCACAATGGTCTTGAACAAGGGTTGCATGTCGCCGTCGCGCACGGTGGACTCCAACCCCGCGAATCCACGCAGCGCGGAGGCGTAGATGACGGGAAAGTCCAATTGCTCGTCGGTCGCACCCAGCCGGTCGAACAGATCGAAGGTCTGATCCAGCACCCAGCCAGGCCGAGCCTCGTCGCGATCGATCTTGTTGATGACGACAATGGGCCGCAGCCCGTGCTTGAAGGCTTTTTGCGTCACAAAGCGCGTCTGCGGCATGGGGCCATCCACCGCATCGACCAGCAGCAGCACGCAGTCGACCATTGCCAGCACGCGCTCGACTTCGCCGCCGAAATCGGCATGGCCCGGCGTATCCACGATGTTGATTCGATAGTCGCCCCAGGTGATCGCCGTGTTCTTGGCAAGAATGGTGATCCCGCGCTCGCGCTCCAAATCGTTGGAGTCCATGACGCGCTCTTGCAAATCCTTGCGCGCATCAAGCGTACCGGACTGGCGCAACAGCTGATCGACGAGGGTGGTCTTGCCATGATCGACATGCGCGATAATGGCGATGTTGCGAAGTTTCTGAGTCACAGTGAGGTCTCTGGGAGGAAACCCACCATTATAGGGCCTTTACCCTGACCCTGCCCTAGTTTCAGCGCTTAGGTCTGGTTTCAGCGCTCGGCAATGATGGGAATCGAAAAAACCCGCTGTTCGGTGATGTCGTCGTGTTTGAGCGATACCGTCACGCCGACCAGCGACACCCCTTCGGCGTTGGGCGTCACCTTCAGGGTCTGACGATACACCCCGTCCGCTTCCTCCGCGGGGATATCAATCTGACTGACCTCCGGCCCCACGGTGAGGTCACCGGAGCCGTTCGCTTGCAGGGTGATGGAATTGGCGGGAATTTGCGCGATGAGGGCAAGGTTGATCTCCAGCACCTGTCCGACTTTCGGTCTTGCGCCCAGGTCGAACTTCAACTCGACCGGCAGCTGGGACTTACCCTGAGTCGCTGCCTGCACCATCCCTGCCGTCTGTTCCGCTGCGGTAGGGCCGGCCTTGGCGGGGCTGGGAGCCTTGGGCTTGGCGCGCGTCGCGGCGTTGTCGGCGGGGGCCGGGCTTGAATCCCGGTTGCACGCGCTCAACGCCGCCACCGCGCAAAGCAGCAGAATTGGGATGCTCGCTGTCCTCATCGTGTCGCCGGCCATCTGCGTATCATCACCAAAACCACCGCCGATCACAACGTGCGACCGTCACAACTCCAAGGGCGGTTCGAGCACCGCCGCCAACTGCTCCTCGAGCGAGCGGTAGTGCTGTTCCCAGTAACGCGGCTCTGCAAACCAGGGAAAGGCCTGTGGAAACGCCGGATCGTGCCAGCGGCGCGCAAGCCACGCCGAATAGTGAATCATGCGCAAGGCACGGAGCGGCTCGATGAGGGCGATCTCACGCCGATCGAACGGCAAGAACTGTTCATAGCCCTTGAGCAGATCATGCAGCTCCGTACGCATGTCCTGCAGTCCGCCGGACAGCAACATCCATAGGTCTTGGATCGCGGGCCCCGTCAGGCAATCGTCGAGGTCGACGAAGTGCGGTCCCTGATCGGTCCACAGGATATTGCCGCGGTGACAATCCCCGAGAATGCGCCCGACCCTGGCCCCACCCCAATTCAGTGCACGCTCTGCCACGGCTTCCAACAGCTCGTCCGTCAAGTCCCCATACTTGGTCGCCAAATAATCCGGCATCCATTCGCCTTGCAGCACAAAATCGCGCGCTCTAAGCCCCAGGTCGTCCATGCTCAACGATGTGCGCTCGCGAAAGGCGGCAGCCCGCCCCACGGCGTGGATTCGCCCCAGGAAGCGGCCGACCCATTCCCGCTCATCGCTGGAACCCAGCTCCGGCCAGCGGCCGCCGCGGCGCGGAAATACGGCGTAGCGAAAACCCTGATGGACGTGCAAGGACTCGCCCGCTTGCAAGAGCGGCGCGACCACTGGAATTTCCTGGGCCGCGAGTTCCCCGGCAAATGCGTGCTCTTCGCGAATCGCGGCATCGCTCCAGCGACCGGGGCGATAGAATTTGGCGACCAAGGGCGGGCCATCGTCGAGCCCGATTTGGTACACCCTGTTTTCGTAGCTATTGAGTGCCAGTACCCTGCCGTCGCAGCGATACTCGAGCGCTTCGATGGCGTCCAGCACGGTCTCGGGAGAGAGTTGGGAATACGGCGCTTCGCTGTTCATGCGAGCCAATTCTACAGATACGATCCTGTCACTCCTTTTTGAGTCCTACACGCTGCTAGAATGCCGCCCATGCGATTGCCCCGACCCAAGTCATTGAGCGGACTCATGCTGATCGGATTCACGATCGTGGCCGCTCCGCTGCTGTTTGCAATCGTGAATGCCGCCGTGCAAATGAATCGACTGTCGGTCCGCAGCCAGCAGCTCGTGGTTCACGGCATGCAGGGTACTCGCAACAATCAGCGTATGTTCGAGGAGATCGGTGCACTGGAACGTCAGGCGCGGCTGTATCAAATCATCGGCAGCGCGGATCTGTTGGATGTGTATGCACGGCACCACGCACGGCTGATTACCGCCATTCACGAACTGCTCACGTTGCCCTTGGACGAAACCTCGGTGCAAGGTGTGCGTGCGGTGGAATCCAAAGCCGATCAATTGCTTCAGGATTTCAGACATGCCGCGCCGAACTCCACGCATATGGCGGATCTGATCGGCAGCTTTCCGCAGCTGTCGGATGCGGCGTCCAATATCTCGGACCGGATCAGCCTGCAGATCGACGGTGAAACCGCGAGCCTGGAATTGGCGACGCAGCATGCACAGCAGAATCTGCTCTGGCAAACGCTGCTGCTCGTGCCCATGACGCTCGCAGTGGTCGGCGTGTTCACGTACTTGTTCGGCAGACCCATCCGCGCGATCGACCGGGCGATCAGCGAGCTGGGGCGCGGCACCTTCTCGAGGCCGATCGCCATTCGAGGCCCTGCGGATCTGGAGCGATTGGCGGCGCAGCTGGAGTGGCTGAGGGGCCGCTTGCTGGATTTGGCGCAGGAAAAAAACCGGTTTCTGCGACATATGTCGCATGAATTGAAGACCCCATTGGCAAATATTCGCGAGGGAACCGAACTGTTGATGGACGGCGCGGTCGGTGAACTGCAAAGCGGCCAGCGAGAAGTCACCGCGATCCTGCGCGAGAACGGCATGAAGCTGCAGCGGCTCATTGAGAATCTATTGTCATTCAGCGCCTGGCAGGCCAAGAGCGTCGGGCTGGAGATTTCCGAGTTCAAATTGCGTCCCTTGATCAAAAGCGTTTTGGAGAATCAGCAGCTCACCCTGGTCGCGCAGCGCGTGCGCCTCGATGTGCAGGTCGAAGATCTGACGCCCCTGGCGGACCGCAGCAAGGTTCGGCTCATTCTGGACAATTTGCTGTCCAACGCCGTCAAGTTCACGCCGCGCGGCGGCACCATCTCCCTGCACGCGCGGGGCGAGCGCGAACAATTGCTGTTGGACGTCATGGACAGCGGACCGGGCATTCCTGCGGAAGAGCGCAATCGGATCTTCGAGGCCTTTTATCAGGGGAAAACCCCGCAAGGCGGACACGTCAAAGGAACCGGCATCGGGCTCTCGGTGGTGACGGAATTCGTCAATGCCCACGGCGGCAGTATCGAGATCCTGGAATCCAAGGCGGGCGGCGCGCATTTTCGGGTGCGGCTGCCGCTGCGCCACACGGTAGCGGCGACACGTGAAAAAGCCCATGCCGCATAGGGGAAAACGCATTGCGGCATGTGTCCTGGCAAGCGTCTGGCTCACCGGCTGTGCGGGGCTCGGAAAGGCCAAGCCACCCGCTCCTGCCGTGCAGGAACATCCACAACCCGACAGCGGTGCCGTCGCCCCCTTGCTGGAAATGATGAGCAATCTGCCCCAGGGCGATCCTGCGCGGCAGGCGGAGGTGTTCCAGCAGGCCAAGGATGCCGCGGAGCTGCAACCCACCACCAGCAATAAACTCAGGTATGCCCTGGCCTTGGCGACGCCGGGCTATAGCGGGGCGGATCCCGTCGCAGCGCAGCGACAGTTGGCGGAATTGCTGGCGAGGCCTGAAACTCTGCTTCCCGTAGAGCGCTTATTGGCTGCCGTTGAGCTCAAAGAGGTTGAGCAGAGGCTGATCCTGCAGGCTGAAAACGCCCGCATGCGCGATGCGGTGCCCAATGATTCGCACGACAAATTGCAGTCCATCAACCGTCGTCTGGCGGCAGAGTCGGACGAAAATGCGAAGTTGCGCAAGGCCTTGGACGAGGCAAGGGCTAAACTTGATGCGGTAACACATATCGAGCAACGATCTGTCACTGACCGCGGAACCGGCGCCACCCACACGCCATGATCGGACTGGGGAGACAACACTGAACGCTTATTCAAATGCCGCCACCACCCCGTTGTCGTTCGGCCTTCAGTCGAACACGCGCGACTCACAGACCCCGCAAAAGCGCAAAGCACGCATATTGGTCGTCGATGATGACCCCGGCTTGCTGCGTCTCTTGACGATCCGCCTGCGGGCCGAAAACTATGAAGTCGAGGCCGTTGAAAGCGCGGCCGCCGCGCTCGCCGCCTGTGTGCGCTTCCGACCGGATCTGGTGATCACGGATCTGCGCATGGACAATATGGACGGCATCGGCCTGCTCAAGGAGCTGCAAAGCCGCTGGCCCGGTTTGCGGGTCATCATTTTAACGGCACACGGGACCATTCCGGATGCCGTGCACGCGACGCAGAGCGGCGCGTTCGGCTTTCTCACCAAACCGGTGGACAAGCAGGAACTGCTCGATCACGTGCAAAAGGCCCTCAAGGTGTCGGGTTTCGCGCATGTGGATGAGGACTGGCGCGCCAATATCATTACGCGCAATCAGCTCATGGAAGACAAGTTGGCACAAGCCAACATGGTCGCGGGTACCGATGCTCGGGTTTTGCTGACCGGCGAGAGCGGAACCGGAAAGGAACTGCTGGCACGTGCGATACACGAGGCCAGCCCGCGCCGCAACAAGCCGTTCGTCGCCATCAATTGCAGTGCCATGGCTGAAAACCTGCTGGAATCGGAACTCTTCGGCCATGAGCGAGGCGCCTTCGCCGGTGCGACGCGCGCCCAGAAAGGCCTGTTCGAGACCGCCGACGGCGGAACCCTGCTGCTGGATGAAGTCGGCGACATGCCGATGCGGCTGCAAGTCAAATTGCTGCGCGTACTCCAGGACAACACCATCCGTCCCGTGGGCGGCGCAGATGCCGTGCAGACCAACGTGCGCATCATTGCCGCCACTCACCGCGACTTGCACGAACTGATGGTCGCCGGTCAATTTCGCGAGGATCTGTACTACCGCCTGAACGTGGTGCACATCGAAGTCCCTTCCTTGGGCCGCCGCCGCGAGGACATTCCCTTGCTGGTCGCGCATTTTCTGGAACAGATCGCCAAGGAAACCGGCCAGCGCAAGATTTACGCGCCGGAAGCGGTGGAGTTGTTGGCGACAGCCGAGTGGCCCGGCAACGTGCGTCAGCTGTACAACGTCGTGCGGCAAAACGTGGCGCTGTCGCATGGCCCGATCATCACGGCGGAA
>Ga0210406_10003174_pt1 | contig 18208 bp, 18 predicted proteins | sample IncBWC30MmetaG_FD_155454 | JGI IMG/M metagenome (GOLD analysis project Ga0210406, IMG submission 155454) | Forest soil microbial communities from Barre Woods Harvard Forest LTER site, Petersham, Massachusetts, United States - Inc-BW-C-30-M | ecosystem: Environmental > Terrestrial > Soil >... | reverse complement strand
TTTGCAGAAGGGATCTGAGCGTTGACCTTGGTCCCTTCCTGCAGTTTGTCGACGCCCGTCATGACCACCACCTCTCCCGGTGTCAGCCCCGAAGTGACCTCGGAGTTATCGCCTTCCGTCGTAGCGATGGTGATTTGACGCACGGTCACCGTTGAATCCGGCTTCACCACGTACACATAGGTCGCTTGCGCATTACGTTGTATCGCGGCATTTGGCACCAGGGTGACTCCGTGCTTTTCCTGCACGAGTAATCGCGCGTTCACAAACTGATTCGGAAACAGCGCGTTGTCTTGGTTGTCGAAGGTCGCTCTCAGCCTGAGCGTGCCCGTGGTTGGATCAATCTCATTGTCTAACGTGGTCAGCGTTCCGCTGCTGATTTTGGTAGTCATGTCGCGGCTGTAGGCGTCCACAGTCAAAAGCTGCCCGGCGGTCATCTTCTGAACCACTATCGGAAGCTGATCTTCGGCAATAGTAAAAATCACGCTGATGGGCTGAATTTGTGTGATCACCAACAGCCCATTTGTATCGCTGGCGTGAATTATGTTTCCAGGATCCACCAGGCGCAAGCCGATGCGTCCGGTGATGGGCGCTGTGATGCGGCTGTAAGTGATGTTGAGGTTGGCGCTGTCAATCAGGCCCTGATCGGTTTTGACGATTCCCTCGTCCTGGGTAACGGTCGATTGCTGGGTCGCGTACTGTTGTTCCGGGATCGCTTGCTGGGCCACCAAAGTTTTGTAGCGCGCAAGATCGATGCGCGCATTATCGAGGGTGGCCTGATCCTTGATCAGTTGACCCTGGGCTTGCGTAAGCTGAACCTCAAAGGGGCGGGGGTCGATTTGGACCAGCAGATCGCCCTGATGTACCAGGTCGCCTTCCTTGTAATTGACGCTCATCAACTCGCCGTCGACGCGGCTCTTTACGGTCACGGTATAAATGGGGGTTACCGCGCCCAAGCCGGTAAAATATACACCGATGTCGCCCTTGCGGGATTTTGCCGCGACTACCGGTACCGGAGCACCCCCTGCTCCACCCTTGCCTTTTTTCGTGGCCGAACTGGCGGATTGGGTGGTCTTGGTCCTTGACCAAACAAAATAGATACCTATGCCCATTACGAGAAGGACGACCGGCCATATCCACCGCCTACTGCGGGATGGCTTACTTGCTGTTCTCGGCCGGGCACGCTCCAGGGTCGCGGTCTTGGCGGGTGGGGCTGGGGTTGAAACTGCTAGCTGCTCATCAGTTTCGGGAGACTCGGTGGGCGTCCTTGGGCTATCGGGCATAAGCTTCGGGGAACTGTTTCATTTTCTCCTTAGCGAATTGGGCCCGCAACTCAACGCCTGAGGCCGAGGTTCACTAGCATTTGGGACGCCAAATCTACAGAGCGTGTTTCACACCGCTCCGTGGGCGCCAGATTTCGGACCGAAGGGCGCCTCCCCCAACAGGAATGGCGGCCCTTCGTTGGCGGTGGTTACCTCTGGTCTCCGTGGCCCTTCTGGTAACCGGCCTCATAGGCTCTCTTGTCGTCCTCTTTCTTGAACTCCCTTTTCCTACTGTGATCCTTGTTACGCGCATGGTCGGACTGCCCTTCGCGCATGCCTTGCTTGTATGTTTTGTTTTTCGAATAGTCCTGTTCGTGTTCTTGAAATGGAGCTGCCACAGCCTGAACCGTGACTCCCCCGAGGCTAACGCCTACTGCTACGGCAAGAACCCTAACAGATTGGCTTAAATTGATTCTCATTAAGAATTGATCCTTCCTCTTTTGTCTTGACCCAATGTTGAATAGGCATGCCCATGGCCGTTGAACAGCTGGCGCACGTGAGGTGTATCCGCTAGAGGGGACAGGTTTTCTGGCCCAAAGTGAAGCAGCCGCCCGCTAACCATATACGGTCATGCGACCGGGTATGGTCAGATCGTTTGTTTACTTCTCCAACACCTTTTCAATCTGGCCGACTTTCTTTTGGAATTTGCCAGCCAGCTTCTCGTTTTGACCTTCAGCCGCTAGCTTAGGGTTGTTCGTGGCTCGTCCCGCTTGCTCTTTGGCTTTGCCCTTCAGTTCATGAAAGCTGCCTTTAATCTGATCGGTCGTGCTCGGTTTCATGTGTTCTCCTCTTTTCTTGCCCGGGCTCGAGGTCAACCGCTGTGCGCGCGGGACCGCAAGGTTTCTGCGGCATGGAACCAATCTTCTTCCGCCGAACCGTCTGGACAGCCTCGCGCTTGCCAGAGTTCGTAAGCCAGAGCCGCAATGTCAGAATGTCCAAAAGCAACGATGCCATGTCCGACTGTGGGCGCCTCAGTATTTTGACGAGCAGTTTGGGAATGCTCCTGCGCCTGCCGTGAAAGCTCCGGCCCCGTAAGGTGTTCCTGTTTTCCCTGCTGCTCGGCAACACGATGAGCATGCGCGGCGCCGTCTTTCAATTCGGCGGCGCGTTGATGATTCTCATAATGTGATCCGTCGTTATAACGAGTAGACATGTTTAAGTCACCATCCGTCCGGATTTGGTATGAGCTTCCTTGGCAAGTTTGTAAGCCTGATCGGAGTATTCCAGCGCTCGCTCCGAATGCCAGATCGCTGTCGAGTAATCGCCTTTTTCGTTATGTTCAGCGGCAGTACGGTGTGCGTGGGCCGCAAGTTCATGTTGCTCGGCCGCTTTCCGATGTGCGTCGTTCATAATTCTCCTTCCTTGGGAAACGCAGTCAACTCTCTTCTCGTCTGCACGATACCGACCAAAACGCTTGGGGCTCCGCGGGAACGGTCCGGCATGTGCTCTAACCTCCGCAATCATGAGAATATATTCAGCCACTACAATTACCGGAGCCGTCTTGACGACCCTCCTGGCGCTCTCGGCGTTCGCGCGCGACCACAGCGCCTTGAACGGGGCCTGGACGCTGGTACCCGCCAAGAGCGATTTCGCCGGTCAGCCCGTCGTTCAAACCGGCACCGTGACGATCGCCGATCGGGAGGGCATAATTATCGTTTCTCGCAGTTTCGTGTATGAAGGCGCCACCGAGACCTTTTTCTACAGTGATATCACCGACAGCGAGCACAATGCCACGATTCACACCGGCAAAGACCTCAAAAGTAAGACCAAATGGGATCATGACGTCTTGAAAGTGACGACCACGCAATTCGGAGCGGTTACTCTCGAAAGCTACGCCCTTGCCAAGGATGGCGCCATGACGGTCAGCGTCGAAAGGCCGGAGCGCCAGCCCATCACCCTCGTGTTCCAGCGCAAATAAAGCTGACCGCCGGAGGGCAGCACAGTGACCACCGGCAACCGTCGAATTGGCAAGCTACGTGCCTCAAAAAGCGCATGAAACAAGACGATGAAGGAATCCGAACGTACAGCGTCGTTTCGCCCCGACCGAAGGGAACAGGCCCGAGTTCAGGGGGCCAGTCCGGTGACACCCAGGGCTTATCCGACGTGGCAGAGGCAGGTTCAGAAAGCGTCGAAGAATTAGTCGAGGAAGGCCAATCCTTCGAAGCCGAAGCGATCAGCGGCGTGGAAGATGCACCTGACCCGGACGTCGCTGAACTGCACACCAAAGAGTTACCAGAAGACGATGTACCCTCCGAATACTTAGAGAAAGATCAGTGACCATCCCCGGCCACTTGACCATATGTCGTTACCAAGATAAGGCCCCTCCGAAGCACGGCTTGTCTCTTTTCGACCATTTGGCGTGTACTTGCGTTTGATATGGGGCCGATGATGTTGGGCCCTTCCCATGCGCTTAGCCCCGTCAGAGGAAAAATATGAAGACCTTCAAACTGTGCTTATTTTCGTTGGCGGCGGTACTCGTGGGGACTTTGGCGGGATGCTCAACAACATCCACCAAATCAGCCGATGTTTCCAGTCAGATCCGTACGTCGCTCGATCAGGCCGGCTTCAAAAATGTCTCCGCAAGTCAGGATCGTGACCAGGGCGTCGTGACCCTGGCCGGACACGTGGCAGCGGAGCGTGACAAGGAACAGGCCGAGTCTATCGCCAGGTCCATAGCGGGAGCCCAGGTTGTGTCGAATCAAATTGCGGTGATTCCGCCAGGATTGGAGAGCGAAGCTGAAAAAGTGAACTCGGACCTGGACAAAGGTATCAAGAACAACTTGGATGCGGCACTCATCCAAGATAGGCTTCACGAGAGCGTGAAATATACCGTCAAGAATCACGTCGTCACACTGACCGGCGAGGTGGATTCTCAATCGAAGCGCGCCCGCGCGGAAGAGGTCGCGTCCGCGGTTATAAACGTGCGCCAAGTGGTGAACGAGCTGCAAGTTAAAGGGCAAAAGGCCACGTCGAACTAACAGCGCTCCCGTCTGACCTGCCTCTGCGGGCCGTCAACTTTCAAGTTAAAGCGTGCTCAATAGCGGGCACAGAAGGAACTATTATGCTTTGGACGATTGTCGTGCTGTTCTTGATTTTGTGGCTTCTGGGATTCAGCCTTAGTATTGGCGGAAATCTTATCCATTTACTGCTCGTCGTGGCGTTGGTGGTTGTCGTTATCAACTTGGTTAGCGGCCGGCGAGGCGCAGCTTAGATCTTGGGGCAGCGCCCTATGATCGCCGAAACTGAGCCCGCTACACGGCCCAAGCTCCGGGGAGATGTGGGCGCCATTGTCCTGTTGGGAACGATCGCGGTTCTGTATTTTGCGCGTGAGATTTTCGTTCCCTTCGCATTTGCTCTCATTCTGACGTTTCTATTGACGCCAGTAGTGGCGTTTCTCCAGAGACTGCGCATCGGTCGCGTGGTGTCGGTTCTGCTGACGGTCCTGGTTACTTTCGCGGTGGCTGGCGGCATCGGCTGGGTGATCGCGAACCAGTTGGTGGATGTCGTCACCGATCTGCCTCTCTACCGTGAGAATATTCGTGCCAAGATTGAGTCCCTTCATACCCCGGTCAAGGGACAGTTAGGCCAAGCTGCTGAAAGCGTGAAGGAGATCGTACGGGAAGTAACCGGTCCGGACGTGACATCTTCAGGGAGCGCGCCTCCATCACGCCGCAATCTAAAGCAGCCGAGTGGGCCGCCTGTGCCCGCGTCTCCTGTGGCGGTTCGAATGGTTGAGGCTCCCACTAGCGGATGGGCGCAGCTGCGCGATCTGGGCTTGCCGGTGCTTGTGCCTCTGGGACTGACGGGTATGGTCGTCATCTTTACGGTCTTCATGCTACTCCAGAGGGAAGACCTACGGAACCGCCTATTGCGGCTGGCCGGGCTGGGCCAGTTGAACGTCATGACCCAGGCGCTGGACGACGCGGCCACACGCGTCAGCCGATACATGCTTTTGCAGTTCCTGGTCAACGCGGGCTTTGGAGCTCTCTTCGGATTAGGTCTCTATCTAATCGGCGTACCCAATCCGGCGCTATGGGGCGCGCTGGCCGGGATCCTGCGGATTGTGCCCTATGTAGGAACGTTCGCTGCGGCGACGCTCCCGATCGCGCTCTCATTGGCCGTTTTTGATGGGTGGCTCAGGCCACTGCTCGTGTTTCTGCTGGTGGCGGGCCTTGAACTGATCATCGCCAATTTTGTCGAACCCTGGCTTTACGGCGCTCATGTCGGAATATCCTCGCTGGCGCTGCTTGTGACCGCCGTCTTCTGGACTGTCCTATGGGGACCCGCGGGCCTGATTCTGTCTACGCCTCTGACGGTCTGCGTCGTGGTTCTAGGGCGCTACGTTCCGCACCTGTCATTCCTGCATATCCTGCTGGGGGATGAACCTGTTCTGGGGCCCGAAGCCCAGATCTACCAGCGGTTGCTCGCAATGGACCAACAGGAAGCGCATACCATTGTCGACCAGTTTATGAAGGGACGGCCCTTGATTGAGTTGTACGATTCGGTGCTCATCCCGGCTTTGAGCATGGCCGAACAGGACCGGCATAAGGGAGCGATCGATGCCGCCCGGGAAGAATTTCTCTTTCTAAGCATCAACGAGATGATCGCCGAATTTTCGGAATATCAACCGGCAGCGGACAGCTCATCGGAGGAAGACGCGCCGCCACCGGAAGACGCGCAGCTATTTAGCGGCAGAGTGGTTTGTCTTTCCGCTCACGACCAAGCCGATGAAATAACGGCCGCCATGCTGGCTCAGCTCCTGGAGCAAAGGGGATTTGCGGTGCTGTCCTTTTCAAGCGCTCGGGAGTCTCCCAATGATTGGTTGAAAGCGATTGATGCCAGACCGGGCGATGTAGTATGCATCTCAGCGCTACCGCCTTACGCGTTCGCGCCGGCGCGAGTAATGTGCAAGCAGATTCGGGAACGGTTTCCAAAACTAAAAATAGTGGTTTGCGTTTGGGGATTCAGCGGTGACACGCACAAAGCCAAAGCCCGTTTCGAACGAACTCAGCCCCATCGTCTGTCGACTAGTCTCGCCGAAGCGGTGGAGCATGTACAGGAACTCGTCGGGCCCAAGCCAGAAGCGACTACCTTGATCGCCTGACTGAGCAGCCGTGGGATAATGAGATTGGTGTTCGAAGCGCTCAAAGAAGAGATCACACGGCGGCGCGCTCTGTTGATCACGCCCTTTGCGTTTGCCGGTTTGGTTGCGATCTCCTCTCGCAAAGGAAGCCATTCCGAAGATAGCGTGTCGGCCAACGGACCTAATTCAGAAGTGGTGATCGTTCCGTTTCAAGACAATGGCGAGAGATTAGCGCCGGTTACCGTGCCGAAGCTCATTCGCTCGGACTCCCAGTGGCGAAAATTGCTCAACGCCGAACAATATTACGTGACGCGCCGCCAAGGTACCGACACTGCTTTCACGGGCACCTACTACCTGCTTCATGACCGCGGCCTGTTCCGCTGCATCGGATGCGGCACCGCGCTCTTCTGCTCGGATGCAAAATTCGATTCGGGCACCGGATGGCCGAGCTTTACGGCAGTCGTGGCTGAAGAAAATATTCAGACTAACCGGGATATGAGCATGTTTATCGAGCGCGTGGAAGTGGCGTGTAAGCGCTGCGACGCTCATCTCGGGCATGTGTTCAACGATGGCCCCGAGCCAAGCTATCTGCGATATTGCATCAACGAGTCCTCACTAACTTTCGTTCGATGCTCTTGACCGGTTGCTTTATGATGGTTGGTCATGACCGTCAGATCGCGTTTGGACTTGTGTATCGGAATTGGCTGGCTGGTTTTAGCCGGATCGAGGATTACCGCGGCGCAGACTCCTGACCTGGTCCTGATCAATGGCAAGATCCTGACTGTCGATGCGAAGGACTCCATCGTTGAAGCTGTGGCCATTGCCAACGGAAAGATTGTCGCCATAGGGCCCACGGCTGACATTCGCCGCCGGGCGGTCCCGGCCACGCGTGTAATCGATCTCCACGGTCTCACGGCTACTCCCGGCTTGATCGACACGCATGGCCATTTTGCCGACGGCGGCGTCGACGAAGTGTTTCATGTGGTGCTGAGCGACATCCAGCGTGTGAGCGACGCGGTGGAGAAGATTCGCGAGAAGGCCGCCACGCTGAAGCCTGGCGAATGGCTGGTGGGGTCAGGCTGGGACGAGGGTAAGCTGGCTGAGCGGCGCTACCTTTTGGCTTCCGATCTGGACCAGATCACGCCCAATAATCCGGTGTGGCTGATGCATACCACCGGCCACTACGGAGTAGCCAATAGCTATGCTCTGAAGCTTGCGCATATCTCGGCCGCCACTAAGAATCCGCCGGCCGGCACTATTGACCGCGACGCCGATGGCCGCCCCACTGGTGTCTTGAAAGAAGCGGCCAAGGATCTGGTGGTGAACTTGATTCCCCGCACTACGCCCGAACAATGGCAGCGGGGCATTTTGCACAGCGTCGAGGGACTACATCGCGAGGGCATGACGGTCGTAAAGGATGCGGCCCTCACCCAACCTATGTGGGACGCCTACCGCGACCTCCTTGGACAGAACAAACTGAACGAACGCATTTTCGTGCTGTGGGATGCCGGCCATACGTTGGAATCCGCTCGGCAGACTCTGGCGAAACTTTCGGCGCTTCCGAAACCTCCTGGGTCGTTGGGTAATAGCATGCTGCTTTCCGGCGGCGCGAAAATCTTCATGGACGGCAGCGGCGGGGCGCGTACAGCCTGGATGCACCAGCCTTGGAATAAGAACTCGACCGGGATTGACACTGGCAACGTGGGATATCCCGCTACCGATCCGGAGATCTATCGCCAACAGGTCCGCATGTTCCACCAGGCCGGTGTTCATGTCGGCACTCACGCCATCGGGGACCGCGCGATCGACTGGGTGGTGGACACTTACGCTGAAGTTTTGAAAGAGAAACCGACGCGTGGGCTGCGGCACAGCATCATTCACTGCAATATACCGACTGACCACGCCATCGATGTAATGGCGTTTTTACAGAAACAGTACGACGCCGGGTATCCCGAAGCGCAGGCGCCATTTATGTGGTGGATCGGGGATACGTATGCGGGCAATTTTGGCCCTCAACGTTCCCATCGCCTGGAACCGTTTAAGACGTGGCTCGCGAAAGGCGTACAGTGGGCCGGAGGGTCCGACTATTTCGTGACGCCTTATGCCGCGCGCTACGGAATCTGGGCGTCGCTGGAACGCGAGACTCTAAAGGGCGTGTACGGTGCTCATCCTTTTGGAACGGCGGAAGCAATCGACGTGCATACGGCGTTGCGTTCCTATACGGCATGGGCTGCGCGGCAGTTGTTTCTCGAAGACAAAATCGGGAGTATAGAAGTTGGCAAGAGCGCTGACATCGCTCTGTGGGATCACGATCTTTACACCATGCGCCCGGCGGACATCAAGAATCTAAAGTGCGAAATGACTATCTTGGCAGGGCAAGTGGTATACCAGGATGCCGCCGCGTTCCTTAATTAGCCACAGCGAATTGATTGCACGACTTAGTTGACGGCGGTTGCGCCGGCCTACTGAACAGGTCCGCCGTGTCAGGAAGATTCCGCTTCGCCCTGGCGTAAGCGCATCAGTTTTTCGTGAATCGCTTCGAGTAACCACAGATGCCGCGGCATTTTGTAAGGCCGCACGTGTACCGCTTCGTCGATTTCTTTCAACATCGGAACCGGTAATTACAATCAACCTAGGGCCTATCTCTGGCTGCAACGAAATAAGGATACAAGTCGCCAAAATGCAACTGCGGCGTTCACAGCGCTTACAGCAACGCAGGGCATGGCAAGGGCGAAGACGCCTGAAAGTTTTGCTGGTCGAGTCAGATGTGCTCGACGTGCGCCTTTTCCAGGAAACATTCCATGCTCTTAAGATCGCCCATGAGTTGAAAGTCGCCAGTAACAACGCGAAGGCAATCAGGCTATTAACTGGCATCATTCCCGTTCTATTTTGCCGGATCTCGTTTTGATCAGTGTAAGTGGGTTGATCCAGGACGGACTTGAGTTGCGTACCGCTATCCGCGCGAACGCAGTACTTCGAACCATTCCGGTGATCATCCTGCCTCGTCGACCGATGATGTTGATGTGTCGCGAGCCTATGAGCTTGGCGCCAACTCGTATTTAACCAAACCGGCAGATGATTTCGTGGACCTGATTGGGGATCTTGACCGGTTTTGGTTTAGGCGCGCTACGCTGCCGCTGCGCCGTTAGAAATGGCCCCCTGGTTCTGGAACTTGGCAAATTTACAAAAGCATATTGACACTGGGACTCTACTAGGAGTATTCTTAGAGCCACTCGATTTAGCCCCGTCGCTCTTGCCAATGATTTTCGGCTTTGTGACAGCCGATGTCCTCTGTGCGGACTCCAACCAGGACTCACGTTAGACTCCGATCTCCCGTTTGCCAGTGCTTCCTCTAGAGGCATGGCTTGTAGCTCGGCTGTTAGCGTCAATGCTCCCCGATCAGGACGTATATGCGAAATTCTGTTCTCCTTACTCAAGCTCTTTGGCTGTTTTCCGCTTCACTCGGCGTTGCGGCAACCTCGAACATCCCTCAGAACCCGATTCCTGTCGACGACGCGCTCACGATCGCCAAATGCGGTGGCTGCCACAAGAGCTCGGAAAACGGGGTGATGCGGCGAATATCGTACATCCGCACCACACCGGAGGTCTGGGAACAAGCTATCAAGCGGATGCTGCGGCTGCATGGGGTTCGCGTCACCGCTGAGGAGGCCAGTCATATCGTGCGCTACTTGAGCGCCAATAACGGCTTGGCCCCGGAGGAAGCCAAACCTATCTTTTGGGAAGCGGAGCACCGGTTATTCCGGGATCAGGAGGACCCAGCGTTGGTCCCAGCCGCCTTACAGCGCACCTGCAACTATTGCCACACGATCGGGCGGGTTCTAGGGCAGCGTCGCACGCGTGAAGAATATCAGAAGCTGGCCAACATGCACGTGGGCCTGTTCCCATATACCGACATCATGGTGTTTCGGCCCTATCCTCCTTCTGCCTCGCTCGCCGAGATTCCAGTGACGACCACAGCGGTGGGTAGCTACGACACGGTCGTAAATTATCCAAAAGAGCCGGAAGCCCCAACGGGAGGTAAAGCACCCATTGACGTAGCGCTGGATTATCTGGCGGACCAACAACCATTGCTGACGCCGGCGTGGTCCGCGTGGAAAGCCGTCATGCAGACACCCAAACTGGGGGGAACTTGGCTGGTGGATGGTTATCAGAAAGGAAAAGGCCGGGTTTTTGGGCAGATGGTGATCGAAGCAACACCTTCGGGCGACGACTTCACCACCAAACTGATTCTCAAGTATGCCAGTAGCGGGCGAGAAATAAAGCGGAGCGGCAAAGGCATAGTGTATACCGGATACAGTTGGCGCGGGCGGTCGAAAGTTGACGGTAGCGCCGCGGATGACCCAGGCTTTTCCCCCGCGGAAATGAAGGAGGCCATGTTCATTTCGCGCGATGGAACCGTCGAAGGGCGCTGGTTCTGGGGTGGCTATGACGAATTCGGCATTGATGTGCACCTGACTCGTGTTGGCACAGGGACCGTGCTCCATGGAACGGATAAATTCTCGGTACAGTCCCCGTCTAAGGGACAGCTTCGCGTCTTTGGCGCTAACATTCCATCGACTCTGAAAACTGCTGACTTCGATCTGGGCCCCGGAATCAAAGTGACGCACATCGCCGAAAGCAAGCCAACCGAGGTTCTGCTCGAAATCGATGTCGCACCCGGCGTGGCGACCGGCATGCACGATGTGGCATTCCGAGGCGCGACCGCCGTCAAGGCGTTCGCGGTCTACGATCGCATAAGCTACATCAAAGTGATGCCTGACGCATCGTTTGCTCGACTGGGCGGGACGATCGTCGCAAAACAATTTTCTCAGTTCGAGGCGGTCGCTTTCGCCAATGGTCCCGACGGACAACCGGGGACCGATGATGACTTGACGCTTGGGCCAGTAACGGCAAACTGGTCCCTAGAGGAGTTCATTTCCGGACCAAATGACGATGATGTAAAGTTTGTAGGCAGCGTCAACGATTCCGGTCTGTTCACGCCTTCCTTAGAGGGTCCGAACCCGGCGCGGAAGAAACAATCCAATAACTATCCCACCGATAATTACGGGGACGTGTGGGTGAGCGCATCGTTCAAGCCGGAGGGCGGGTCACCGCTGAAGGCCAGGTCATATTTAGTAGTTACAGTTCCTCAATACGTACACTACGATCAACCGGAGGTCTCCCGATGAAGAGTGTAGCGCCGGGCATCACATTCGGACTACTGAGCATGGCCGCTCTGGCGGCGGCGGAAGACTCGCTCAGCCGTCCGGGCCTGATGTATATAGGAACGCTCGATAAGAAATTGCTGGTGTTTGATGAAGACAAGCAGGAAGTCGTGGGTGAGATTCCGGTGGCGGGAGTTCCACGGATCACGGCGCTTTCGGCCGATCAGAAGCAGCTATTCATTGTCAACACCCGAATGGGACTCGAGGTGGTGGATCTCGTCACGCGCAAAGCCAGCAGCGTCCTAAATCTATCGGACGGAAGAAGCCGGCCGGATGTATTCGGGTTAGCACCGGACTTGATCAGTCCAGGCAACTACGATTTTGACGGCTTTTCCGGTTTGGCCGTCGACCCAACCGGTCAGTATCTCTACTCAAGCATCCGAGTGACTGTGAAGGATCTTGACGAATACCGCATAGAACCGATGAAGTTCGTGGCGATTGACCTGCATAGTAAAACCATCGCCAAGGCTTTTCCGTTCCCGAAGGAACTTGATCAGGGCTTTGGGCCTCTTTCCAGCTTCAAAGTCTCACCCGACGGGAAGAAACTTTTCGTATTCAGTAAAGACATTCTTATCTTCGATCTTGCGACATTTACTCAGATTGATAAAATCGCCTTGTCGAAACCACCCTATCCTGGTGCCACACCATTGCGCCTCACAGTAACTGACGATCCATATGACGACGCGACTAAAGTAACCTCGGTGTTTACTTCAGTGGATCCGATCGTTCACAAAGGAACGCTTGGTTTGGCCACCTTAAATCTGCTGACGCGTGATGTCAGTTACACTCCTATTGGTCCGGCTTTGCCTATGATCGGATTCCTGGTGAGTCCGAACCGCAAGCTGGGCTACTCGGTGATGTTCAATTACGCTGGTGGAAACCGGCGAACTGAGTGGTGGGTCTGGGACTTACAGACCCATCAGGTCATTAAGACACAACCGTTCGAGTCGCGTCCGACCTTTAGATTTGGGCTCAGTAGTGACGGGAAGAAATTGTATTTATACGGTTCAGGATCGACTCTGGAAATCTTCGATGCCTCGACGCTCGCATCGCTCAAGCTAATCTACTTGAACAAAGACATAACGACCAACTTAGTAACGCTCGCCCGCAAGTAAATCGTCACCGGATCTGGAATGACTGGTGCTCGTGGGTGCCCAGGATCGAGAGATTGCGGGCTCCAAGACGATTTCGGCGGATTGCCCGGAATGCATCCTGAACAGCGCCTCGCCCTCATACTGAAAATGCTCGGCCAGCAGATCTGCGATCGCGAAGCGCTCCTTCGCGACACCGGCCTGAGTATGTTCAACCGTGCGGGCGAGTATGTGGTACAATTCGTGCCCCGCAAGCCGCGCCATCGCTCGTCCATAGACGTAATCACGGCGGAGCGTCGATTCATGTGCCATCGATGGACGAAGGAACTGGCTCAAAGCTGTGCAATCGACCCAGCTGAACGGTAATATCTTGTGATCGGCCACTGCAGTGGACGCTAGCACCCGCATATTCCTACTCTGGTCGGTTGGCTCGACAGGGGACGGGGCGCTGCAAGTGCCGCGCAATACGACCACCGCGAGGTCGGCACCGTCCGAGCTTACACTCGGCTTCTTCCAATCCCCCCACTCAATGTGGAAGCCTGCGCTTAGCATGAGTTCACCCAACTCACGCATCATATTCGCTACCACCGCGGGGGAACTGCTGCCATCGGATTTCAAATACACAGCTATATCGGCGGTAGTGGGAGTGGCAGACTCCGAACGTCCGATTCCAATGCTTAGCGAAAGCAGGCAAAACGTTGCCCTTAAACACGCGTACATGGCGCGAACCTAATGACATTATATATGTGATCAGCGCTTTGCGCTCAAAGACGGGGCTGATCGCGTAGCTTAAAGGTCGCCGAGGTCAAGACCTGGGATTCACAAGGCGGCCGATGAAGAGCATGACACCACTGCGTGAATCCCGAATGATGAACAGGAACGGGTGATCGGCGCGGAAGACGACGGTCGACTCAGGCGCGCGCATGGCGGCAGGATGGGCAGTGATCCCGGTGGCTGCCGCCGCTTCCGTTCCTTGCTCGGACACATCCACAAAGGCTTTATGCTCCACTTCGGAGATGGCCAGGTTGCCGCGGCTGTCGATGCCGGAGAAATCGGCGTTATTCGTAAAAGCCGTTGGCATTCCCATGGCCGAAAGCGTCTTGCCTAGCGAAAACTCGGACTCTGCGCGGAACTTGGGGAGAGACACTCGGACATTGCAGCCGGTGAGATTGCCAAGCCACGCAGTCAGGTTGCCGGATGTGAGGGATTTCTCGATCTCAACCAGGCCGGTCGACGTCTTCGGCAGCAGCACGTCAAAAGCCAATCCACTTCCTGCGTACCGCATTTCAAGGATCTGGCTGGAAGGGGTTTCGGTGTAGTTGAAATGGGAGGTCTCGTGCATGAACTTCGTCTGCTTGAGCGCACCGGATTGGAGTGTAAACGACCCGGCCTCGGTGCGCGACGCGAGGAACGGATCCTGCCATTTGCCATAGAAATAGATCGCACTGGTGAGGACCATCCGCGTCTGCTCGTTCAGCGAGCCTGCGGGAAACAGCTCTTTGATCTTGTCTTTGGTGTGTTGCTCGGTCCAACGATTGATTTCCTCACGCGCGCCTTCGGGATTCGTGACGAAGTCGAGCAGGACAATCGGAGCATGGTATTGATTGGCGAGCGCCTCTTTGAATGGGGCCTGAATGGGGAAACCCTTTTGTACCCACAGTCCGTTGGCATTCAGCAATTCGTTCGCGCCGGTGTTACCCGCTTTCGTTAGATTGTCGACCAGAACGGCGAAGTCGGAATCATAAGAGGAATCGTAGTGCTGATGCAACACCCTGGCGATCTCGGTCGCCGTTCGGCCTCGCGCTCCGGGTAAAGTCATGGACAGCGCCGCAGCGATGTTAAAGGGTGAGAGCGCTAAGTTGGCATCGGCGCGGGCCAGTTGTTGGTAAGACGCAATGTTAAAGCTGTTAATGCCCGGCACAATGCGGGAGTCGCCTGCGTACAAGGTCGCGGCTAACAATAAGGGAACGACAAGGCGTTTCATAAAGCCTCCTCGCCTCGATTATGTCGCGACCGGGAAAATCCTTTCGCGCGATTCTGTGACTATCCGAGAAAACCAAGCTTCCGCGAATTAAAGTTGCCGAAGTTTGGAAACACGCTCGTGAGCGCGCTATCTGGAATCCCGAACCAGGAGCACAGCGTGGCGCCGTATTGATCTATGGACGTAGTGGGAATCCAGCGGCCTCGTACGTCGGCGTCGTCCGGGCCCCCCAGCTCGAAAGTCGGGAATTTACCGAAGATTTGGCCACCTTGCACAGCTCCGCCAACCACTAGATGGTGGCTCCCCCACGCGTGGTCGCTACCATCACCGCTGGTGGGCTGAAAGGTCCGGCTGAAATCGGATTCCGTGAATGTGGTCACGTTCTGGGCTACGCCAAGCTCCTGTGTTGCATCGTAAAATGCCGCCAGGGCAGGGCTCAGTTGGGGATATAGCGTATTGTGTGTATTGAATTCGTTGGTATGCGTGTCAAACCCGCCCAGAGAGCAGAAGAAGATCTGCCGTCGCATCCCCAGATCAGCCTGAACCTGGATAATCTGCGCGACTTGCTGCAACTGTGCCCCAAGCGAACTCTTGGGAAATTGCGTTTTGAGGGTTGTCGACTTTGCCAGCGCGGCGCTTAGGGCATTCGCATCAGCGATGCTGTTGGATATCGTATCGTCAGCGGCCTGCACCAGTGAAACACCGCTGCCGAGCGTCAACAGACTGTTCAGCGCGCTCAACCGCGCCTGTGATGCCGCGCTGGAATTGAAACCGGCGAGTTGAAGGGATTGTCCAGGTGAGAGCGCCACCGGCTGCGTCGAGACACCGGCGCCTTCCAGGCTGTTGCCAGCAACCGAAAAGAAGGTCGGGAAGTTCGAAGAATTGAACTTCTGCGCTGCGATGTAATCCGCCGCCCGGCCGGCCCACCCGGTGGCGCTGTGGCCTTGCGCCACCGATGTTTGCCATTGCAACTGCTGATCGGAGTGAGAAAACAGATTCGACGGAATCGGGGCCTGCTGCGCCTGATACTGCGCGCGCGTGAGCGGCTGCACCAGCGAGCCGACGTTTGCCACCACGGCCAGTTCCTTCGATGAAAACAGACTGGCGACTTCGGTCAGCTTCCCATGAAACGCGTAGGGAGCCCCGGATGCAGTGTAGACTGTTGGCGTGAGCGAAGCCTGCGCCAACGCCAGGTTCCCCCGAATCGAGGTATAGGCTTGAAAGTTCGTGTCGTCCATGGGAACGACGGTGTTGTTGGAGTCGTTCCCGCCGAACAGAAAGATGCAGACCAGAGCGCGATAATCCGGCCCGTTCTGCGCCAGCGCCGGCAAGACGCCGAAAGGACGCAGCGCGAGCGATCCAGCGGAGGCCGCACCAATACGTATGAATCCACGACGAGTAAACATGATAGAAGTTCCTTACTGAATGACCTGGTATTCGGCGGACGTTAAGACAATGTAGAGCGCCGCCTGAGCCTTGGCCGTCGGCGTTCCCGCGGCATTCGCGGCGTCGATGGCGGCCTGCTTCAGATTGCTCGACATGCTGCTATGCAAGAAAATGTAACTGATGTGATCAACCAACGAGGTGACGTCGGAGGCCAGATTCACAAAAGGCGTCAGGTTAACTTTGGTGCCTTTGTCCAACGCGCCGTAGATCGCCGAATTGACGATGCCCGCGCGGCTCGCGGCGGTCTGGGTGGAATAGATCTGGAATTCGGGCCCAAGCAGACCCTTTTCGGTACGGTACTGCGGCGAAAAGTAACTGAACACGCTGGGCGCGTAGAACAGATCCTCGCCCAACAATGTCGCATCGTTGTAGATTGTACTGGTGGAGCTTAGAGTCGCATTCAATCCGCGCAGCAGATTCGCCATGAAAAGAACAGGCTCGCGAAGGTGGCCGAAGCTGGTCTGCGATGTAGTGCTCGGTAGATCACCGGCCCGCGCCTCGTCATCCGTCAAAATCGCAGTGATGACGGCCTTCAGATCTCCCCGCACGCCGCTGCCGTTATCGAGAAAAATGTTGGAAACGCGCTGGATGTAGGCGGGACTGGGATTGCTGGTAACCAGATGCTGGATCAGTTGCTGGCACACGAACGGCGCCATGGTCGGCTGCCGCATCAGCGCGTCGAGCAGAGATTCAAGATCCGCTTCGGCGGACTGCCCGGCCGGAATCGTGATGCCTCCGAAAATCGCTTTCGCACTGGTGTCATGCTCCGCTTCCACCGCATACATCGGACCGATGTAGTACGGCGGATTGTTGGTTTTCGCAGTGGCGCCGGGCGCGAGCGGATAGGTCCAGCCCGTGAGCACTTTAGCCATGTTCGTAACGGTCGCCTGATCATAAGTCGGGATCGGATTCCCGTTCGAGTCGCGTACTGAAGTGCCGTCCGTATTCAGTTGCGCGAGGCCGAGCGTGAACAACTGCAGCAATTCCCGGCCGTAGTTCTCATTGGCGGCGGTGCCTTTTGCCGGATTCCCCTTGTTGTTGTTCACCATGTTTAGATATCGACCCATGGCAGGGCTAAGAGACACCGCCTTGATAATGTCGCGATAATTGCCGAAGGCGTTGTCACGAAAAATGCGCCAGTACGGCGGATACGCGTACGCATTGGGAACTCCGGATTCGCCAGACACCACCCACATCTGGCTTAGCGCAAACGCCACACGCTGCCGCAACTGATCCTTCCCCGAAACCGCATTCGCAAAAAACGCGCTCTGCACGGGTTGAAGATTGTTATTCGAGTTTGCGCTGGAATCGAGAATCGGCTGATCTGGAAGGTCTGACGTGTTCAGTGAAAATTGCAAATCCAGCCACTCGTTGATTCCTATCCGTTGCACTTGGTGAATCGAGGCCGGCGTGGCACCCCAGGCGGCCTGATCCAGGAACCTGGCAGCCTCCTGGTCGCTGGCTCGCGGAGTTCTCGATTGACTGAAGGCGGGTATCAATATTGCAAAAGCAGCAAAGCAGACGAACTTATGCATGGAGCCTCACAACGGTCACGTTTCTGCAAACCCGGAAGAATCGGGAAAGTGTCGGTCATCTCATCGGCATAAATACACCGTACCGGAGCTAGGACGAAGACATTAGTATAAACGCCTGGCCCGCAAGCTAGCCTGCCCCTTCCCCAGATCGTTTACAGAGGAGTATCATTATTTAATACCGACACATATGAAACTCCTGCTGGCGTCCCTTCTAGCCCTACCGCTATTGGCGCAAACTCCCCCGTCCACGGAGTCTTCAGCGGCTAAGCCGGCATCCGAAGAGGGTATCCCGGTCACTGATCAATTGGTCATCAGCAAGTGCGGAACTTGCCACACCAAAGACGAAAAGGGCAACCTCCTGCGCATTTCGTGGGAACGCTCCACGCCCGAAGGTTGGGAAGAAGCTATCAAGCGGATGGTCCGGCTGCAAGGTGTCCGCCTCACTCCGGCGGAGGCGCGTTCAATCCTTAAGTATCTCAGTACCCATCATGGCTTGGCGCCCGAGGAATCAAGTCCGGTGATGTATGT
>Ga0210406_10003173_pt1 | contig 18209 bp, 12 predicted proteins | sample IncBWC30MmetaG_FD_155454 | JGI IMG/M metagenome (GOLD analysis project Ga0210406, IMG submission 155454) | Forest soil microbial communities from Barre Woods Harvard Forest LTER site, Petersham, Massachusetts, United States - Inc-BW-C-30-M | ecosystem: Environmental > Terrestrial > Soil >... | reverse complement strand
GAATCGGAACAGATGCGCGGCCTGACACTCTATCGGCTCAATCGTCGCGCCCAAGCCATTCCCTTCCTCGAGCGCACGCGGCAGTGGACGAGCGCGTCCAGCGTGGATGTGAATTATGTACTCGGCCGGTGCTATATCGATGCCAGAAGATACGACGATGCCAGGGCAGCTTTTTCAGCCCAGTATGGCTTTGGCGCGGACTCGGGCGCGGCCTACCTGCTGATGGCCCAGATGTTGGTCCGCGAAGAATTACCGGAGTTAGCGGAGGAGAATGCAAAGCGAGCGCTGCAGCTTTCGCCCAAACTGGCGCTGACCCATTTCGTGCGGGGGAAAATTGCTTTGGCCCGGGGTGACACGACCCACGCATTGGCGGAGTTTGAAGAGGAACGCACTCTCAATCCAGGCTATCCTCCGCTGTATGAACTTCTCGGAGATCTGTACATCCGAACCGGCCAGTTCCAGGAGGCCCAGCATTCATTGACGCAGGCCCTCTCACTCGACCAAACCAGCACCGGCCCGTTTATCCTGATGGGCAAGCTCTTTCTAAACGACAACGATCCTCAGACCGCCGCCAGCTATCTCGAGCATGCTGAGCAGATGGATTCGAGCAATTACATCACTCATTACCTTTTAGGCCGGGCCTACCAGTCGATGAGCAGGAAAGAGGACGCGGATCGTGAAATGAGTGCGGTCAAGCGCCTGCACGCCGGTGAGAGTCAGTTGTTGCACTAATCGAGCACCACAACGCAAGCAAAATCCTGTTCGCTTATTGAAGAGCGAAGGGGGTTTTCTGTACTTACAAATTCAGCAGCGAAATTGATATTTCAGCAGCAATAACCGTGCCGTTTCACGTCGTAGTCTTTCCGGAGGACTCAGCATTGATTGCCATCTTCAAAAGTAGCCGTCGCGTCTCGCTTCGACACGGCTTTTTAGCGTCCCTTGCTCTTGGAATGCTCTTCATTCCTACCCTCACTATCGCGGAGCCTAAAAAGCCTATCGCTGAAGAGATCGAGTGGGTGTGGGAGGTTCGTCCACAACACGTAGATACTCGACTTCCCAACGTTCTCTTGCTCGGCGACTCCATTACGCGCAATTATTTTCCCCAGGTGACAAAAGATCTCACTGGTGTAGCAAACGTCTATCTCATGGCATCATCCACTTCCGTAGGAGATCCGCGTCTTCCACAACAGATCGCCGAGTTCGCTGCGTTACAAGGGGTCTCCTTCGCGGTGGTGCATTTCAACAACGGTATGCACGGCTGGGGTTATACGGAATCTCAATTTGAGAGTGGATTCCCATTCTTCCTGGCTGCTGTTTCTACGCTTCCCGGTCGAGGAAAACTTATCTGGGCATCCATTACACCCGTCAAGCCTGAGGCGACTACGGGCGCTAGCAATCCACGTATCGACGCAAGAAACGCAATAGCAAAGATCTTCGCGGAACGAGAGAAGATTTTGATCGATGACCAGCACAATCTTATGACGAACCATTTGGATCTCTACGAGGACTCAATTCACTTCAACAAGGCCGGGGCTAATATTATGGGCGATCAGGCTGCCGCCACAATTAAACAGGCCCTCCAACCACAATCCCATTGAATGGCCGATGCGCAAACCAATCAAACCAACAGACTGGATCCTGTGCACTAGCGTATCCGATGTGAAGTCATGGGCGCCATATTCTTCCTCAATAGCACGCCTCGGAATGATCTTCTGACATTAAAATACGTTACCTCGCGCGCAACCAATGTCCTTGATTTGCAATATCTCTTCTTCGCGCCCTTCGGGATGGTTTTTGTCTTCCATGATCGACCGCATCGCGATCTGTGGCCTGCGACGACGACAGAGGCTACTTTCGTGTGGGGAGCCGAGTTGAAGGCTGACCTGCAGCGGTATGTCCAGGCGCGGGCGGCGACCGCCGCGGCGCGAGACAGAGGCGAAACTCCGCCGTACTATGCAGCCAACTTCACGCCAGAGACCTCATTGATTGCCAGACTGCGAGCGAAGTACATGAAGCCCCGGTCGGAACTCGTATCCGGCCCGACCGGTGATTTTGAACTGCTCCCCGACGACGTGAAACGACAGTTTCGTGAGGCGACGGAATTGCTTGATGAGCGGGATGCCCGGCGCGGAGGTGGCAATGGATCTCGAACCTGAATTGCTGCTGCGGATCAAATCGGCCGTCACGACGCATTTCTTGGAGTCGGGCGACTTCAATGGCGTGTTGGCGAGCGATCTTCCGCAACTGGCTGCGTTCGATCCGAAAGACAGTAAGCTGATCCTTCTAGAACTGTGTGAGAAACGGCAGGTAGAGCTGGCATTTGCATCAGAGTCGGGCAACCCTTACATCAAAAGAGTGCCCAGCCCTCCATTGGAAAAGCAGCTTACGCTTTTGGAGACCGAGGGCTGCTGACGCAACTTGCGTTTATCCGAACTCTGGGTGGACGGCAACCGCCATTGGAACGGGGTACGACGATCGGCCATACACGAACCGATTGGCTCTGGTTGAAGCACAACTTGTCCCAGTGTTCTTCGAGCTGATTGTGCTCGAACGATATTTTTCGCGATCCCCGCTTCCATTGCTGGTTCGGCGATTAGCAATGGCAACGTGACGATTGGGGATGATGCCCATCATATCCAGCCTTGGGTAGGCGTTGATCAGTCTGGGAGGCAACGTTTTTTTGCAAGAAACGCGGCCTTCGACGGCCCACAGATTTCGCGCTGGTTGCCGTTCGTGCCGCGTTTGTCTCGCGTACACCAGCGTGGGTCCATCTATGGGTCCATTACGGGTCCAATAAGCGTTGTGTCGGGTTGCTTTCCGCTCTCCAATGTATTGATGGATATAGCTAAGTTGTTCAGATTGCGTCGTTTCTAGGATTGGGGTGGGTGAGGTCGCTAGTTCGAATCTAGTCGTCCCGACCATTTACTTTCAATTAGTTACAGGTGGCTACTAGCCGAAATAGGTCCATGGGTTCGAACCTGGTATCGTTGACCTTGGCTGTGCTGATTCATTGGTCCGGAGGGCGCGCCCTCGCCGGTTAACGAAGCTCATTATCAAGCTCTCACCCCATCGCCTCAGCCTCTCCGTCGGTCGCCGGCAATGACATTCCAATCGAGGCCGAACCTAGCCTGATATTTGCGCAGCCCCAACTACCGCCAGGTCAAAATCCACCGCAGCCACACGGTGGAAGAGATCGCCTGCCTGTTCGGTATCCACAAAAATACCGTGCGCGCATAGGTGAAGGCAGGACTCCCGACCAGCGACGGAAAGCGCCCGTTGCTGATTCTGGGGAATGACCTTGCCGCATTCCTTCAGGCTCGTCGGGCAAGGCACAAGCAGCCTTGCAAGGCAGGAGAGTTCTACTGCTTCCGCTGCCGCTCGCCCAAACCCCCGCAGGGTCGATGGCGGATTGCTGGCCGGTGACCGACAAAATTGGCCACCGGCCAAGCCATTTGCCCGGACTGCTACTGCCTAATGAATCGCAAGGTCAGCCTTGCAAAACTGAATAGCCTTCACCGCATTCTGGCAATCACGTTTACGAAGGCACCGGAGCAAGTGATATGGATCGTGCCATCTGAAATGTAAGCCAGGCAAGCTGAGTTGGCTACTGTAAGGCTTGGAATTCGACGCCGCTGGGTTGCTGGGCGGTGTGGTAGATGCGTTCGACAGGAGGCTTGAAATCCCCGGGCTTTGCATTAGGGATGTCGACAAATGTTTGGGGGTTGAGGTCGGTGAGAGGAAACCACGTGCTCTGGACCTGAACCATGATGCGATGTCCCTTGAGGAAGGTGTGGTTTACCTCGACGAGCGAGAAGTCGAGCGCCTCGACCTTTCCGGGTGTGAAGGGCTGAGGAGTTTGTGAGCTGTTGCGGAATTTGCCGCGCATGGGCTCGCCCCGGACAAGCTGCTGATAACTGCCGAGCAGGTCCGGTGTTGCGAGGACATCGGCGGTGCGAGCATGCGCATTGGCAGACGGTGTGGAGGTGCTCGGCGCAGAGAAGTTCTTCGGGTAGACGTCGATGAGCTTCACGTCAAAGTCGGAGTCGGTGCCGCTGGTGGAGACGTGCAGCTTCGCGCGCAACGGGCCGGCAAACGTGACGTCCTCGGTGAGGGGGTCGGTCTGGTAGACGAGGACGTCAGGACGCGTCGCGGCGAAGCGCTGGTCGGCAATCATGTAATCCTGGCGCGGACCGGGAGCGGCGGCAAAGGAGACGTCTGGAACGGGATGGGCGGGATCGCTTGTATATTCGTCGTAAGCAGCAGCATTCGTAGCGGGAGGGGGTGGATCGAAGGAGAGCTTGCCTCCGGGCTGGAAATAGATCATGCGCGGTTTCGAGCCGGGAGGCGGCCATGCGGTGTAGCTGCGCCAGACGTTGGAGCCGGTTTCGAACACCGTGGCCTTGGCGAGGTTCGGATCGGGGGCGTCCTTCAGGTAGTGCTCAAAGAAAGGGAATTGGATTTTCTGGCGGAAGTGGTCGCCGGTGTTCGAGCCGAAGTGGACATCGCCGATGCGCTCGCCATCATACGCGTTCCAGCCGCCGTGGACCCAGGGGCCGACCACGATGCGTTCTGAGGCGGTTGGGCTCTGGGCTGCGATGCCGTTGAAGACCTTCCATGGGCCGGAGAGATCTTCTGCGTCGAACCAGCCGCCGACGACGAGAACAGCGGCGTGGACATTGTGAAGTTGGCGGCTGAGATCGCGAGCCTCCCAGTACTTGTCGTAGTTGGGATGGTCGGCGGATTCATCGAAATATGGGTTGTCGATGAAGGCCTTCGCTTTTGAAAGCGGCTCCAGCTGATTGAGAAAGGACGTGTACGCGTCGGCGCTGGAGTACGGCAGCGGGGTTGCTGGCGACGGCAGGACGGGGTTCGGCTGCGGGCGGAAGCTGCCGAAGAAGTTTCGCGATTCGAGCATCAAGGCGCCGTTGTGGTAGTAGTCGTCGTTATCGCGATAGTCGGTCACCGGCGCCTGCGGGCTGGCGGCCTTGATGGCAGGGTGCCCGTTGATGATGGCGGTCGTGGTGTAAAGGCCCGGCATGGAGCTGCCATAGACACCGACCCGGCCGTTGTTGTTCGGAATATTCTTCAGAAGCCACTCGACGGTGTCGTACGTGTCGGTGGTTTCGTCGTGCTGGGTGCCGGTTGGGTGGTCGAGGAGCACCGGAGCTTTGGCATAAATTCCTTCCGACTCATAGCGGCCGCGGACATCCTGGTAGACGAAGATGTAGCCGGACTCATCGAACTCACGGGAAGGGCCAACCATTGGACGATAAGCGTCCGGACCATAGGGAGCGATGGAGTAACAGGTGCGGGTGAGCAGGAACGGATAGGACTTGGACGTGTCCTTGGGCGCGTAGACGATGGTGAAGAGGTTGACGCCATCGCGCATCTTCACGTGGTACTCGGACTTTGTGTAGTGCGCGCGAACGTCGAACGGCACGCTTTGACTCGCCGGCGTACCTTGTGCAGCCTGAGTGATGGCCGCCGGGCACAGAACGAGAAAGAGCGCAGAGGCGGCAAGTGTGGAGTGCAGTGAAAAACGCATGTCTGATGGATCCTTTCATAAACATCTAGCCGGACTGATGCGAGGCGCCTACCGAATGAAGCGGAGTGGCAATCATTTTGGCGGCGATTCGAGCCTGAAGCAAGTTCGAAAAATTGATAGCTTGATAAGTCCGGCGATGAGGAACTTCACGCGATGGTCCGGTTTGGCTGGCTATTCCGGATTTCTCTTCTCGATATATCTTCTGGATTTCTAGAGATGGCCATATTTTTGCAGCGCAGCCAGCAGTGGAAGTCCGGCGATGATCTCTTCTCTTGCACCACTTTCAGATCGCGACCATTCGACTACTTTGGCGGTTATCTCAGGCAGGAGTTGCTCGGGAATCGCGATGACTCCATCCGCATCTCCTACAATGATGTCGCCCGGCATCACTGTGAACCACTCCTCGAGAGCTCCGCGGATCCTCACTTCGGTCTGCGAAGCAGTGACGCGCCATCTGCCGATACCCTGCGCCGGCGTCTTGTACCGCGCGACAACAGGCATGCCGCACTGCTCCAGGAACGACGCGTCGCGCACACCGCCATCGACCACAGCAGCGACACATCCGCGCGCACGCATCGCGCTTGCCAGCAGATCGCCGAAGCAGCAAACGCCTTTCGCGTCCATGCTGGACCACACGGCAACGATACCCGCAGGCATGGCATCGATGGCGGAAAGCTTCGCCCTGTCTCCACCCTCAAACTGGATGGGCTCGCCGGTGATGGTGTAGGCCGGTCCGGCAAAGGTTGAGGTGGTTCCAATTGGCTGCAAGCTGTTGTCGAAGACAGGTGGCAGCAAATGCAGCGAGTCGAATACGTCGGAGATGACGGCTGTACCGGCCAATTTGAGTGGTTCGAAGGTGCTCTGCATGTTGGGTCCCTCGCACTTGAATAGATTCTTCCGCATGCTCATTCTTCTGGGTTGTTTCCTGTTGAGCAAATTAGAAATATTTATGAGCGACTCAGTTTCATAACTGAGGGCGCTCGCTGCTGATGACAATGCTCGAGAATAACGGCGCTTATAGGTTTAGAACAATTACTCATTGGACTCCGCAGGCCTGCTCGACTTAGATTCACGCTACCTAATGAGTTCCGAGCAGCACGGCAACCGCGATTCCACCACTTCGACCACGGGAGCAGTTATGATTGTTTTTCTTTCAGAGAACGATGTCCAGACAGCCATTACGATGCCAGAGACTCTGACGATCGTTGAAGCGGCATTCGGAGATTACGCGCGTGGACAAGCCATCCTGCTGCCTCGCGTGAGCCAGATTATGCCAGGAACCACCGGGATTTTTCGCATTCTGGGTGCTACGCTTCCTCAGCAGGAGATGTTTGGCTTGAAGACGCTCACGGGCTTTCCCGGCCGGCGGCTCGACCATGAAGTTTACTTCGCGATCCTGCTCTTCGAGATGGGAAGCGGAGCACTGAGAGCGGTGATCTCCGCGAATTACCTGACGGGTCTGCGGACTGGCGCTGCCAGTGGAGTCGCGGCAAAGTACCTTGCCCGCGCCGACGCGAGTTCGCTGGGTATCGTAGGAGCCGGCATGCAGGCCTGGTACCAGGCCGAGGCCCTGTGCGCCGTGCGCGACATTCGCACCGCCAACGTATTCTCCCGGAACAAAAGCAAAGCTGAAGCATTTGCTTTACGTCTGCAGACGATGCTGTCCGTGGATGCGGTAGCCGTGGACAGCGCCGAAGAGGCTGTGCGGGACAGCGACCTGGTGATCGCGGCGACGAGTTCCTCCGAACCCATCATCCAGGGCGCGTGGCTTAAACCAGGCACGCACGTCAGCGGAATAGGCGCCAACGCCCGGACCAAGAAAGAGTTGGATCCAACCTGTTTTGAACACGCGCGTGTGGTCGCAGATTCACGGGAGCAGGTCATCGCGGAATGCGGTGATCTTCGGGAGGCCATTGAGGGCGGAACTGTAAAGGCCGATGTGGTGTATGCCGAACTTGGTGAACTGGCAGCCGGTCAGAAAGAGGGCCGTGCCTCCGCCGAGGAGATCACCATCTTCAAATCAGTAGGAGTGGGGCTCCAGGATATTGCCGTCGCAGCAGCGCTGTTCGAGATCGCAAAGCGCTGCCGCCTGGGGACGCCGTTGGACCCGTTTGCGTTAAGCGTCCCTCTCGCCGAGACCGATATCGACGCCGAGTTAACTAAATAAGGCTTCGGCACAGGCGCACCTTTGGCTTGTTTATTGCGCATCAGACGAAAAGGAAGAGGAGAAAGATATGAATCGTCGCAGATTTCTAGCGTCAGGTTCGTTTGGCCTGGCAGGGGTGGCGTTGTCCCAAAGCATCAGTTCCGTTGCGATGCAACTTCCTTCTACTCCCACTCACGTTCCACGTCCCCCGCTCCCACCGGACTTCCTGATGCCGAAGTTCGAGTTGGTGCAGCCGGAACTATTCTCTCAAGCGGGAGGACAGACCAACTGCTGGGCGGACTTCGACGGTGACAACGATCTCGATCTCTTCGTTGGGTTCAAGGAGGACATTCCGAACAGGCTCTATCGGAATGATGGCGGCACCTTCGTTGAAGTGGCTTCGCAGGCGGGTATCGCCGATCTGGCTGCAACGCGCGGCACCGGGTGGGGAGACTTCGACGCCGATGGAAGGCCGGACATCTTTGTAGGCTTTTCCCATAGCTCGGGTGTTCCCGGGAAGCTCTACCATAACCTTGGCAATGGCAAATTCGTCGACGTTGCCGGCGATCTGGGAATCCACGTCGTGGGAGAGTCGCGGCAGATTTCGTGGATCGACTTCGACAACGACGGAAGGCTTGATCTGTTCGTTGCGCTTCGCGACGCGCCGAACCTTCTCTTCCATAATGAAGGCACCCGCTTTACTGAAGTCGGAAAAGATATGGGTATCGCCGATCCACGAAAGACCGTAGGTTCCGTGTGGTTCGACTTCAACCAGGTTGGACGTCTGGATTGCTTTACGGCGAATCAGGACGGCGATCTGGACGGCTTGTTCCGCAACGACGGAGGAAAGTTCGTCGATGTGGCCCACGAGATGAATATGAATCAAGCCGGAAGACCGGCCAATCACGGAAGCTGCGGGCCTACCGTCATCGACTACAACAACGATGGTTTGCTGGACCTATTCGTGGCGGGCTACGGGCAGAACCTGCTGTATCGCAATGAGGGCAACGGCAGCTTTCGCAATGTTGCTCAAGAGCTGAATCTGTTCAGCGGCGATCAGGCCACCCCATCCACATGGGGTGACTACGATAACGACGGAAGGCCCGACCTCTATGTCTCTTCGTACATCATACGGGTTCTCAACGAGCACGATCACATGTACCACAACGCCGGAGACCATTTTTCTGAAGTCATTCCCGGGGAGATGCTGAGAAACGGGGCGACGCACGGGATCCAATGGGCCGACTTCGATGGCAACGGCGCACTCGGCATCGCGATGTGCAACAACAATCCCAACGGACACCACTATCTCTGGAGAAATCTGCTTCCGCCCGACCGGGCCGGGCGCTCCTTGCAGGTTATGGTTCTGGATAAAAACGGGCATCCCACGAAGCCGGGCTCCGAGGTGAGGATCTTCGAGGTAGGAACGCGCACCTGCCTGGGAACACGCATCATCGACACCGGCGGCGGCTACTGCTCGCAAAACGTCATGCCGGTCCACTTCGGCCTGCCGAAGGAAGGCCCGGTCGATGTCGAAGTGACCTCATTCGGCAAGTCGGGACGACAGACCACGCAGGTTGCCGGAGTATCCTCCGGGCGTCTTCCGAACCGCGTGCTGAACGTCAGAGTGCCGTAGAGAAGCTGTCCAGAAACTGAAAAGCTTGACCATGGATCTGCACAGATGTGACGGATTTAAGGACAGACAAAGACGAAATAATCAGAGCTTCTGTAGACCCAGTCGAACCAAAGGAGAGAACACCTTGAAGGCTTCGCCGGCACGTATTCTCCTCGGCCTTGTGCTGGGAGTGGCGCTAGGGTATCTCTGCGTGAAAAGCCGGTCTCCGATGCTGGCCCGAATCCCTGGGATTGTCGCTCCCGTTGGGACGCTGTTTATCAGCGCCATTCAGGTGTGCGTCATTCCGCTGGTCGCGAGCAGCCTGATCGTGGGGTGCGCCGCATCCGGGCAAGCGGATCGCATTGGGCGGCTCGCCGGAAGGTCGCTCGCCCTTATCCTTGGGTATCTATCAATCTCGGCGGTCTTCGCCGGCGGCATCGCTTTCCCGCTCTTCGAGCGCCTGCATCGCTGGACGCAAGGCAATGCTCCGGCCCTCTCGAAAGCGGCGGCGCCGGTTGCGGCGCCCGGCGGACTGGGGGAATGGGTAAGCGGTCTGGTCCCCTACAATATCTTCAAAGCCGCGGCGGATGGCGCGCTTCTCCCCTTGATCGTCATCTCCGTCGCTTTCGGAATTACCCTCGCGCAGATGCCAGCTTCGCGGCGCGATGTTCTGCTGTTATGGATCGAGGCCATAAGAGATGCCTTCACGCGCTTGATTGATGTCGTTCTCCAGACCGCTCCGGTTGGCGTGTTCTGTCTTGCGGTAACTCTTCCGGCTGCGATGGGACTGGGGGGTGCCGGCGCGTTACTCGGCTATATCGTCGTGCTCTCGCTGATCAGCGCTGCGTTCATGATCTTCGTGCTCTACCCCAGTGTCGCCATCTTTTCTCCGGTTCCTTTCGAGGTCTTTGTTCGGTCGGCCATACCGGCGCAAGCCCTGGCGTTCACCTCGCGTTCTTCGCTGGCAGCACTGCCGGTAACGCTCCAGACTGCACGCGAAGGCCTCGGGATTCCAGCTGAGGTGTCCAGCTTCTTCTTCCCGTTCGCGGCCTCGATTTTCCGTGTAGGCGGCTGCATGGCGCAGATGGTCGGCATCTGCTTTCTTGCGACCTTCTATGGCGTGCCGCTCTCCTGGACCCAGCTTGCGGGAATCGTTGTGAGCGCAGTCGCCGTCAGCCTGACCGTCCCGGGAATTCCCGGTGGAGCGATCATTGTGATGACGCCGATCCTGGCCTCGGCGGGTATACCCCTGGGGGGCATGGCGATGTTGCTTGCGGTCGACACGATCCCGGACATGTTTCGGACGATGGCGAACGTGACGGGATGGCTTTCCGCCGGAGCCATTCTTTCCTCCATAAGCCTGAGGATAACGAGCGATGTCCCGAGCCGGGATCAGACGGAGAGGGATTCTATCTCATAGCTTGCGCTCTCCGAAAGAGGAGGGGTGCGCTGCTTCGATGCCGTCACGACCGAGCGCCGATACTTGCTGCGCATGATCTCGATCAGACGTCCGGCAGCCGCGGAGATGCAGTCGCGCCGGAAAGTCATCACCGTTCCGCGGTGAAAGCTCAACTCAGGCAAGGCTATCTCGACCAGAGATCCGGACCTCAGCTCTTCCATCACCGTGATGCGCGGCACAATGGCTACGCCCACATTCTCCAGAACGAAGCTCTTGACGTTCTCGAAGCTCCAGAGTTCGGCGACGACATGGCAGTGAATTCCATTCTGACTGAACAACCGAAGAACAACTTCGTCCGTGGAACTGCAAAGGTGATGAACGACAAACGGCACACGGTCGAGGTCCTTCAAGACAACTCCGGTATGTTCCGCAAGCCGGTGCTTCGGCGAAGCAATCAGCGACATCCGATCGGAATGTACATCGGCCGACCCCAATTCCTGGAATGCCGGCGCGTCCTTCAAGAAGCCGATCTGGACCTCGCGATTGAGCACCATGTGAGGAATTTCTTCAAGCCGCGCCCGCTTGACACACACTTTTACATCCGGGAAGAGTTGATGAAAGCGCAGGATGGCATTGGGAAGGAGGTACAGTGCAGCGGACTCGTGGGCGGCGATGGTCAAGGTGCCGATCTCGAGATTCTGGAGTTGAGTGATGGAGCGCGCCGCCTCGTCACGCAGCTTCAGCATGCGATGGGCATAGTCTTTTAGAAGACTGCCCGCCTCGGTCAGCGATACGTCTCCGTTATCGCGCATGAAGAGACTGGCGCCCAGCTCCGTTTCGAGCTTCTTGATGCTTTGACTGAGCGCCGGCTGTGTGCGGAAGACGCGTTCTGCTGCCCGGGTGAACGTGCGCTCATCAGCTACGGCTAAAAAGTGTTCTAGTTGGACCAATTCCATATGAGGATCTCAGCTTTTCTTCGAGGTGCTTTCACCATACATTAACGAGGTGCTCTCGACCATGCATTAATACGCGCACTGTTGGGTTACAAAATGCAATATCTGCTCATCGATAGCTGTAAGTAGGAAAGGATTGGTCGGATAACATCGGTCCGAAAGTGACCCGGATGTTAGGGAACCGTCAGCGTACGATTTCTGACGTTTGGTGTAGTAACCACCTTCGCCTTTGAACACCCCTGTGTGATTCCGTCGCGGTAGTCTGTGCCGTGCGATGCCCACAGCGAAGCAAGGTAATCCGTGCTGCCGTCGATGGTGAGCCAGCCGTTTTTCTGAATAAACCGCAGGAACATCAGCCGATTGAAGAGCCGCTGTGTAAATAGGTGCCGTCGGTCCTGCTCCTCCTCGCTGGAGCCAAAGCCCTTCACCGCCTCTTCAAGGCAAAGACGGGATTGTATTCATCAAAGAACGACTTGGAGACCTTAACACCCGCATAACAGGGAACAGCAATTCCCTGTTATGCGAGATTCGGGTCCATATTTCCCATCAGCAAGTTGATGAGGAAGAACCCCACTTGATCGGCCTCATTGCTGCTTATGACCCAAGAAAATTTATTGATTGGACACACTCAACGAACTGGCCTAGATTCCTTTCAACAAGCCCAACTGATCCATAGCTTTCCCCAGTGTCGCTTGCGCTCTCTCGTTGAATTAAGCATTACAGAACACTTATTGCTTACAGACGTATCTCCTGGGCTTAGGAACGGATGGCAGCCATCAGGGTCGTCGTTGCTTGAATTAAATATCCTAGGAGGATTTGCCGTGAGTAAGCGACTTGAATCTCATATTTCTTGGTGTATCTGCTACGGTCGATTGGCGATAATGCGATCTGGCAAGCTCCAGCGCACAGTCCGCACTATTCAGGCTGTTCTTATCCTCGGATTCCTGTTTTGTACGAGTGCATTTGCGCAGTCCACCTATGGAACAATCCTAGGAACAGTGACGGATCCCACAGGGAGAGCAGTTGTGGGAGCACAGATCCTGCTGACGAACCAGGGGACCTCTGCCCAACGTACTGTGGTCACCGATGCATCCGGAAACTACGCTCTACCCAACCTTGACCAAGGTACTTATGAGCTGACCATTCAGGCCAGCGGCTTTCAAGAGATCAGGGACACAAGCCTCATTCTGCAGGCGCGCGAAACCATGCGTGTTGATGGCGCATTGAAGGTGCGGAGCCAGTCGCAATCGGTCACAGTGGTGGCCGGCGCTGAAACAGTCCTGAATACAGATGTCTCGAACCTTGCTGAAACGAAAACCAGCCTCGAACTGATACAACTGCCAGTTGCAATTACCAGCCGTTCCACTGGTTCGACCAGCCCGATGTCGACGCTTACGACGCAGCCCGGTGTTCAGACGGACGCCAGTGGGAACATCTCGGTAGGTGGAGAGACGCCCGCGTTGCTATCGATGACTCTGGACGGACTGAGCACCATGGGAACACGAGCGGGGGCCCCCCTCAGTGAGCTTTTCCCATCCTTCAATGCAATCGAAGAAATACGTGTGAGTGAGTTCAATAATACTGCTGAATTCGGCGGCATCAGCGACATTACGACTGTCTCAAAGAGCGGTACGAATAAGTACCACGGGGGAATCTATGACAATTGGCAAAACGCGGTTATTACAGCCAGGAATCCCTTCAGCCTCGTCAAGTCCGCGTTGAACATGAACGATTTTGGCGGCTACGCGGGCGGACCATTATCGATACCCCGGCTCTATAACGGTCACGATAGAACATTCTTCTTCGTAAGCTACGAAGGGCTGAGGCTTCCCAGTTCTACGACGCTCGTGGAGAGTGTGCCTTCACTAGCTCTTCGTTCAGGAGATCTCTCCGTGTACCCCGGGCAAATTTATAACCCGTATACGGGTGCTGCATACACCGGCAATCAGATTCCGGTCACCACGATGGCTCAGAACTTCCTCACTTATCTCTTTCCACTGCCGAACACTGGCCCTGCCAACTCGATCGTCAACAACTACACGAACAATTTCCCCACGCCTGTCTCGAGTGATCAGGCAGACGCCCGCATCGACCAGAGCATAGGTTCGAAGCAGCATATATTCGTCCGCGCCAATTACAAAATCCGGCATGTACAGGTGGCACCCACCGCGTCATCAGCCGTGATTGGGTCTATCTCACAGCCCGAGGATGACTATGGCTTAACCGTAGCCCACAACTATATTTTCACTCCGAACTTGTTGAACGAAGTTCGCGCCGGCTTCGATGGGAACCATACTTGGACGTCATTTAATCTCAATGCACAGAAAATAGCCACAGAGCTGGGAATCACTGGACTGCAGTTGCCTCCTGACGAGGGCGCACCCCAGCTCACCATCAATGGATTTCAAAAGGTGGGTTCACTGCGCCAAACTTCCCAATCAAATAACACGACGGAAGTTCTCGACGACATAACCTGGACGAAGAATAACCACGATATGAAGTTTGGCGCCGATTACAGGCGGGCGCGGGGCAATGTAACCAACGTAGACGCAGAATCTCTGATGGGCGCATACACCTTCACCGGTGCGGTCACAAACCTCACTGCAAGCGGTGCGAACCCGACCCCTACCAATCATGCATACATAGGTAATGCATTTGCGGCATTTCTATTGGGAATTCCCGATCAGACAGGGCTGGATTCGGTGACCCAGTCGAATATGAAAGGCTATTCCAATGAATATGCGTTTTTTGCCCAGGACAATTGGCGCGCGACCTCGAAGCTCACAATCAACATTGGACTCCGTTGGGAATATCATCCGATGTTCCAGGATCATCTTGTCAACGTATCGAACTTCTTGCCCGGCTACACTTCCATAATTAACGGAGTCCAGGTGAACGGTGCTGTGATCCTCGCGAACCAGGCCGCATTCGGCATCCTGAATCCGGGGTTCGCGTCATCCATCGGGGCGACTCCGATTCTCACCGCGGCGCAGGCAGGGGTTCCGGCGAGTCTCCGTTACTCCGATAAAACGGACTGGGGGCCGCGCTTAGGGGTCGCATGGCGGCCATTCGGAGGAAACAAAACGGTAATCCGCGGCGGCTTTGGACGGTACGTTGCAAGTCCCATGGAGGGGCTGTTGTCTGCGGGCTTTGGCGGCCACAGCGTGGATCAAGGTTTATATAACCAGACGATCGTCAACGGCCAACCCTCATTGGTCTTTCCACATCCCTTTCCCGCGAATCTGGGGGTTCCTGGATCGCAGAACTTCAACCAGGCCTTTGCGCTGCACTTCCAGGACCCTACAGTCTACCAATGGAACCTGACGGTAGAGCGTGATCTTGGGTACAGCACCTCGCTGCAGATGAGCTATATCGGCAGCGCGGGAACAAATCTTGCCTTGACGGAAAATTGGGACGCGGTTCCAGTGAATACGATCGGCTATGCTGCGGCGCTGAAGTACGCGCCCTTTCCGGCGTTCCAGCAAATAAAGGCGGTGCAGAATGGTGGAATCAGCCACTATAACGCTGCCAACGTCGCTGTGAACCGCCATTTTAGCCATGGTGTCCAGTTTCAAAGCAGCTACACCTTCAGCAGGAACCTTACGGACGCGCAAGGTTACGCTCCCACCGCATTCGCGGGTGAAAACGGCGGGTATCAGGAGAGTATAAGCAATCCCCGTCTCGACTACGGAAACGTTGCATTCACCAGGCGTCATCGTTTCCTCGCCACGGGGCTTTATCAGCTTCCCTTCGGAAGAAATCGTGCTTACCTCGCATCAACCAATCCATTTGTGGACCGGCTTATCTCGGGGTGGGAACTCGGCGGGGTTATTCTGCTGCAATCAGGACCATTCCTCACGCCGACCGTTCCTGGCGCGGACCCTTCCGGAACCGGCTTTCCTCAGACGGTCGGTGCTGGACGGCCAGACCGCGCAGCAGGTGTCCCGATGCTATCCCAGACGAAGAGCATAAAGAGCTGGCTCAATCCCGCTGCTTTCGTGACGCCTGCGAACAATATCGGCCGCTTCGGAAATGCCAGCGTTGGCAGCATTCCGGGCATAGGTACGGAAGTAGTCTCAGCATCCCTGATGAAGACTGTCCAGATCAAGGAAAGCATGAGCATCCAGTTTGGCACCCAGGTGGCTAATCTTTTCAACCATGTGAATTACGCCCAACCGAGTACAAGTCTCATTACCGGCACCTACGGAACTATCAGCAACGTGCAGACAGCCGAGGGTGCAGGGCCACGAGCGTTTCAGATAACTGGCCGGTTCACTTTCTAAGGATAAACGCACTATTTCAAGAGGATAAAGGTACTGGTTTAGGTTCGAACCCCCAAGGAGGGATGATGTACCGTCTGACTGTAACTGTTTGTTTGCTCGCGCTTTTCATGCCCGTGAGCCACGCTCAAATTTCCCCGAAGGCTCCGAAGAACCTGGTCGATTTTGGGATGATGACCTGGGTCGAGGTCAAGGCTGCGATTGATCAAGGCAAGACCACCGCTCTCGTCTACAACGGCGGTACCGAGCATCGCGGTCCGCAAAACGTCAACGGAGGGCACAACCTGATGGGCCCCCCAACCGTCGATGCGATCGCTCTGAAATTGGGCAACGCGATTGCCGCGCCAGTGCTGCCTTTTTCCCCGAATAATGCCAACCCTGCGCTTCCCGGTACGATTGGAATTACGGCCGAGACGTTCAAGGATGTCAACCGGGAAGTGGCAGAGCAGTTGATCCGCAATGGCTTCAAGAACGTGGTTCTCATGGGCGATCACGGCGGCGGCCAGAAGGAGTTGGCCGATCTGGCAAAGGAGCTGGACGCCAAGTACGCTGGCCAGGGTATCCGTGTCGTGTTCTGCGGCGATGTGTATCAAAAGGCCCAGGACGATTTCGACAAGTGGTGCGCCGATCACGGGTACGGATATGGCGGACATGCCAATATTTCGGATACGTCGGAAATGATCTATCTCGGCGGTACGAAAGGCTGGGTGAGGATGGACTTGCTCCCAGTGTCTATCGGTGATCCAGTTCCTGCACCCGGTCAGCGAGCGGAGCACAAGGTCAACAACGGCATCCAAGGAGACGCCCGGCGCTCATCGGCAGCGCTCGGTAAGCGATATTTCGATATGAAGGTCGACTATGCAGTGAAACAGATCCATCAGCTATTGGATTCAGGTAAGCCCGCTGGCGCGGGAAATTAGCTGTAGTTCGCCAAAACTCCATCGGGGATAAGAGCGGATTGAAATCGTAACGGTAAGGGGCACCGAATGATGTTTCAGAATTGGTTTTGGGAGGGGTGGAGGCGTTATGGTGAGAGCAATGAGGGGCAAACTCGCTAGCTGATCGGCCTCGTTATTCCTGTACCAACTGGAGTGATAGGTCTTCGACCAAATCCGACCTGAGTAAAAGGAGGATTGCCTGTCGCTGTTCCACCTCGGACCGAGCAGGAAACAATTGTTAGCGCTGTCGCCGTAAGCCTGACAGTTCCGGGTATTCCCGGAGGCGCGATTATCGTCATGACGCCCATCCTGACATCAGTAGGTATTCCGCTGGCCGGAATGGCGATGCTCCTCGCGGTGGACACTATCCCTGATATGTCGCACCCTGGCGAACGTGACAGGGTGGTTAACTGCGGGAGTCATTCTTTCTTCCGGTGATTTACCGGTCGCGAGCGACGAGGACATAAATTCGTCAGGCGGATCGGACATCAATCTCGTAGACCCCGCTCGCGGAGATTGGGAGAGAAGCCTGGCTGGATGAGGTGATTGTTGAGCGGAGGTATTTGTTGCGCATGATCTCAATCAGACGTTGAGCTGCCTCCGAAATGCAATCACGACGGAAACACATCACGGTTCCGCGATGAAAGTTCAACTCGGGCAGCCCAATTTCGACAAGCGAGCCCGCCCGTAACTCTTCCATCACCGTTATTTGAGGCACAATCGCTAGACCTACATTTTCCAGGACGAAGCTTTTGATATTTTCAAAGCTCCATAACTCGGCCACAACGTGGCAACGAATTCCATTTTGTCGAAACAAGCGAAGAACGAACTCCTCTGTTGAACTGCAAAGATGATGAACAACGAATGGAACACCGTCGAGATCTTTTACCGCAACAGTGTTACGCCCCACCAGAGGATGTTTTGGACTCGCAATCAACGCCATCCGATCAGCATGAACGTCGAGTGACTCGAGCTGCTGAAACGCTGGAGCATCCTTTAGAAAGCCTATCTGAACCTCGCGATCAAGGACCATGCGGGGAATCTCACTCAACCGCGCTCGATTGACGCTGACCTTGACATCGGGGAAACGCCGAAAGAATTGAAGAATCGCATTTGGTAACAAGTAAAGAGCAGCAGATTCATGCGCCGCTATCGATAATGTACCCGTTTCTAGATTCTGAAGCTGGGTAATGGAACGCGTCGCGTCATCGCGCAGCTTGAGCATCCTGTGGGCGTAATCTTCCAATATTCGGCCGGCTTCGGTGAGCGAAACCTCGCCATTGTCGCGCACGAAAAGACTGGTTCCCAGCTCCGTTTCAAGCTTTTTAATACT
>Ga0210406_10003168_pt1 | contig 18214 bp, 13 predicted proteins | sample IncBWC30MmetaG_FD_155454 | JGI IMG/M metagenome (GOLD analysis project Ga0210406, IMG submission 155454) | Forest soil microbial communities from Barre Woods Harvard Forest LTER site, Petersham, Massachusetts, United States - Inc-BW-C-30-M | ecosystem: Environmental > Terrestrial > Soil >... | reverse complement strand
ACGCGGCCGATTCCCGGGATAACAAACTTGCCTGCACTGCCCTTGGCTTCCTTGACGGCCAACTTGTGAAGTTCATCAAAGAAAGTGACGATCGCCTTCTTCGACGCGCCCACTTTCTCGGCGAGATGCGAAACGACTTTGGTTTTGCTCAGTGGCTTAGCTGCCATTTCTTCTGCCTATCCTCCTGATTTGTCTATCCATCCCGGTACAGCCGGGACCAGCCGCGAGCAAGAAAAACCCCTATTTTCCTGCATAGAACTCGGGCCGAACCGGACTATAGCGAAGGAAGAAAAAGAACGCAAGGGCAAATCGGCAAAAAAGGCCGAAAAACAGCGATTTTTTTATGCGCATGTGCAAAACGTGCTGATTTCATGCGGTAAAACGCGATTCCGGGGCGGATTTGAGCGGGATTGGGGTGTGTTATGCTGCCTAATTCCAAACTAATCAAGGAGAAGCGACTGTGAGCACGAGCACAAACTGGCGAGAGCTGGAGCGCCAGATATTGAAGGTAATCAAGGCCAGCGTGGGCCCCGTGGCGGTGGCGTTCCTTGATGCGGAGCCAGTGGGAGTGAAGAAATTTGAAGGCACACAGCCTTCTGGTTGCAGCTTCTGGCGGTTGGCGGCGGAGGGGCGTACGTTTTATACCATTCCGGAAAATCATTTTAATTGTGCGGTGGGCGCGCACACACACAATATTGCGCTGTCGCCGGAGCGGGAAAGAGAAACGGAACAGACGTTGAAGATGATGTTCGATCTTGGTTATGTGAAACCGGAAGAGGTTCCGCAGATTCCGCGTTTGGCGAAGGCTCCGAAGGCGATCGTGTATTCGCCGCTGGCGGACGCGCCGGTGGACCCGGACGTGGTGTTGTTTGCGTTGCGGCCCGCGGCGGCGATGTTGCTGCAAGAGGCAGCGGGGCGCGCAGGAGTTGGCACTGGGGCGCCGACGCTTGGCAGGCCGACGTGCATGGCGCTGCCGGCTTCGCTGCAGTTCGGCGCCATTGCGAGTCTTGGATGCATCGGAAATCGAATTTACACCGGACTGGAAGAGGATGAGATGTATGTGGTTCTGCGGGGCAAGGATCTGGCAAGCATCGCCGAAGCGCTACATGTGATCGGCGGAGCGAACGCCGCGCTGCGGGATTATGCACGGGGGCGGCGCGAGCAGTTGTCGTCCAATTGAGGGTTTGGCGGAAGATAGCGGATAGAATCGGGCAACATGATATCGGAGAATTTCCCTCGTGAAAGTTACCAGCGAGGTGAAATATGAGTTCGTTTCGAGTGGTTGCGATTGCCAGTGAAGTAGCCGAGCAAGTCCGGAATACCGGAAAATCCCCCAACTATGGTTTCCCCGCGCATCGCGAAGTGGCGGCAGGACGGGCGCCCTGCCGGCATTGCCTGCGGTTAATTCGAAAGGGTGAAGAAGAACTGCTGCTATTTACCTATGATCCTTTTCGTGAATTAGGCGAGCCGCCTCTTCCGGGCCCCGTCTATATCCATGCGAATAAGTGCCCGCGTCATCCGGAGAGCGAGGTTATTCCAGAAGAGTATCGCGGGCGGCTTTTGACTCTGGAGGGATATGGCGACGGACGCGCACTGGTGAAAGAGATTCGCGTGCGCGATGGTCAAGAGCAGCGAGCCGCTGAGGAATTGTTCACCGAAGCGGGGATTCGCTACGTGAACGTGCGGAGTACGGAGGCGGGTTGTTTCTTGTTTCGCCTGGAACGCCGCTGAGACGGATTTCTTGCAAGGGATTGGCATAGAGCTGGCCGGAGAAGAGCAAGAAGGCGGCGTAAAGCCGCCCCTACATGACGAACGTGCGCATGGAGTTGCGCGAGTTACAATTCGGCGAGGTCTTCGTAGAGATGGGCGATGGCCTTGATGCCACCGTAGTAGTTTTCGAGGGCGAGATGCTCGTCGGGAGCGTGGGCATTTTCGTCGGGAAGGCCGAAGCCAATGAGTACGCACGGCACTTTAAAGGTGTCGTGCATCTGGGTAACGAATGGAATCGAGCCGCCTTCGCGAATGAAAACGGCCTTCTTGCCAAAACCTTTTTGCAGGGCAGACTGCGCCACTTGGAAAATGGGAGCCTTGTAGGCCGCGACCCAGGGCTTGCCGGTGCTCAGCACCTCAAAGCGGCAGTGCACGCTCTTCGGAAGAAGCTTGCGGATTTGCTTTTCGACGAGCTTGGCGATTTTCTGAGGATTCTGATTGGGCACCAGGCGCGTGGAAAACTTTGCATAAGCCTTTGAAGGAATGACCGTCTTCGCGCCTTCGCCCTGATAACCGCCCCAGATTCCATTGAGTTCAAGCGTGGGACGAATCCAGAGCCGCTCGACCGTGGTGAACCCTTTTTCGCCGTGATAACTGGGCGCCCCCACGGCATGCTTAAAATCCTTCTCTTTCCAGGGTAGCGCGTTCAACGCTTTGCGTTCCGCGGCGGGAACGGCGGCGACGTCATCATAGAAACCGGGAACGGCGACGCGAAAATTCTTGTCATGCAGCCTGGCGAATAATTCCGTCAGCACGGTGAGCGGATTGGGCACGGCGCCACCGTATACGCCGGAGTGGAGATCGCGCGCGGGGCCGGTCAGTTCGATCTCGTAGTAGTTCAGCCCGCGCAGGCCGTAGGTGATGGACGGAACGCCTTTGCCGAGCATCGAAGTGTCGGAAACCAGTAAGGCATCCGCTTTCAATTTTTCTTTGTGGCTCTGCACGTAGTCCCACAAGCTGACGCTGCCAACTTCTTCTTCGCCTTCAATCAGGACCTTGATATTAATGGGAAATTTGCCGTGCAGCTGATGGAGCGATTCGAGGGCCTTTAAGTGGATGTGAACCTGCCCCTTATCGTCGGCAGTGCCGCGCCCAAAGATATTTCCGTTGCGCACTTCCGGCTGAAAGGCCGGGGAGGTCCAGAGTTCGAGCGGCTCGGCGGGCTGGACGTCGTAATGGCCATAGAAAAGAATTGTCGGCTTGCCGGGGGCTTCGAGGGATTCGGCATAAACGAGTGGGTGAAGACTTGTGGGGACGATTTCAACGGTTTTGAAGCCGGCGGTACGCAGGCGTTCGGCGACCCATTTCGAGGCACGGTCGATGTCTGGTTTGTGCTCGCTCTTGGCGCTGACCGAGGGGATCCTCAGAAATTCGTTGAGCTCGCCGAGATGCTGTTCGCGGCGACTTTCTATAAATTCAGCAAGGTTCATATGAGGCCCCCAGGCGCAAGGATAATCGCTCAATTCTAATCAATAACTGCCCGAATATTATGATGAAGTAAAGCGCGGCAGCGGTTTGGTCTAAAAGGCGCCCGGCGTGATGCCGTAGCCGCATAGACATTCTACGGCCAGCGGATTGAGCCTTACAAGTTGCCGGGCGAAAAAGCGTAGCAATTGGGAACACCTGCCCGAAAGGGCAATTGACGGTTCCCGCGACCAGACTGATGATGGGCTCACTATGCAAGAAACCGCCTTTGCCACGAACCGCCGCAGCCAGCGCGTTTTTCACCGGATGAAACTGCAGGCCCTCGGGCGCAGCCATGCGGGGAAGAAGTTTCGCGAGGTGTGCGAAACCCTGGTTGTGAATGCCCATGGGGGCTTGCTGATGCTGCGGCATGAGGTGGATAACGACGAAATGCTGGTGCTGGTGAATCCGGAGACGCAGGAAGAGCTGGAGTGCCGCATCGTGTTTACCGGGGAGAGCGGATCCAAGGGTATTCGCGTCGGGGTGGAGTTTCTGACGCCGGCGCCGCACTTCTGGGGCATTGATTTTGACGCCCCTCGCCAGAACCCCGAGCAACAAGACCAGACGCACTGAACAAGCAAGATCACTCCTTGATCGTCGCCAGGGCCGTGAATCACATGCTCACTTGCGGGGTAATGAGCCGCATTTTGCATGCACTCTAGAAGAAAATTGGATGCATGAGCCTCTTGCGATCCGGGGAACCTCTCTGTACACTTTAGCCATGTCATTGAGCTTTCGGGAATGCCAGATGGTTGCGTCGACTTGTTGTCGGTGTCGCGCATTTGTGTCTTCTGGCACCGGGAGGCTAGTGATCTAAAGCTCTAATTCTAGCCGAGCAGTCATTGAACCCACCGCCAGAGGTGAATTGGCAGGTGGGTTTTTTGTTTTTATATGGGCATTTCCATCAAGGGGGAACGACCAATGGGGACTGCGCCGCAGGAGTTGTACAGCACGACAGAATCCCGCAGCGGGCAAGAGCTGGTTATTCAGCCAGGCGCCGGTTCACGGCTAAGCCACCTGAAGACCTTGGAAGGAGAGAGCATTTATATTCTGCGGGAAGCTGCCGCCGAGTTCTCGCATCCGGTGATGCTTTATTCCATCGGGAAAGATTCCTCAGTGATGCTGCGTCTTGCGCAGAAGGCGTTCTTCCCTGGGAAGATTCCCTTCCCTCTCCTCCACATTGACACAAGCTACAAGTTCCCCGAGATGATCGAATTTCGCAACGAGTATCCGAAGCAAATCGGCGCGGAGCTTCTTGTCCACAAGAATCAGGAAGCGCTGAACGCCGGCGCCAATCCATTTGCGCTGGGCACGCAAAAATGCTGCGGCTTGCTGAAGACGAAATCACTGCTGGATGCGCTTACGGAAGGCGGATTCAATGCGGCATTTGGCGGAGCGCGCCGGGACGAGGAGAAGTCGCGCGCAAAGGAAAGGATCTACTCGTTTCGCGATGTCCACGGACAGTGGGACCCCAAGAACCAGCGGCCTGAACTTTGGAACATCTTTAACTCAAAAATCGACAAGGGCGAGAGCATCCGCATTTTTCCGCTTTCCAACTGGACGGAACTCGACGTCTGGCTCTACATCCACACCGAGAATATCCCGATTGTACCGCTCTATTTTGCCAAGGAGCGCCGGGCGGTCGTGCGCGATGGCTCGATCGTTCTGATTTATCCGCACGATCAGCTTCGGCCGGGAGAGAAGGTTCAATCCATCAAGTGCCGCATGAGGTCGCTCGGTTGTGTGCCGTGCACAGGAGCGATCCGGTCGGATGCAGATACCGTTCCTAAAATCATCGAGGAGATGATTTCGTTCCGCCGGTCCGAGCGTGAAAATCGCGCGATCGATCACGACGAGGAAGGATCGATGGAGATTAAGAAACGCGAGGGCTACTTCTAATGCCTCTTGTAACCGACATCGGGATTCGCACTGAATTCGCAGAGTTCCTTGAACAAAACCTCAACAAAGAACTTTTGCGATTTACGACCGCGGGAAGCGTTGACGACGGCAAGTCCACGTTGATCGGCAGGCTCCTGCATGATTCCAAAACCGTTTACGAAGATCAGCTCGCTTCGGTTAAGAAGAGCCGCATCAATCGTTCCAGCGGACCGATCGATTTTTCATTGATCACCGACGGGCTGCGGGCGGAACGCGAGCAAGGTATCACCATCGACGTCGGCTACCGCTACTTCGCGACTTCGCGGCGGAAATTCATTATCGCCGACACGCCCGGGCACGAACAATACACGCGAAACATGGCCACGGGCGCATCCACCGCAGATTTGGCGGTGATCTTAATCGATGGAACAAAAGGCCTACTGCCGCAGACGCTGAGGCACACCTATATCTCCTCTTTAATGGGGATATCAACTCTGGTTGCCGCGGTGAACAAGATGGACTTGCTCGAGTATCAGGAAGAGAAGTTCCGAAAACTCGAAACGGAATTTCGCGCCCTGGCGGAACAGTTGGGCATCGCCGCGGTAACGTGCATTCCTATTAGCGCCCTCGCGGGAGATAACGTCGTGGAGCGCAGCGAACACATGCCGTGGTACGCCGGGCCTGCTCTGCTGGAACACCTGGAGCGCGTGCCTATAACCAGGCCTGCCAGCACTCTCGGCGTCAGATTCCCTGTTCAGTACGTGCTTCGTCCAGACGCCAATTTTCGCGGCTTCGCAGGGCAAGTGGCCGGTGGGGTGATCCGACGGGGCGATGCCGTCATGGCGCTACCGTCCGGACAAAAGTCGCGCGTGGATTCGATCGTTACCTTTGATGGTCCGCTTGCGGAAGCGTCCTCTCCGATGTCCGTCACATTGACACTGGAAGATGAAATCGACTTGAGCCGGGGGGACATGCTTGTTTCGCGGGCAAATCCTCCGCACGTGTCCCAACGGTTTCTTGCAACGATCGTGTGGATGCATGCGCAGCCGCTCGAGACTGGGCGCTCCTATCTGATCAAGCACTCTGCGCGACAGGTGCGCGGTAAAGCCATCACAATTCGACATCGCGTAAATATCGACACTCTTCAACCAGAAGCCGCCGAACGTCTTCGGATGAATGATATTGCGACCGTCGAACTGGAAACGAATAGCCCAATCTTTTTTGACGCCTATCAACACAATCGCACAACAGGAAGTTTCATCGTCATTGATCCTTTGACAAACGCAACTCTAGCCGCGGGGATGCTTCGCGAGGATCTTTCGGGAAGCGCCAGTATTTCAACCGGGAAAGAAATTCGGCCTTCGCAGATTCCGGTCGCGCCGCTCGAACGGCATCGGCGACACGGGCATTATCCCGCCGTCATCCTGGCGAATGCGCGCCCATCGCTTGCCGGCCAACTTGAGCGTGCGCTGTTCGACGAAGGATTCGAAGTGATGGCCGTCGGGGAGAATTCTTCTCATTTTTCCGCGAGAAATGGCTGGGCACTGCACGCCGCGGGATTTGTCGTCATCTATCACAATCCATCACTCAGCGCCGAAGAGCGACTGGACTTGCGGAGCGCGGCCGGCGAGCACTTTTTCGACCTGGCCGAAGTGGAGTTGCCCGCGGCAGATGCGGAAGCAGTGGAACGCATTCTGGTTTTGGTCGAACCACTCCGCATTCCGCCGCAGTCAGGACAATTGGGAAGGGTGAACTGAAATGGGAACAACACTCGTTGCCGACACTCTCGAGAATCTCAAACCGGAAGAAGTTCTCAATACCGTGCTGGGTGCATACTCAGGTCGGCCTGCCTGTCTGACATGCAGTTTTCAAGCCGAGGACATGATCGTCCTGGATATTGTTCGCAAACACATGCCCTCGATACCCGTGCTATTCCTCGAAACTGGTTATCACTTTGCGCAGACGTATCAATACCGCGACCGCATGGCCAAGGAATGGTCGCTGAACCTGGTGAATGTGATTCCACAAAACACCGTGGAACTGCAGGAGTCGGAATTGGGGATTTTGTACCGCACGGATCCGACGCGATGCTGCCAACTCCGCAAAGTCGATCCGCTGTTGCAGGCGCTGCAACCTTACGAGATTTGGTTCACGGGATTGCGACGCGAGCAATCGCCCACGCGGAAAAATCTTAAGAAGGTGGAAACACATCACTTGCCGACCGGGAAAACGCTTTTGAAAGTGAACCTGTTAGCCGATTGGACCTGGGGACAAGTTTGGGAGTACACCGGCAAACACCAACTGAGCTATTTGCCGCAATACGACCAGGGTTATTTGAGCATTGGCTGCGAACCATGCACGGCGATTCCTGAGGACCCGGCGAACCCCCGTTCAGGCCGCTGGGGCGGCAAAAAGTTGGAATGCGGCATCCACACATTTTCTCAAGGCGGGCGGTGATGCATTACTTCATAGGCTTCCTCATTGCCTTGGCGGTGGGATTGACCGGAGTTGGAGGCGGAAGTTTTACCGTTCCCGCGCTCGTGCTTCTCGCTGGGTTGACGGCGGGAGAAGCCGTGGGCACGGCCTTCTTGTTTGCAGGCGTGCTGCGCTTGATCGCCGCTCCTTTTTATCTGGCGGGAAAACACATTCACTCGCGCTATCTTTGGCTTCTGCTGCAAGGAGCTGTGCCGGGACTTCTAGCGGGTACATGGGCGCTTCAAGTATTGAATCGCGATGCGGGCAATCCGATCGTAATTCTTTTGCTAGGCATTATCTTGGCGGCGTCATCCAGCGTCACTTTTATCAGGCGCATTCAAAATCCGGCGTTCGCGGCCAAGAACCACCGCTGGCTTCCCTGGCTCGCTCTCCCAATTGGAGTTGAATCTGGATTTTCCTCGGCGGGTGCCGGAGCGCTGGGAACTGTTCTGCTGTTGAACTATTCCGAAATGACTCCTGCACAAGTCGTGGGAACGGATTTGCTTTTCGGGCTGGTTTTGGCGGTGATTGGCAGCGCCTTTCACTGGGGTTTGGGCTCCGTCAGCCTTCCGATACTTTTCCAGCTTCTCCTCAGTGGCATTCCCGGAGTCGTGCTCGGTTGCTTGCTGGCCCCGAAAGTTCCCGCAAACAAGCTGCGAACGGCAGTTGCCATGGTAGCTATTTTTGCGGGACTACAGCTGGTCTGGAGCGGCGGCCACACACTTGCGCAAAGGCATTCAACAAATGCAGTTAAGATTCTGGCGCACGCCGGAGTTGGCAATGTGCGCTGATCCGCAAGCCCTCGCACATACCTTTCTAAATATTCCCGAATTGGTGACCGCTGTGCGCGACGGAGATGCGGTGTTGATGCCCAGCGGCTATCATCCCAACGTTTCCGTGCCGGGACACCGGATCGCCTTCCTGTGGGCCATGGCCGCACACACAGAAGTCGAAGACCGGCAGTTCGGTGTTGTAAACATCCAGCCTGGATTTCAACGAGGGAGTTCAGGCCTGGAAGCGGCGCGCAAGTAAGCCACACATTGTACCGGAGGAGTTGATGCCGGATCAGAATCCGATGGTTGAAGCGGAGTCCAGCGGGGCCGGGCGCGTTTCAACATTTTCGCCGTCGGCTTCCTGGAGTGGCGGTATCCTTGCGGGCCGCTTCCGGTGGGTGATCTGCGGGCTGTTGTTCCTTGGGGTCACAAAGAATTACATGGATCGGCAGGTACTTGGCGTGTTGAAGGGTCCGCTGCAGCACGAGTTCGGCTGGAACGACATCGACTACGGCCATCTCGTGTTCGCCTTTCAGTCGGCTTACGCGCTGGGGATGATTCTCGTCGGTCGCCTGATCGACCGCCTGGGTACGCGAATTGGTTACGCCGTGGCGATGGTCTTCTGGAGCCTGGCTTCGATGGGACACGCGATTGCGTTCTCGCTTGGGGGTTTTGTAGCTGCGCGCTTCGCTTTGGGATTCGGCGAGGCCGGATTATTTCCGGCCAGTCTCAAGTGCGTGGCGGAATGGTTTCCAAAAAAAGAACGGGCGCTGGCAACCGGTATCTTCAATGCAGGCACCAGCGTCGGGGCCATTGTAACTCCGCTCATTGTGCCGTGGATTGCCGTCCATCTTGGCTGGCGCTGGGCGTTCCTGCTGACCGGATCTCTGGGCTTTGCCTGGCTCATTCTCTGGTTGTGGTTTTATCGAAAGCCGGAACAACATCCCTTCTGCACTCGCAGCGAACGTGAGTACATCCAGAGCGATCCCGTCGGGCAAACCGGGAAAATAAAATGGCGCCAACTTCTGCCTCACAGGCAGACCTGGGCGTTCGCCGCTGGAAAATTCATGATTGATCCGATCTGGTGGTTCTATCTCTTCTGGATTCCCGACTATTTGCAACGCGAGCACGGCTTGCATTTGACCCAGATCGGGCTACCCATCCTGGTGATCTACGTTATTGCGGACCTGGGGAGTATTGGCGGCGGCTGGCTCTCCTCCACTCTCATCCGGCGGCATTTTTCCGTGAACGCGGCCCGGAAATGGGCGATGCTGATCTGCGCCTTGTGTGTGGTGCCGGTTGCGGTCGTGTTTCGAGTTTCCGGGCTGTGGCCGACCACGCTGCTCATCGGGCTTGCGGCTGCCGGGCACCAGGGATTTTCGGCAAACCTTTTTACTTTGCCTTCCGACCTGTTTCCTTCCCGCGCGGTCGCGTCCGTGGTAGGTATTGGAGGCATGGCGGGAGCGGTGGGCGGCATGCTGATTGCTGAAATTGTCGGCCATGTGTTGCAGTGGACTGGCAGCTACATGGTTCCGTTCCTGATTGCCGCGTCGGCTTACCTGATTGCATTGCTATTGATTCACGTGCTGAGCCCGAAGCTTTTGCCGGCGCAAATTGGACAACTTTAGAAATATGTACCTGGAATCCTTTCAATTGATGGGCAAGAATGCATTGGTTACGGATCGTGGACCTCTTCCATTGCACCTGACTATCCAAACTACAAGCTTTACATTGGTGCCGGCCATGCCTGCTCAATGGGAGCTCTCTCTGAGTGCATATTGAGCTGCAGACAGCGTGGTACCGGACAGACTTGAGAGCCTAAGGAAGTGTCTCCAATCGGGTATTTGGGAAATAGTGATCTAGAATCACGCGAAACTCGGAACCACGCTCCGCCATGTTGCGCGCGCCGCGCTGGCAAAGACCTAGCCCATGTCCCTGGCCGACACCGTGAAGCGTGACTTCTCCCTCGTCTTCGTGGACAGTGAAATTATTGCTAGGAACCGCATCCCAGCCGAGCCTCCGTCCGATGGCGAGACGCCCGTTTTCGCCCTGAAGTCTGAGGAGCGCCGCGTCTTCGCGAGAGACTTTGCGGGTCCATCGAATTGGGTTGTTGTAACAAAAATCACAGGGCACGGAAAAATAGGGATAGCCACTCTGGGACAAGCGGATCTCCTCGGGCGTGCGCGTGTGGCCGCCACAACTTCGCATGAACATGGCTGCTATCGGCTTTCTCTCATAAGTAAGGACGAGACCATGCGTCAACGCCGCGGCATTGGCTGCAGGGCTATCGGAAGCAGGCGGCTCGCGCATGAACTGGCAATGGGTAAGATCGCAAAAATCGAAATCAGTGTGCCGCCCGCCGCCCGCAACAAAATAAGAGCGGCTGACGATGGCTTGCGCTTTAAGCCCTTCCATCGGCGTGCCTGGAGTTGTCTCCGCCTGAACTACGGAAGCGACGGCGGTTTCCAGGTCCATAATGATGACTGGGATCAATTCGCCGTTCTTCGCTTTCAGCTCAAGAACACCTTGATAATGCCGTTTGATTTTTTCGGGAACCGTGACGACGAGGCCGGCGAATTGCTGATTGCGGCCCGAGGCGCGGATTTCCTTTGCGCGTGTTTCCCTGCCGCCGCAGCTCAAAAGCAGGTTGTCCCCGGAGGAGCGCACTCTAAGGAGATTGCAAGCCGACCCCCGTTGCAGAAAAATCCTCTGATCGGCAGTCGAAATGAGCAGCTCGCCCGCTTGATCGGCTGCAAGAGTGAGCTGCTGGGGATGAAAAATCCCGAGAACGCCGATGCGAACGGTGCGGTCTTGTGATTGAGCAAATAGAGGAAAACCAAGTGAGAACAACAATAGGCAAAGATAGCGCATAGGCTCACTCTTCCATCTGGCGGAGCATGCGTCCCGCAGTTTCCGCGGCTTTTGCACCGGCGACGCCGTGGATGCGGATGAACAGGAGAATTTCGGGATGATCCTCCGGTACAAGAGCAACAACGAACCCATCCGCTGGAGCCCAAGGAGAATGCGTGCAGGGTGCGGTGCCGGTTTTCACAAGGGCGGTCGCATGTTTCAACTGGCGGTCAACCGCGGCGCCCGTACCACGCAGCGCTGATAGCCTCATCCCGTCGAGAATCTGAGAAACGCCGGGTTGCTGCTTGCGGCGATAAAGTTCGAGATAGGCCTGTGCCATGTGCATGGGTGAGATGCGCCACTGATTGCCCAGGCCAAGGAGAGTCGCATTTGTGGAATCCGCATCAGGAAATTCCAATCCGAAGGCCAGCGCAACCGGCGTAAGCTGCTCGAGTGTGACGCCTTCTGCCAGACGACGGAAATAGGCATTACAGGAGACGGAAACCGCCGCAGTGATATCGAGTTTGCCGTGAGGCCGAGGCTGCCAACATCCGTTCAACTTCCCTTTGCATTCGTAAATGGGGTACCGAAAACCATGCGCCTCAGCGTAAGCCACCGCCGTAAAAGGCTTGACGAGGGATCCCAGTGGAATGGGCCTCTCAAAATTATTCCAGTGGCTTGCCAGAACCGCTCCGGACCTGGCATCCAACAAAAGATAAGACGTCTCGCTGTTTGAATAATCACGCCGCAGAATCTCAACGGCGGATTGCGAGAATAACGCACCCGGAGGGCCGTTTGTGGGCTGGACTTGTTGCCCGAACGTGGGCATAGCAAGGAAGAGAAAGACCAGGGGATGCCACGCACATTTGGCGGCTATTGAGCCCATGCGTAAATTACCGTTTGGGTTTGCCGGTCGCCGGCATCCCGAACAACGATTTTTTCAGATGAGATGTTCTTCAACGTGAAACTCAGGCTGGCAATGTTCCCGGAGAAAAACTCGGGGCTTCCGCCGTTCGTGGGAGTACCCGACCCAAGGTCCAGCATCGTGGTGAGCGCAACGAAATTCTCTCTCTCCCGCTGATGATCAAATGACGCAGCAAAGACCGCGGCCAGGGCGGGCGGCTTTTTGTTCAGGCCATCCAGCGCACTGCTCAGAAGGGGCGCATTGTCCGAGATGATGAGATATTTTCCGCGCACGGCGACAGCGAGCGGCCAAAGCCCGTCAAGCACGCTATAGCCGGAGACGGTTTTCCATTCGACGCCCAATTGACCGGTGGTGAATCCAGGACGAACGAAATCCACCAGGGCGGCACGTACCACAGGCTCCTCCCAATCAGACTCCCCCCGGAAAGCGATAGCAGAATGAATGCGGACAAAAACTCCCGCGGGATCGCGGTCTGTGCTCTGGAGTTGCAGCTGCGCGAGGACATGATTCTTGGCAAACACGGCCTGAAGCGGACCGCGGCCATCCCCCAGAACGGAATTTTGTGCCGGTGGCTGGTCGATCCTCGTCTCCAGGTCCGAAGCGGAGCCGGTCTCGCCGCCGCCAAGTTGCACCTGGGGAGCGAGTTTCTCTGGCGCGGCGGGGCCAAGATGCGGCGCCAGGATCTTGGCAGTAAGCAGCTCCAAGGAATCCTTGGGATCCGGATCGGCCTTCGCTTCATAGATGCCGGTGTTCACGGGAACCATGCGAAGAATTTCAGCAACAGCCGCCGGACTCTTTCCTTCCGAACGGTCGTGGGCGGCATCTTTTCGCAGCAAGGTGCGTTCCTCGTGATATTCCTTGTCCGAGCGCGTGAGATCGGAAATCGCGGCGCTATATTGCTTCATTTCCGTGATGTTTTGCTGAATCCAGTACGAACGGAAATACGGGCTCGGAACGATTTTCTCGAGGTTCAGAACCATGCGCAGGTCGCCCGGCGCGCCCGCCGCGGCAATGGATCGCGACCACCACGGTTCCTCTTCGACGCAATGATCCTTGCTCCCCGCAAGCAATTGGAGAGCCCCGGCCACCAAGTCTTCGCGGGTCGCCAACAAGAGGTAGTCACCGCGAATGGCGAACGCTATTTCGCGACCGGAGTCGGGATCCTTGCGGTAAAAGAAATTGACGCCGCCTGCGGTGCGAGTTTCGAATTTCGACCGAGTTTGCCAAAGCGCGGACTGCATGGAATCGGCGGAAGCACGCCGGGCGATGAAGAGAAACTGCAACTTTCCAATATCGTAGAGCGCCAAGGCAGTTTGTTTTCCCGCCACCTGGTGCAAAAGGTCCACATTGGCGGGAACACCGGCAGCCTTTGAAAACTCGCCGCCAGCGTCTTGCAATCTTAGCAGTAAGCGCGACTGCGAGAAGACCTCGTGATTCTTGCTCTTCAGCCAATTTTCTTTTTCCTGGGATTTATCCCAATCCACCAACAGAGACGAAAAGTCCTTGGCCTGCAGGTAAAGGAGAGCGCCCGAAGGGACAAAATGCGACAGTTCGGGTTCCGGTGGAGCAGCAACGCGGTAGGCGCCCCAGGCTACGCCCAATACTCCTGCGGACAGCAGCGCAACCAAGATAGTGCGTTTCATGGTTTTCCCCCTGCTTTCACCGGCGATTTTGGTGGTGTGTCAGATCGGGCGACGAGCCGTGGCCGGACGAGTCGATCCTGTTCCAGTTCGGCGTGCAGGATTGGCTGACGAGCCGCGTTTGTGCTCCGGTGCCGCAAGCGTGTTTTGACTTCCAGAAGCTGCAAGGTGATGCGTTTGTGCTCGGCGGGTGACTTTTCCAGTTTTTGCGCGATTTTCAGGTAGGCGGCAGCCTCATCCAAACGATCTAGGCGAATCATCGCCATAGCGACTTCGCGGGCGAGCTGGGATTGTTGAGACGGCTGTAGGGCCAAGTTTGATGGAGCCTCGACCTCACCTTGGCGGGCTTCATTGTCCTCGTCCGCACCAAGAATTTCTTCGTCGCTGGAATTTCCTGGGGCGACCCGGCCTAGCAGTCTTCTTTGCAATAACTGCTCGATTGAGGACAAGGCAAGCTCATCGGCAGAAAGGGAAACTGCCGCCTGGAAAAACGGTACGCGGGCATCCTCTCTCGATGGTGAATCCGCCAACGCTTTCGCGAGCACTCCCAATTTGACGTTGGCATTCGGTGAGTTCTGGGCTGCCGCGAGCCGCGAATCGTAGAAATAGGGGTGGTCCGACGCAGCTGAAGTGATGTTCTTCGCGCCCGCCGCCAGAAGCTTCAGTTCCGCGCTGCCAAATTCGCCGGGCTGAGGCAAACCCGCCAATGCCGAGGCGGCCTGCACGCGAAGAGCGTAGGGGTTTTCGGACGCAGAGGAAAGCTTGGCCAGGCTCTGCGCGGCCGCGTTCTTATCCTGTACAGCCAAGAGTTGCGCCTTGCTGAGCCTGAGCCGGAACGAGGGTTCCCACGGAGTGGCATTCGCAAGCGGCTCGAGGAACACAATGGCCTCCGCGGCGTGACCCGTCTTTTCGAACAGCGCGGCCGATGAGTCCATATTCTGATAGGCGTCGCCTACGACGAGGACCAGCCTCTTGAGCAGTGTGACCGCCCCCGCCGCGTCGCCGTCCGCAATCCGAATCTCAGCCAGGCCGAGGAAATTCGTCGCGACGAGTTGATGCTCTTCCAACTGGCGGGCAAACACAAATTCAAGAATTTTTCTGGCTGGTTGCTTGTCGCCGCCGTCAAAGAGCTGCCGAGCGGCGATACGCAGGCTTTCCGCGGAAGGCGCGGTTTGCGGCTCCGCCTTGTACCTGGAGAGGAGTGTGTCCAAGGTTCCCAATTGCGCAGCGCACTGCATTTCGTAGGGTACGAGAGCAGCGGAATCCGAACCTGTGGCATTCTTCTGCAAAGTAGCGACGACGTCGGCGGCCTGGCTGTATTGCTTTGTATCCAGCAGATACTTCACCCACCGAAGTTGCCAATTCCACAAAGCGGACTTCGCATTTTGCTGCTCCAAGCCTTCGGCCCTGGCCGCCGCCGCGAGTTTGGCCTCCAGGATTCGATGGAAGATCGGCGCGCGGTTTGCGATCGGCATCCACTGCATCTCCACAACATCCTCGAGCACGACCGTGGGATCGGGCGCGGCCAGAGAAAGATCGAGCAGCCATACCGTAGCGGCCGCTGGGTCGATTTGGGCAAGATAAGCGCCGTGCAGGAGCGCGTTCGAACGATAATTCCCGTTACGGTGGAGATAGGCGCGGAGAAGTTGATCAACTTCCTGCTTGACGTCTGGGAACAAGCTGCGGGTCCGCACATGATCAAGCGCCCGGCCGAAATCCGGCCAGAAGCTTTCCGGCAAACGTACGTTGTTTACCTGATTTAGTTGCGCGGCAAAGAACAGCTTCCATTGAGCCACGGCTTCGGCACGCTTTTTGTCCTTGAAAAAGGCGAGCGCCAGCTTGTCGTGGACCTCCACGCGCGCGGGAGAGAGCTCCAGCGTGTATTGGTACTGCTCGATGGCGCGGCGAACGTCTCCCTGGTCCAGGTAGTAATCACCGAGGGAAAGATAAGCATCTGACGACGCGGGACTGTGCTCTAATTCCGCAGGCAGGAAATCCTCGGGTGCGCCCAGTCGGGTGTCGGCTAGATATTCGCCAAACCTCGAGGCGTAGTAGAACCAGATGTCGCCGGCGAGTTGATTGCTTCGGTCGACAGGTTTGCCGATCCGTTCGCCGGTGGTGTGCTCGCCGAGGGCGCTAACAAAGGCAGCCTTAATTGGCGGCTGCGCCTCTGCAAAGTACAAACCGACAAGTGCGGTGTAGGACTTGCCCCAAACCGGCGGGCGCTGGATGCCGCGGGCAGAGACCACGGCGTGCGCCAATTCCGCATCTCCGTTTGCCAACACAAACTCGGAGGCTCGCTGCCCCCAGGGTGACCACGAACCGGCCACCTGCACGAGTTGCTGCGGGTTTTTCTTCAGCAGAAGACTGAACCAACGAGTTTCCTCCGCGCCGCCGAGGTTGCCGGGGCCGAGGCTGGAGAGCAGGCGTAACTCATTGTCGCTATCGCCTGCGGCGCGGTACGCCTGTGCGGCGTTCAGGAGGACCGTCGCATGAAACTCCGGTCGAACATGCGTCGCGAAATTTTCCAATTGCGGACCAAGCTCGGCAAACTTCAGCCGCTGCCGCTGAAGCTGCACGAATTCCGTCATCTGGCTCATTAAGTCAGCCTGATCCCTGGAAGAATTCATCAGCAACTCATAGCGCCACGAAGCTTCACGGTCGGCCAATCCGGCCGCCTCCACCAGCGGAATGGCGAGTTCTTTTGCAGTTGCGCCGGGCATCGGAGCGCGCAGTGCCTGGGCAAAGCCCGAAAACGCGACCTTTTCTTCCGGCGTAGAGTAGCGAGCCACAGTTGAACCCATTTCCATCAGCGCGTTGCGCATGCCGTTCCGGGCGTTTTGCTGGCGTGTGGCAAGGACATGCTCGCGCCATTCTTTGTCAGAAATCCCGGAAATTCCTTTTTTTGCAACTTGTTCTTTCAGGACAGGAAGTGAATTCGAGGCGGCGTTCATGGCGTTTTGGAGAGTGGCGTAGGCCTTTTCGTGCTGACGGAGGCGGGTCATAATGCGCACATAACTTTTCGCGCCGTCGTGGTTTTCGGGCGTGGCGAGCAACTCGTCGCCCGCGGCGCTCACACCCTGTTCCGCGAAGCTTTTGGCGGGTTCCAGGATGCCCCAAGCTTCCAGCCGACGCGCCACATCGAAGTAATTCCCCGCGCGGTCCGGGGCCACGTCAATCAGCGCGGTCTTGAGCGCAGCAACGGCATCCGAGTTCCGGCCCTGGCGCGCGCGAACCTCCGCGATCTTCTCCATCCACTTCGGGTCCTTGTAAGTCAGTTGGTAGAGATGCTCGTAGTCGCTGGCTGCATCGTCGAATCGCAGCAAACGCTCTTCCAGAGTCGCGCGTGCGATATGCAGGTCGCTGCGATCGGGGCGAATCGTAATCGCCTTTCCATAAGAATCGATCGCAGCCGGAAATTCTTCCAGGCTGCCTTGCATCCGCGCCAGTACCATGGACCAGCGGTAATCGCGGGGCGATTGCTGAATCGTTTTCGAATAGAAATCCAGGAGCTGTTTTTCGCGCTGGTACCGCTGGGAGTAAAGGGCGGCCTCGGTTGCAAGACCTTCGTCCTCCGGATAGTTGTTGATCAACTCGATGTATTGATCGACGGCACCCGGATATTCTTTCAGTTGCGTGAGCGCAGGGATAAGTCCCCGGCGAAGGGTTGCAATCCGGTTTTTGCGGTCGTCGGCGGCAAGCGGGGCATTGCGGAACAAGGCAATCTTATCCAAATAGAACTGTTTAAGTCCCTGAGCGTTGCCCGCTTGTGCATAAGTGTCCGCCATGGCTGCGAGGTACTGGCTGTCGTACGGTGAACCTTTCAAAAGGCCATCCAGCAATGCGCGCGCCTGCTGAAAGTCCTTTGCTTCAGTGGATTTGCGCGCGGCTTCGAACGTGAATTGTGCGCTGAGCTGAGGGTAGGCGTCCTTTGCGGCCTGCCGCAGCACGGCGATTCCCTGCGGGTAGAGTTTCATTCGCCAATAGAAGTCGACGGTCGAACGGACTACTCCCAAGATTTTCGGATTGGCTTGATACAAGGCCTCAATGTTCCGCTGTGCCGCGGCAAAATCCTTTTTGCCCTCATAGAATCGCACTAGAGCGTAACGTAATTGAATCCGGGTCACCGGGTCGGTGGCAAGGGCGGCTTGCTTCTCGAGCGCTTTCTGCCGAACAGATTCAAGCGATCGCTGCTGCGCAATCGACTCGATTTCCGCGGCCTGTTCAATGGTTTCTGCGTGATCCAGCGCAGCAACGAGAAACGCAGACATTTCCGGCCCACGATTTGTGGCTTCCAAAACACGCAAGCGGAGATTGACGGGAAGCAAAGCATAGTGCGATTCCGTAGCCAGTTTCTCGGTCGCGTCGTTCACAAGGTCGCGAAGCTTCGGGCGGCGCGCCAACTCCAGAAGCCGCCTCGTGGCAGGCGATTCTCCGCC
>Ga0210406_10003167_pt1 | contig 18215 bp, 16 predicted proteins | sample IncBWC30MmetaG_FD_155454 | JGI IMG/M metagenome (GOLD analysis project Ga0210406, IMG submission 155454) | Forest soil microbial communities from Barre Woods Harvard Forest LTER site, Petersham, Massachusetts, United States - Inc-BW-C-30-M | ecosystem: Environmental > Terrestrial > Soil >... | reverse complement strand
CGACTGCTACCTCGGCCTAAGTCAGTTCTATCGGGCACAATCGGACCTTGCCGCTGCCAGAGCGCGGGTTCAATCAGACGCCGCGTGGTATCGGGCAATCACGGGAACAGACCCACCAAGACATAAACCGCATCGTCGGAAATAGAGGTTGCACACCCCACGGACCTTGCGACGGCTTGTCACTCTCCTCTTATCCTTCCGATACTCATCGATTACAGCGTCGGCATGAGTCGTGTTCAGGGCTCGGCGCAAAATGCTTGGTAACGTCATCTATTTGCTCTTAGGCATCGTGCGCGGCCGCGCTTCTCTTGTCTGGGCGGCCAGGCGAATGCCCGCGTTTGGTGCGCCGAAGCCCCTGTATCCACGCCGCTCCACGATCTCGAAGAAAAACCGCTCGTCAAAGGCGTGCGTGTAGATCTGGAAGAACTCCCCTTCACTGTCGCGATCGTAAAGGATTGCATTCTGCTTCATCGACCGCAGCAGATCTGCGTCCAGCTCGTAGCGGCTATCAAGATCGTCATAGTAATTATTCGGGATACTGAGAAAGGTTGCCCCTGCTGCGCGCATGGCTGAGACAGCCTCGAAAATGTTTTGGCAGGTGAATGCGATATGCTGCACACCGGCTCCAAAAAACTCGGAGAGGAACCGCGACGACATCGTTTGGGTCGCAGTCGATGCATTCAGAACGAGACGAAGTGATCCACTCCGATTTTGAAGCACTTCACTTTTCACAAGCCCGAGCGGATCGGCGATCTCGAGTTGTGGTGATTTCTGAATATCAAATAGTGCTGTGTAGAACTGCTCCCATGAGAGCAATTCCTCAAATCGCATCGACTGCGATATGTGATCGACACGACTTAGATAGACGTCGTCGCTTGAACTAGGAACAGGAACAAAATCAACGTCCCAGTTCGATGGTCCCGGCTCGAGAAAGTACAGCAAGCTTCCGCCCACGCCGCGGATCGCGGGAATCGTCATTTCGCCAGGACCGACTGGTTGCCGAAAGGCGGTCGCCTGGAGAGCGTCCGCCCGGGTCATCATGGTTGCGACGTCATCGACCGTGAGCCCGATCGCACATACTCCGGAACCGTGCGTGACGTAATGTGATCGAGCGAAGCTGTCTGGAGAACTATTGACAAGCAGATTGATGCCGCCTTGGGCCCATCGCTCCACGGCTTTGGAACGGTGACGTCCTGTCAGCTTGAATCCAAGTGCACGAAACAATTCAGCCAGCCCGTCTGCATGCGTTTGGTCGACGGCAAACTCGACGAAAGCCACGTCAGTGACATTCGATCGGGTGCGCAAGGCGGGTATTACCTGTTCCTTTGCGTCATCACCATTGAGCAGCAAAAGCGAGCGCATGCCATCGACCGCGACCTCTTTGGTTGATTGAGCACGGAACTGGTCGTTGAAAATTTCGAGAGACAAAGGTCCGCCATAACCAGTAGCCTCTATCGTCCGCATGAAATCCGTGATGGGAAGATTTCCCTGTCCAGGAAAGCAGCGAAAGTGCCTGCTCCAAGAGAGAACATCGAGCTCAAGTTGCGGAGCGTCGGCAAGTTGAACGAGAAAAATACGATCTCCCGGGATAGCTCGGATCGGCGCCACGGGAAAAGATGGGGCCAAGGCATGAAAACTATCCAGAATGATGCCAATCGAATTGTGATTAGCTCGCCGAACGATTTCCCATGCGTCTCGGTAATCGTTGACGTGACGTCCCCACGCCAAAGCTTCGAATCCCACGCGCAAACCCCTTGCGCCCGCTCGCTCTCCCAATTCGGCGAAGTCGTCGGCGGCACGATCGATTCCGCCGAGTGAAGCGGGCGAGACATTGCTGCAAACGAGTAGCAGATCCGTACCGAATTCCTCCATCAGGTCGAACTTCTTTTCGATCCTGCGAAATGCCTGCTTGCGCTGAGGTTCTGGCATTCCTTCAAAGTCGCGAAACGGTTGCAGCGCGCAGACAGTCAGCCCGAGGTCACCGCACATCCTGGCGACGTCGCGCGCGGAGCCGTCGAAACAGGTGAAGTCGGGCTCGAAGATTTCAACTGCGTCGAAGCCGGCTGCAGCAATGGTCCGGAGTTTCACATCGAGAGATCCACCGATCGAAACCGTTGCAATCGAACGTTTCATTTTCGAGGCTCCATACGGTTCAATGTGCCAACTCTTCGAGCTTGTTGCAGGCCTCAATTGGTACGGATGCGGAGATAGCGGAGCACGGTATCGACCGCCATCTCCCGCTGCAACTTGACTTCCTTCGCGGTGCTGAGATCTCGTTTAAAAATAACGTTCCAGGTGTGACGATTTGAGACTCTGTAGTAACAAAGTGAGATGATCAGCAAGTGGAGGTGTAGAGGGTCGACGTCGCTACGAAAAACACCTTCCTGGGTGCCTTGCCGTAACAGGCCTCTCATAATTTCAATAATCGGGAGATTCTTTGAAGCGATCGTCTTTGAAGCGCGTATGTGCTTCGCGTGGTGAATGTTGGCGATGGAAATCAATCTGACCCATTCGGGATGATGAGCATGGTAGTCGAACGTGACCTGCACCACTTTGCGCATGGCATCGAGCGCTGGTAGGTCGATTACCCGCAACGAGTTTTCGATCTCTCGCATACCTGCGTAGACATCTTCCAGAACGGCGGCAAACAGCCCCTCCTTGTTTCCGAAATAGTAATAGAGCATTGGTTTCGTGGTCTTTGCCTTGGCCATGATCTCGTCGACCGTGGTGCCGCTGTAGCCTTTCTCGGCAAACAGAACGCGTGCTGCGCCAATGATGTTTTGACGCACGGGGCCGCTGATCGGCCGTGCAGTTGCCGCGCGTTGCTCAGCCAGTCCCTTCGTCTGAGTCACGTCAGTTGCCCGAGAGGTCCGCAGTCGCCGTACGATACAGCCTGCGCGCTCGACCAAAATGCCATGAAATGGAGCCGACAAAAAGGAGCTTGATGTCCGGATCGGCTCTGCTAACCTACCGGTAAGTCAACCTTCAGCTTGACGCCCAAATTCGGAATGCGCCACGCACCCGTTGTCAGGGGAGGAAGAAAAGGATGGCGATCCCGCACCGCACATCCTGGAAAGCGTCAGCCCTGTTGTCGCAACCGATCCATCGGCGATGTGGGCGTGCTCCTGTCAAGCTTTCAGCTTCTCCTACAAGGTCTGCTTCAGAATTTCTCGCGGCGATTATCGCGAGCTAGCAGTCAACTGGGCGAGGCTACCGCGGAGATGCGATCGAGAACATAGCAATAGCAAAAGCCGCCGGAAAGGATGGCAAAAACCATCAAATGGGAGGAACCGAATGGCTAACCTACCGGATAGTGCGACGCACTTACGCCAACCCAAACAAGCGGCGGCGAGCGGCTGGATTGGATCTGCGCTGGAGTACTACGACTTCTTTATTTATGCGACTGCGGCGTCGCTCGTCTTTCCGCAAATTTTCTTCCCCTCCGAAAACCCAGCTGTCGCAATCATTGCGTCACTGGCCACCTATGGCGTCGGATACGTCGCGCGGCCAATTGGAGCTTTCGTGCTCGGACACTGGGGCGATACGCACGGGCGCAAAAACGTGCTGCTGCTGTGCATGTTTCTTATGGGCTTCTCCACGATGGCGGTTGGCCTGCTACCGACATACCAACACGTCGGCATATTGGCGCCCGCGCTTCTTGTCATTCTCCGACTGATCCAGGGTTTCGCGGTTGCGGGAGAGATCTCGGGCGCCAGTTCGATGATTCTCGAACATTCGCCATTCGGCCGGCGCGGTTACTACGCAAGCTTCAGCCTGCAGGGCGTGCAGGCCGGCCAAATCCTGGCGGCAGCCGTATTCCTTCCGCTGGCGGCCTACATGCCCTCCGATGCTTTCAACAACTGGGGCTGGCGCATTCCGTTTCTGCTGAGCGTTGTCGTCATCATCGCGGGTTACATCATTCGGCGTAAGGTGCACGAGACCCCCGCCTTCGAAAACGAAGAGGAGCAAGGCACGGTTCCGCGGACGCCGATCGTTCAGGCCTTCACCGAAAGCTGGCCCGACATCCTGCGTGTCGCTTGCATGGCGCTGATGAACGTCATTCCCGTTGTCGCGGCCATTTTCGGCGCTGCCTATGCGGTCCAGCCCGCCTACGGCATTGGCTTCTCGAAAGAAGTCTATCTTTGGATCCCCGTGATCGGCAACATCATCGCTGTGGGGATCATTCCCTTCGTCGGAGCGCTGTCTGACAAGATCGGCCGCCGTCCCCCCATGATCGTGGGATCGCTGAGCGCCGCCCTGCTCTCGCTCGTGTACCTCTATGCGATCAGCATTCATGATGTCTGGATGGCGATCGCGGTGTCTCTTCTCATGTGGGGCGTGCTCTACCAGGGTTACAATGCGGTATTTCCCGCTTTCTATCCCGAGCTGTTCCGGACCCGCTATCGCGTATCCGCAATGGCAATCGGGCAGAACATTGGCACGGCAATTAGTGCATTCTTACCGGCGCTCTTCGCCGAAGTGGCCCCGCCGGGCTCAACCAATATTCCTCTGAGGGTCGGCCTGATCACCATCGGTGTCGCCATGATCGCTTGTATTGCGGCGTACTCGGCGCGTGAAACTCATCGTCTGCGGTTGAACGATCTTGGAAATCCGAACGCAACGCCGGTTCCCAAGGAGGAATACGAGAGGATCAGGGCGCTCAGTGAGATCGAAACGACGGGAGGTGGTGCAACGCGACTTGCGAGTGGTTGAGCGGCAGAAGACCAGAACGCCGGAACCGACTGTGACTTTCGCAACGAAATGAAGCGGTAGCAACATGACGCCTGATGCTGAATTTCACCAACGCGATCGCAGCATACACCCGCCGGCCTATACGCCGGTCTACAAAACCAGTGCACTGCGGTCGCCACGCATTCCGCTGTGGTCGCTCCAGAACTCGCTCTCGGAAGTAACGGGCCCGATGTTCTCGCCGGACGAACTAGGGCCGCTCGACAACGATCTCGTGCTTAACTACGCCAAGACCGGCGACCCGATCGGCGAACAGATCATCGTCCATGGTCATGTCTTCGACGGGAACGGACGGCCCATCCGCAACACGTTGGTCGAAGTCTGGCAGGCCAATGCGGGCGGACGCTACCGCCATCGCAACGACACCTACATCGCACCGATCGACCCCAATTTCGGCGGCTGTGGTCGAATGCTGACGGACGAAAACGGCCACTATTTCTTCCGTACGGTGAAGCCGGGCGCGTACCCTTTCCGCAACCGGGTCAACAGCTGGCGGCCAGCCCATATCCATTATTCCGTCTTTGGGTCCGGCTTCGCGCAGCGGCTCATCACGCAAATGTACTTCGAAGGGGACCCGCTCATTCCCCACGATACGATCCTGGCAACCATTCCCGACAAATCGGCCGGAGAACGATTGATTGCGCGGCTCGATCTCAACGCCTCAAAACCGCTGGAGTGCCTCGCCTACCGGTTCGATATCGTTTTGCGCGGGCGACGCCAGACCTTGTTCGAAAACAAGTTGCAGGGAAGCTGACATGAAGCCAACGCCCTTCGATCTGTCATACCTGCCCGAGACGCCTTCGCAAACCGCCGGCCCGTACGTGCATATCGGACTTATTCCAGCGCAAGCCGGCTTTGAAATCTTCGCGAACAATTTCAGCGGGGATATCGCAGGACCGAATGTCAAAGGAGAGCGCGTTATTATCGAAGGGCGCGTCTTCGACGGCGCGGGGCATATTACCAAGGACGTGCTGATCGAGACATGGCAAGCCAATGCCTCGGGCCGCTACAATCATCCCGCTGATCGCCAGGACAAGGCGCTGGACGGTTCGTTTCGCGGCTGGGCGCGAACCGGTACCGATTTCGAGACAGGGACTTATACCATCCGCACGATCAAGCCAGGTAGCGTCGCCGGTCGCAGGGGCCGGAAAGCCATGGCGCCTCACGTCAATTTCTGGATCGCCGCCCGGGGTATCAACATTGGCCTCGCGACACGCATGTACTTCGGTGACGAAGACGCCGCGAACGCGGAGGACCCGGTGCTGAACATCATCGAGCAGCCGGAGCGCCGCAAAACCTTGATCGCGCCTAAGTCTCTACGAGACGGGAAAGCCATCTACACGTTTGATATCTACCTGCAGGGGGAACGAGAAACGGTTTTCTTCGACGTGTGAATTTCATCCGGTTGGGCACGAAGCACGGGAGTTTGGCGATCGCAGGTCAAGGAGAGAGATGTGGTGACGGAAACATTGGCAAAGGACAAGGAAGACCTCCTGAAAACCGTAAAACGAGGCAAGCCGCCTGCTGACTGCCCCGTGATAGGCACCTGGAAGCTCGAATCCTACGTGCGCGAACGCCTCTCTGATGGGTACCGGCACAATCAGTTCGGTGATGCCCCGGAGGGCTATATCGGCTACGCACCCGACGGCCGCATGTATGCGATCTTCACCTGTTGCGACCGCATTACACCGCGCGACGCGGTACCGACCGATGAGGAGGGAGTCGAACTTCTCGGCACGATGGTGGCCTACGCGGGTACATTTTCGCTCGGCAACAACGTTGTCGTTCATCATATCGATACGTCATGGAATCAGGCTTGGACCGGCACGGACCAGGTTCGTTACTTCGTGCTTGATGGCGACACACTGACGATTACCACAGCCCCATACAAGAGCTACCGAGATGGCACCATGGGCCGCTCGATTCTTGTCTGGAATAGGGTTCATTGACTTGCGAGGCGATCGATGGCCGATCCGTTCGCAATCGAGAGGAAGCCCAAGGCCTTGTCGCTCGAATAGGCGTGAATGAAGGTGGGTGCCACAAGCAACAGCGGAGTTGTCCATGACCGGAACAAGCGCTCACCCCTTTGACACCGGACTTGATCGCGACTCGGCCAACTACGTCCCGTTGACGCCGGTCAGCTTTTTGCGGCGCGCCGCCAGCGCGTTCGCGAACAAAATTGCGGTCGTCGACGGCGAGCGTCGCTACACCTACGCCGAGTTGCACGATCGTTGCGTTCGCCTGGCGTCCGCCCTGGCAGGGCTCGGCGTCAAACGTCTCGATACGGTGGCCATCATAGCGTCGAACATTCCGGAAATGATCGAGGCGCATTATGCCGTCCCGATGCTCGGCGCTGTGCTCAATCCGCTCAACACCCGGCTTGATGCCGCCAACGTCGCCTTCTCGCTCGATCATGGCGCGGCAGGGATCTTGATCGTCGACGGCGACTACGCTCCGCTGGTCAAGCAGGCCCTCGCGCTGCTCGCGCGCGATATCACGGTCATTGACATCGAGGTACCCGGCCGATCAAGCACCGCGCTCGGAGCCCATAACTATGAAGAACTGCTCGCTAACGCCGATCCAGCCTTCTGTCCGCCTGCAATCACCGACGAGTGGCAGTCGCTCTGCCTGCTGTACACGTCCGGGACGACCGGTGATCCGAAGGGCGTCGTTTATAGTCATCGCGGCGCCTATTTGTCGGCGCTGGGCAATGCCTTGAACGTGGGCCTCACTTTCGACAGCATGTACCTGTGGACGCTGCCGATGTTCCATTGCTGCGGCTGGTCCTATCCATGGGCCGTCGTGGCCACCGGCGGCACGCAGATCTGCCTGCGCAAGGTCGAGCCGCCCGTGATCTTTCGTCTGATCGCGGAGCACCGGGTGACTCATCTGTGCGGTGCGCCGATCGTGCTCAATATGCTCGCCCACGCGCCTGCCGAGCAGCGCGTTGCTTTTGACCACGTCGTGACGGTCGCAACCGGCGGTGCGGCTCCTCCGTCGGCCGTGTTTCGCGCGATGGAGGCATTGGGCTTCCGCGTCACTCACCTCTATGGCGCGACTGAGACCTATGGCCCGGCGACATCATGTGTTTACCTTCAGGAATGGAACGACCTGCCTGCCGACGAACGCTTCGCGAAGATGGCGCGTCAAGGCGTCGCCTATCCGATGGTCGAGGAAGCCAGGGTCGCGAACCCCTCATCAATGAAATCTGTGCCGCGAGATGGAAAGACCGTTGGCGAGATCATGGTCCGCAGCAATACCGTCATGAAGGGTTATCTCAAGAACGAAGCCGCGACGGCGAAGACGCTCGTCGATGGTTGGTGCCTGTCGGGAGATCTCGCCGTCTGGCACGCTGATGGTGCGATTGAGATCAAGGATCGTTCGAAGGACATTATCATCTCGGGCGGCGAGAACATTTCGAGCCTTGAAGTCGAAGAAGTACTCACGCAGCATCCGGCGATCATGGAAGCCGCGGTCGTCGCCCGGCCCGACTCGACATGGGGCGAGACGCCATGCGCGTTCCTCGAACTCAAGCCCGGAGCCGCGCAGCCAAACGACGCCGACGTCATCGCCTTTTGCCGCGAACGGCTTGCCCGCTTCAAGGTGCCGAAGACCCTGGTCTTCGGCACCTTGCCCAAGACTTCGACCGGAAAGATCCAGAAGTTTCTGCTGCGCGAGCGCGCAACTTCGCTATGACGGGGAGCGCGTCGTCGTAGTTGCATATGCGCCCGCGGTAATTGGGGTGATCCAATAATGAAACGGCTTGTGTACGTCCTGAACGGTCCCAATCTTAATCTGCTCGGCAAACGTCAGCCCGCCATCTATGGCCATGAGACCCTAGCCGACGTCGAGAAAGATTGTCGCCACACTGCCACCGAACTTGGTCTGGAGCTGCGGTTCCATCAAAGCAACCGCGAATATGAAATCATCGACTGGATCCACGAAGCCCGCGAAACCGCAGGAGGCATTGTGATAAATCCGGCAGCCTTTACCCATACCTCGGTGGCGATCCTCGATGCACTCAATAGCTTCGATGGTCCGGTGATCGAGATTCACATCTCGAACATCCACAAGCGGGAGGCATTTCGTCATCACTCCTACGTCTCTGGCCGCGCCGATGGCGTCATCGCAGGCTTTGGCACGCAGGGCTACACTCTCGCCATACGGAGAATGGCCGCGTTAATCGATAAGGCTACGAACCACTAGAGCGTTTTCCAGCGAAGTGGGTACCGGTTCGCGTGAAGAAAACGCGTCAAAACAAAAGACTAGAGCTTCCGTTCCGATTCAATCGGAACGGAAAAGGCTCTAGAACGGGCCTTGGCCAGTGGAGACTCCCGGCATGATCGACGGAAAAACAAAGCTCATCGCGCACCTCGGCTATCCAACTGAGTCCTTCAAGGCCCCGATGATCTACAACCCTTATTTCGAAAGGTACGGAATCAATGCCGTCGTCGTACCCATGGGATGCAAGCCTGATGACTTTCCGGAATTTCTCAAACTTCTGTTCAGGCTAAGCAATATCCACGGCGCACTTGTTACGATGCCGCACAAGGTCTCGATTGTCGCCCTTCTCGATGAAGTGTCCGTTTCCGTGAAGGTCGCGGGGGCCTGCAACGCTGTCCGGCTTGAGCCGAACGGAAAGCTTGTTGGAGATATGTTCGATGGCGAAGGCTTCGTCAGGGGCGTTTTTCGTAAGGGCCGCAAGCTCGCCAACGCGCGCATTTTGGTTTCGGGAAATGGAGGCGTGGGTTCGGCGATCGCCGCTTCGTTTGCCAAATCCGGCGTCGCAGAACTAGCCCTGTTCGATGCCTTCGCACCGGCGATGAACGGTCTCGCCGAGCGGCTGACGGCCAATTACCCGAACCTCAAAGTCACAGTGGGCTCAAACGATCCGAGCGGCTATGACGTTGTGGTCAATGCGACACCATTGGGCATGAAGCCGGATGATCCGCTTCCCATGGACGTCACCCGTATTGCGCCGTCGACCTTCGTTGGCGAGGTTGTCATGAAGGCGGAAATCACGCCATTTCTCGCAGCGGCGCGCGAACGGGGATGCGAGTATCAGATCGGCACGGATATGTTGTTCGAGCAGATTCCGGCGTACCTGGAGTTTTTTGGGTTCAGAACGACAACGCCCGAAGAGCTTCGATCGGTCGCGCAGATCCACTACTGAGTGCGCGCCAGTCGCCGCGGCGGCACCGCGATGATCTTGATCACGACAGAATACCATCGCCGCGATAGGTATCGCCGCCGCCGACCACATGACCCACCGGCGCCTTGTCCCGCTGCTCGCTCATCGGATGAGCCGGCGGGAAGATGCTATCATATATCGCGCGCGCCTCTCGAATGAGGCGGGCTCGCTCGCGCTCAGACCTTGAGATAAATCGAATAACCTCGCCCATATTTCACTCCGACCTAATTAGAGGATGAGTTCTATAAGATTACGATCGTCATGTTATGTAGGATTCGGGACGCCCGAGTTGAAGCCCAGCTGTCCGTATTTGGTGATCAGCCAACGCTCGGCGTTCAGCTGGGTGGCTATTCGCGAGAGCCGTTCGTGATCTAACTCACATACTCCTTCGTCCTTCCGTCGGACACTGACGGCCTGGAGAAGGGTTCAAAACATGATCTATCCGAAGCGCGTCCCACCGCGCATCATGGCGGCCGCGGCAATTCTCATCCTGGGATCGACCGTCATTGCTGTGGGTCATCCCTATACGGCACGGATCAAATCCGGCGCCGATGCCCTCGGGCGAGTGACGTTCCACACAGTGCTCGATACGCCTAGCAACTATCGTGCGTGGCGCGAGTGGAAGGACCTATTGCGCCAACGATAGCCGCTGTCGACTGAGGCTCCCTGCGCGCCACGGCGTTTTGGGAACCAAAACCAAATTTAGGGCGTTGGAGGTCGATGCTTGAGAAGCCGATACCAGAGAGGCATCGCCACGTGACAACAGTACTGGAAATTTTCGCCTGTTGGGGGATCGGCAGTATCGCCGTCGGCCTGTGGATCGGTCCCATGCTCAGGTTGGCGACCGCCGAACAGCCAGTTTTTCCGAACGGAATCGTGAGCGGAAAATCCCACCGATTTCCCTGATCGGCGGATATCTTTATCGGGTAATGCCGCGACTAGAGCCTTTTCCGTTCCGATTGAATCGGAACGGAGGCTCTAGTCTCTTGTTCTGACGTCTTTTCTTTACGCGAACCGGTACCCACCTCCGGATCAAGTCCGAGGGCATGCTTCGCTCGAAAACGCTCTAACCGGATTTACAGCGCTCGCCCGCTCAACCGTGCGAAGGCGGCCGGCCGCTTCACGAAGAATTCAAACCGCCACGCCCTCATGCCGGAGCAGCCAGCGCTTGCGCTCCAACCCGCCGCCGTACTTCACCAAGGAACCGTTAGCGCCGATCAGGCGGTGGCAGGGCACGACGACGCTGATCGGGTTCGAGCCATTGGCGTGGCCGACCGCGCGCATCGCGTTCGGCACCTTCAGTTTTGCCGCCAGCGCGCCATAGGTCATGGTCTGCCCCGCGGGAATCTCGGGTAGCGCGGACCAGACCTTACGCTGGAACGGCGTACCGGCGACACGCCATGCGATGTCCGAAAGCCGATCGAGATCGCCCTGGAAATAGGCCGTCAGCGCCGCACGCAGCGCCTTCGGCGCGGCAGCCTCCGTCAATGCCGCCACGCCATAGTGCAGCCGCAGCAGTTCCTTCATGCGCGGCGCGTAGTCCTCCCAGTCAAGCGCGCGGAGCACGCCCTCATGATCGGTGACCAGCAAGGCCGTGCCGACCGGAGTCTTGAGCCGATCGAGGCCAAAGGTTTCGGACGGATGTCCATTTCCTGGCTTGGCGGGACGTACAGGCATTTTCATCGACGTCACAAAGGAGAGCCGGCCGGTACTTTTGACCGCACCGGACGCGAGCGCCACCCGAAATCCGACTTTACCATCCGCGCCACCTCATCTTGCACTGCGGAATGGCATCCTCCAAAATCCCGCCCAACGACGGCGCCTGCCCCGGTTTCGACGGCAAGCAGGACTGAGACCGTCGCTAAATGCCTTCAAAAATACCATCAAGGACAATGAGGAACGCATCGACATGAGGAACGGGTTTTTCCATCTGGCCACGGGCGCGGCACTGACGCTCGCGCTGTCTGTCTCATCGGCCTTCGCGCAAAAGAAATACGACACCGGCGCGAGCGATACGGAGATCAAGATCGGCCAGACCGTGCCATTCTCCGGCCCCGCCTCCGCCTATGCCACCATTGGCAAGGCCCAGGCCACCTATATCAAGATGATCAACGATCAGGGCGGCGTGAACGGCCGCAAGATCAATCTGATCCAGTATGACGATGCCTACTCGCCGCCCAAGGCGGTCGAGCAGGTGCGCAAGCTGGTCGAGAGCGACGAGGTGCTGCTCACATTCCAGATCATCGGCACGCCCTCGAACGCTGCCGTGCAGAAATACCTCAACGCCAAGAAGGTGCCGCAACTCTTCGCGGCCACCGGCGCATCGAAGTTCACCGATCCAAAGAACTTCCCCTGGACGCTCGGCTTCAACCCGAACTACTTCACCGAGGGCCGCATCTATGGCCAGTACATTCTGAAGGAGCATCCGAACGCCAAGATCGGCATCCTCTATCAGAACGACGACCTCGGCAAAGACTATCTGAACGGCATCAAGGCCGGCCTCGGCGACAAGGCCGCGACCATGGTCGTGGCGGAAGCCTCCTACGAGGTTTCAGACCCGACCATCGATTCGCAGATCCTCAAGATCAAGGATGCGGGCGCGGACCTGTTCTTCAGCGCATCCACGCCGAAGCAGGCGGCGCAGGCGATCAAGAAGATCGCCGAGCTCGGCTGGCATCCGGTGCACATCCTCGACATCAATGCCACCTCGGTCGGCGCCGTGATGAAGCCGGCGGGGCTCGATGCCTCCAAGGGCGTGATCAGCGTCAACTACGGCAAGGACCCGCTCGATCCGACCTGGAAGGACGATCCGGGCATGAAGAAATATTTCGACTTCATGGCCAAGTACTATCCCGAGGGTGACAAGGACTCGAGCTTCAACACCTACGGCTATTCGACCACGCAGCTTTTGATCCATGTGCTGAAGCAGTGCGGCGACGACCTGACGCGCGAGAACGTCTTGAAACAGGCGACCAATCTGAAGAATGTCGAGCTCGACCTCGCGCTGCCGGGCATCAAAGGCAACACCACTCCCAACGACTACCGCGTCAACAAGCAACTGCAGATGATGCGCTTCAACGGCGAGCGCTGGGAGCTGTTCGGCCCGATTCTGGAGGACGCGGGTCCAGCGGGCTAGGCTGCTTGCCTGCGTAGCAACCGTTAAGCTCCGTCGTCATTTCGGGATGGTGCGTAAGCACCAGACCACAAATGCGCAATTGCGCATCGGGGAATCTCGAGATTCCGGGTTCGATGCTCACGCATCGCCCCGGAATGACACCGGAAATGACGCGCAATCGTAGCAATAGCAACCATCCATCGCCATGAAGCCCGAGGCGCGCGGCTACTTCGGAATCTCGCTAAAGGTCTTGCCGACCGGAAGCACGGCGTGCCGGATCAGGCGCGAATCCTCGACTGCGGCCTGGCGATGCTTCACGGCCTCGCGATAGACCGGGTCGCGGATCATCTCGACGAACGCGGCGACGCTTGGATATTCGGCGATGAAGCAGTGATCCCAGCGCTCCTCCTGCGGCCCGATCAGCATCAGTTCGAACCGGCCCTGCCAGACGATCCGGCCGCCAAGGCGTGCGAACACCGGCCCGCTCTCCCGGCCATAGGCAGCGTAGGCTTCCGTGCCCGTCGCCTTGCGGCCATCGGGATAGGCCGCCTCTTTCCGCAACCGTACCAGATTGAGCATGTGGATCGGTCCAGGTCTGCCATTGTCCCTGAACTGCGCGAACACCTCCTTGGTCGGATCGATATGGCCCATGCGGAACTCCTCCCTTGATATAGCTAGCCTAACACGCCCCGCCCCACCCCCTAATCCCACGTTAACCTCTTGCTAACCGGCCCTTAAACTCCGCCCGCTAGCGTGGACCGGGGCGTGGTGCGGACGGCTTTGGCTTATGGCGTTGGGACGGAAAAAGAGCGGCGGACGCAAGGAGCCGCGATTCGATCCCGGCGCGTCGCTCGAAGCTCTGCGGCTCTCGCCGCAGGACCGCATCGGTTCCGGCGAGGACGAGGAGCAGGACGAGAAGGAGGAAAAGGAGAAGCCGAAGAAGGCCGTCTCGAAAGCCGCTGCCAAACGCAAGGTGGAGAACAAGGAGGGGGATGATCCGCCGCCGCCACGTGAACGCAAACCGCAGGAGTCACGCAGCGTGAGCAAGCGCCGATCCCGGTCGCGCTTTTCCATGAGCATCTCGCGGCTGATCTATTGGTGCGTCGTGGCCGGCCTGTGGGGCACGATCGCGCTGGTCGCCGCGGTGGTCTGGGCCGGCGCCCATCTGCCCCCGATCCAATCGCTGGAAATCCCCAAACGCCCGCCCTCCATTGAAATCGTCGGCATCGACGGCAGTGTGCTGGCAGAGCGCGGCGAAATGGCAGGCGCCAATGTCGCGCTGAAGGACCTGCCGCCCTATTTGCCGAACGCCTTCATCGCAATCGAAGACCGCAGGTTCTATTCGCATTACGGTGTCGACCCGGTCGGCATCGCACGTGCGGCCTTTGCAAACCTTCTCCACCGCGGCGTCTCGCAGGGCGGCTCGACCCTGACGCAGCAACTGGCGAAAAACCTGTTCCTGACCCAGGAGCGCACCATGCAGCGCAAGCTACAGGAAGTGGAGCTCGCGCTGTGGCTGGAGCGCAAGCACTCCAAGAACGAGATTCTGGAGCTTTACCTCAACCGCGTCTATTTCGGCTCCGGCGCCTATGGCGTGGAGGCCGCCGCGCAGCGCTATTTCGGCAAATCTGCGCGCCACGTGACGCTGGCGGAGGCCGCGATGCTGGCGGGCCTGGTCAAATCGCCCTCGCGTCTGGCGCCGAACCGCAATCCGGAAGGCGCCGAGAAGCGCGCCCAGACCGTGCTGGCGGCGATGGCGGAGGCGAAGTTCATCACTGATGCGCAGGCGCAGGCCTCGATCGGGCATCCCGCGATCTCCGTGAAGCCGGCCGGCGCCGGCACCATCAACTATGTCGCCGACTGGATCGGCGAGGTGCTCGACGACCTCGTCGGCCAGGTCGAACAGAGCATCGTGGTCGAGACAACGATCGATCCGAAACTGCAAAGCGTCGCCGAAGCCGCTGTCATCGACGAGCTCGCCGCGAAAAGCGTGAAGTTCAACGTCTCCCAGGGTGCGCTGGTCGCGATGAGCCCGGACGGCGCGGTGCGCGCCATGGTCGGCGGGCGCAATTATGCGGACAGCCAGTATAATCGCGCGGTGACCGCCAAGCGCCAGCCGGGTTCGGCGTTCAAGCCGTTCGTCTATCTCACCGCAATCGAGCAGGGATTGACGCCCGATAGCGTGCGACTCGACGCTCCGCTCGATCTGAAAGGCTGGAAGCCCGAGAACTACAGTCACGAATATTTGGGTCCGGTGACGCTGACGCAGGCGCTTTCGATGTCGCTCAACACCGTCGCGGTGCGCGTCGGGCTCGAAGTCGGGCCGAAGAACGTGGTGCGGACCGCGCACCGGCTCGGCATCTCCTCCAAGCTCGACGCCAACCCGTCGATCGCGCTCGGCACCTCGGAAGTTTCGATGATCGAGCTGGTCGGCGCCTATGCGTCATTCGCCAATGGCGGCCTTGGCGTCTCGCCGCATGTCGTGACGCGGATCAAGACGCTCGACGGCAAGCTGCTCTATGCCCGCCAGCCCGATCAGCCGAGCCAGGTGATCGAATCGCGCAATGTCGCACTGATGAATGTCATGATGCAGGAGACGCTGATCTCCGGCACCGCGCGCAAGGCGGAGATTCCGGGCTGGGTCGCCGCGGGCAAGACCGGCACCAGCCAGGATTTCCGCGACGCCTGGTTCGTCGGCTACACCGCCAATCTCGTCACCGGCGTCTGGCTCGGCAATGACGACAATTCGCCGACCAAGAAAGCGACCGGCGGCGGACTGCCGGTGGAGGTGTGGACCCGCTTCATGCGCATCGCCCATCAGGGCGTGCCGGTCGCATCCATGCCGCCGAATGTGCAGGCGGGCGCGGTCGGCAATCTCGCGCAGATCGTCTCCCAGATCAGCCCGCCGGCGCCATCCGCGCCGCAGCCGGCAACCGGCACCACGCGCCCGCAGCCAGCCCGCGCCTCGGTACGACCCGAGCCCGCCGGAGGGTTGGATGGCTGGCTGATCGACCGGCTGTTCGGCGCAAGCCGCTAGCCGGTTCCACCCCGCATCCAGTGCGGGGCAAGCTGCGTTCGAAAACGCGCTGGATCGGCTGACGTCACCGAAACTTGATCGCCGCCACTCATGTCACGCGCGCCCGCCGCCGCGAACATTGCGCTGCATCAACGGCAGCCTCTCACCAGCGTCCAAAGTGCGACGAGTCTTCGAACGCGAGGCATTGTCGATGGACGAACAGGACGATCAGCTCGCCGAAAGGCAACGCGCCGCAGAGAACGCCGCGCCACACATCGCCGTTCCGGCCAGGACTGGACCGCTTCCCGTTCCCGTCGCACCACCGCGCCGGCCGAAGCGGCGATCCTTCAAAGCCGCTGTCGCCGCGCTGGCGGCGGTTGTCTTGATCGCCGGCGGCGGAGGTTACACCTGGTGGAAGAGGATGCATCCGCCTCTGCCGGTTGGAATCAGCTTCGGCAACGGCCGCATCGAAGCCGACGAGATCGACATCGCCACCAAATATGCCGGCCGTGTCTCTGAACTGCTCGCCGATATCGGTGACATGGTCTCGCCCGGCCAGATCGTCGCCCGGATGGATACGAGGGATCTTCAGCAATCGCTTTCCAAGTCGGAAGCGCAGGGCCGTCAGGCACAACATGCGATCGACGAAGCGCAAGCCAATCTCGCCCAGCAGCAGACGCAAAAAACGCTCGCCGAGCAGGAGATGCAGCGCGCGCGGGCGCTGCTGGCGAACGGCTGGACCACGCGCGAGATCGCCGATCAGCGTCAGCAGCAGCTTGACGCCGCGACCGCCGGGCTTGCCGCCGCGCAGGAACGGATCAGCCAGACGCAGCATGCGCTTGAAGCCGCACAACATGATGCCGGCTTCTACCGGGTCCAGATCGCCGACAACACGCTCGTCGCACCAAAGGCCGGACGCATCCAGTACCGGTTGACGAATGTCGGAGAGGTCCTGCCGGCCGGTGGCAAAGTCTTCACCATGCTGGATCTGACCTATGTCTACATGGACATCTATCTGCCGACCCTCGAAGCGGGAAAGGTGAAGGTCGGCGCCGACGCCCGCATCGTTCTCGATGCCTATGCCGATCACCCGATTCCCGCAAAAGTCTCGTTCGTCGCGAGCCAGGCGCAATTCACCCCAAAGACCGTGGAGACGCAGACCGAGCGCGACAAGCTGATGTTCCGCATCAGGCTGCGCATCGATCAGGAGCGGCTGCTGGCGCATGCTGACGCCGTCAGAAGCGGACTGCCGGGCATGGCCTATGTCCGATGGAATCCGGCCGTCGAATGGCCCAAGAACCTGCAAGTCGGCACGCTGCAAATCAGCACCCCACAAGTCAGCCCGCAAGTCGCGCCATGAGCGTTGACAATAGCGTTGGCGACGGACCGGTCGCGGTCGTCCGCGAGGTGACCCAGCGTTATCGCGCCGTGACCGCGCTCGATCGGCTATCGACCGAATTTCCCTCGGGCTGCCTGGTCGGCCTGATCGGCCCGGACGGTGTCGGCAAGTCCTCGCTGCTTGCGATTCTGGCGGGAGCGCGCGCGATCCAGCAGGGCCAGGCCATGGTGCTCGGCGCGAACATCGCGAGCGCGCGAGCCCGCAGGTCGATCTGCCCGCGGATCGCCTACATGCCGCAGGGGCTGGGCAAGAATCTCTATCCCGACCTCAGCGTGCGAGAGAACATCGCCTTCTTCGCACGGCTATTTGGCCAGTCGAAGCAGGAGCGCGACTGGCGCATCGACGAGCTCCTGAACAGCACGGCGCTTGCGGAGTTCGCAGACCGGCCCGCCAAGAAGCTGTCGGGCGGGATGCGGCAGAAGCTCGGCCTGTGTTGCTCGCTGATCCATGATCCCGACCTTCTCATCCTCGACGAGCCGACCACCGGGGTCGATCCGCTGTCACGCCGCCAGTTCTGGGATCTGATCGACCGGCTGCGCACCCGCAGCCGGTCGGGCCCGCGCGTGCAGGGTCAGGTTCTGCCGCACCGTCAATTCGCCATAGAGGGAAAAGGATTGCGACATGTCCGGCTCGAATTCCTGCTGGGCAAGCAATTGCCCTATGTGGCGGTCGCCTTGGTCAATTTCGTCGTCATGTTCCTGATGGCGCTGTTTCTGTTCAAGGTCCCGCTCAAGGGGAGCTTTCC
>Ga0210406_10003166_pt1 | contig 18218 bp, 14 predicted proteins | sample IncBWC30MmetaG_FD_155454 | JGI IMG/M metagenome (GOLD analysis project Ga0210406, IMG submission 155454) | Forest soil microbial communities from Barre Woods Harvard Forest LTER site, Petersham, Massachusetts, United States - Inc-BW-C-30-M | ecosystem: Environmental > Terrestrial > Soil >... | reverse complement strand
CCGCGAGGGTTCGAACCTTTGTGCGAACTCGTCGGCTTCGAGGCTTCGGCGGTACCCTAACTTGAGATGAAGAGCCGGGCCGACGCGCTGCGCGCACTTGAATCCGATTCGTATGACCTATGCGTGATCGGCGCCGGCGCGACCGGGGCTGGTTGCGCGCTCGACGCGCAGACGCGAGGCTTCCGTACGGCGCTGGTGGACGCCGGAGATTTCGCTTCGCACACATCGAGCGCCTCGACGAAGCTTGCCCACGGGGGCGTCCGTTATCTTCAGCAGGCAGTCAGCGATTTCGATCCCGGACAACTGAAGGTAGTGCGCGAAGCTTTGCGGGAGCGCAAGCTCATGTTGCAGAACGCGCCACATCTCGCGCACTCCCGCCGCTTTCTAGTCCCGTGCTTCAGCCTCTTTGAAAGTCTCTACTTTAGCGCCGGTCTCAAAATCTATGACTGGCTTGCGGGTTCGATGCGACTGGGCAGGAGCCGACTGTTATCGCGGAGCGAAGCGCTAGCCGCGCTGCCGACGCTTGCGCGAGAAGGAGTGACGGGCGCGGTCAGCTACGAGGACGGACAATTCGACGACACGCGTTATTGCGTGAGCCTGGTGAAAACTTTTTCCGATGCGGGCGGGGAAGTGGCGAACTATCTCGAGGTTGCCGGGTTCGAGCGCGATGAGCGAGGGCGGCTGATCTCTGCGACCGCAAAAAACGTGTTCGCCGGAAGAGACTTTGCGTTGCGGGCGAAGGTGTTTGTAAACGCTACGGGCCCGTATTCCGACCAGCTGCGAGTAATGGCAAACCCCAAGCTGCCCTCCAGGCTGGTTCTGAGCAAAGGCGTGCACATCCTCTTGCCGCTAGTCGGCGATATCGCGAGCGCCCTGCTGATTCCCCAGACGGAAGATGGTCGAGTGCTTTTCGCGATTCCGTGGCTTGGAAGGTTGCTAGTCGGCACAACGGACGTGGAGGTGGCGCCTGGAAAAGATATCGATGTTACCCGCGATGAGGTCGAGTACCTGCTGCGGCATCTCAACCGCTACTCCAGTTTGCAATACACGGCGGAGGATGTGGTGAGCGTATTTTCCGGAGTGCGGCCGCTGGTGCGCGCGAACGGTTCGCGGGAAACGAAGGAACTGATTCGCGCGCATGAAGTCGAAGTCGACCGGAGCAGCGGCCTGATTAGCATCCTGGGTGGCAAGTGGACTACGTATCGAGCGATGGCCGAAGACACGATTGATGTGGTTGGTCGAGAACTCGGAAGTTCCGTGTCTTCAAAAACCCGCGATCTGCGGCTGGTGGGGAGCGAAGGATACAGCGCCGAACACTGGCGCCTGCTTGCGAGCGTTTACGCCTTGAGCGAAGCGACGGCGCGGCACCTGGCGGAGAAGTTCGGTACCGAAGCGGAAGCGGTGCTGGCGTTGACGAAAGAGGATCCGAATCTTAAGTCTCCGATCGCTGCCTCAGCAGCGCCGATCCAGGCGGAAGTCGTCTATTGTGCGCGGGCGGAGATGGCTTCCACGATTGAAGATGTGCTGGCGAGGCGGATCGGGCTGCAGTTCTTCGATCAGGCACTGGCGGTGGCCGCCGCGCCGGTTGTGGGAGATCTGCTCGGGCGGGAAGGGGGTTGGTCTGCAGAGCAGAAATTGCTCGCCATCGAGGATTACATCGGTAAGATAGAGCGGCGAAAGCGCACTCTAACCTTACGCGAGACTTAGCCCGAAAACTTCAGCGATGTTCGGATTCCCAACTCCCGAGGAAACAACGTGGCGAGCTATCTAGGCGCAATCGATCAGGGCACCACCAGCACTCGCTTCATCGTCTTCGATCGAACGGGCCGCATCGTTGCCAGCGAACAACGCGAACATGAGCAGATCTATCCGAAACCAGGCTGGGTGGAGCACGACGCGGAAGAAATCTGGCGGCGAACGCAGGAGGTGATTGCCGGGGCGCTTCAGAAGCGGGCGCTGCAGCCTTCTGACATTGCGGCTATCGGAATCACGAACCAGAGGGAGACAACGGTCCTCTGGAATGGCAAGACTGGCAAGCCCGTGCACAATGCGATTGTCTGGCAGGACACGCGGGTTGCGGACGATGTGGTGGAGTTTTCGAGAAGCGGCGGACAGGATCGTTTTCGTTCGATTACGGGGCTGCCGCTGACGACGTATTTCAGCGGGCTGAAAATCCGGTGGCTGCTTGAAAACGTTGCCGGAGTCCGCGCGCAGGCAGAAAACGGCGAGATCCTGTTTGGCAATATCGACACCTTCCTGGTGTGGCACCTGACGGGCGGTTCTGAGGGCGGTATCCACGTCACGGACGTCACCAACGCCAGCCGCACGCAGTTGATGAATCTCAAGACTCTCGATTGGGACGAAGGCGTGCTCTCCACGTTCGGCATTCCGAGAGCGATGCTGCCGACCATCAAGTCGAGTAGTGAAGTTTATGGCACAGCCAGCGCGAGCGCGCTGGAGGGCGTGACGATTGCGGGCATTCTCGGGGATCAGCAGGCCGCGCTCGTCGGGCAAACCTGCTTTCGGGCAGGAGAGGCAAAGAACACGTACGGCACCGGCTGTTTTCTGCTGATGAACACAGGCGAGCAGGCAGTGGTGTCGAAGCACGGGCTGCTTACGACACTTGGTTACCGGCTGGGAAAACAGCCAGCGGTCTACGCACTCGAAGGCAGCATCGCGATTACAGGCGCGCTGGTGCAGTGGTTACGCGACAATTTTGGCCTGATCGAAAAAAGTTCCGACATCGAGACACTGGCACTCTCCGTCACCGACAACGGAGGGATCTACTTCGTGCCAGCCTTCTCGGGCCTCTACGCTCCGTATTGGAAGGATAGTGCGCGCGGCGTAATTGCCGGTCTGACACGCTACGCCGGCAAGGGACATCTGGCGCGAGCCGTACTGGAGGCGACGGCTTTTCAAACGCGGGAAGTCCTGGAGGCGATGGAGCGCGATTCGGGCATCGAACTCAATTCGCTGCGCGTCGATGGCGGCATGGTCGAGAACATTCTGCTGATGCAGTTCCAGGCGGACGTTCTCAACCGCCCGGTGGTGCGTCCAGAGATCAAAGAAACGACAGCCCTAGGAGCAGCGTACGCGGCCGGGCTTGCCGTCGGCTTCTATAAAAACCTGGATGACTTGCGCGCGAACTGGTCGGTCGATCACACCTGGCATCCGAACCTTGAGGCTGAAAAGCGTGAAGCGATGTACCGGCTTTGGAAGAAGGCCGTCACCCGATCGTTCGACTGGGTAGAATCGCGCTCGTCCTGATTCCAAAAATCCGACAAGGAGCACTCGATGACGTCTCCCTTCCTCGGCGAGTTCATGGGAACCGCTGTCCTGATCTTGTTGGGTAACGGTGTGGTGGCGAATGTTCTGCTCAAGAAATCGAAGGGCGAGGGCGGAGGCTGGATAGTCATTTCGGCAGGTTGGGCATTTGCGGTGTTGTTCGGTGTAATGACCGCGATCGCGTGTGGAAGCCATGACGCGAACCTGAATCCTGCCGTGACTCTGGGCTTTGCGATTGTCAGCGGCGACTTCGGGAAGCTGCTGCCTTTCGTCGTGGCGCAAATGCTGGGGGCGATGGTTGGAGCAACTTTGGTATGGGTGCACTACCTGCCGCACTGGGAAGCAACCACTGATCCCTCCCTCAAGCTGGCGTGCTACTCGACCGGACCAGCGATTCGGAATGCCGCGACCAATGCCATCAGCGAGATCATAGGGACTTTCGTTCTTGTCTTTGTTGTGGGCGCGATTTTTTCGAAGGCGGTTTCGTCGACGGGCTTCGCTCCGGGATACGGCCCGTATTTGGTCGGCTGCCTGGTCTGGGGGATCGGTCTCTCACTCGGCGGGCCCACCGGATACGCGATTAATCCTGCGCGCGATCTTGGCCCGCGCATCGCGCACGCATTGCTGCCGATCGCCGGCAAGGGCGCTTCAGACTGGGGCTATTCATTGATCCCGGTCGTAGGGCCGCTTATTGGGGCGGCGATGGCGGGAGTCGCGATCCGAGTAATTCATTTTTGAGAAGCGGTCGGGCAAACGGGAGTGAGTTCCGTTTGCCCGATCATGCCCGTCATTCTGCCTAGTGCAGGAAGGTGACATTAAGGCCGGTCGTGAAGACAATGTCATTCTTCTTCTTGCCATTTGGCGGATTGGTGACATAGACGTCGCCGAAGGTGTTCTGCCATCCCAGCCACTTGTTAATCTTCGTGACTGTGCTCAAGTCGAAGGTGGCGCGGTACTCACCCGAGTTTTGAAAATCCGGGAAGAAGAAGGCGCGCTGGGTAAGGACGGTTGATTTTGCGAGCTTGTGCATGAACTCGTCGCCGATTTGGCCGGCAACAAAGCTGTGGATGAGGCGCGGCAGGGGAGCGAGCTCCGTGTAATTCTCACGGGTGTACGCGATGCCGCCGAGGATATCGAGCGTCGTGTTGGGATTCTTGATGGCGTGCCAGCCCAAACCGCCGCCGTACACCTGGCGCAGATTCAAGTCCTGCAGGGCGTCTGTAAAGAAGTCGGCGTTCACGAAGGCGAAGAGGCGGGGAGTGATATCGTGATCGTAGCGCGCGCCGCCGCGATTTGTGTTCGCGGTTACGCGCGTTGCAGCGGGCGCCAGATTGTTATTGGAGTAGACCGACGCGGCGTAGAGCGTTAACTTGTCATGGACTCCGGTACGGACGCCGTTGAAGCCAACAGCCAGGTTCTTGGTCTCACTGTTGCCGGCGGTCAGGCCGAACCCGACGTTGACGCCTCCGTTCCAGCCTTCCAGCAGCGTGGGATGCTGCAGTTTTTCCCAGGCCGCCTGTTCGGAGTCGCTGCGCATAACGACAACGGATTCCTTGGGCGCCTCGACAGTGCCGGCGCTCTTGGTCGCTACCTCTAATTTGCCGTCAACTGTCGTGACGGGGCCAACGACAGTCTTGCCATCTTTCAAGCCGACGTGCAGCGGTTGCTCGGATTTAACATCCTGGATTGCCGACCAATCGACCGTAACTTCACCGGCGAACTCGGTTTTAATGATTAGCGACTTGTCATCAGATTTTTCGATCGTGCCGGTAAGCCGATCCCCGTTCTTCAGGGTAATCTGATCGGCGAATAGAGAAGAGCAAACCAGGATGATTGAGAGACAGAATCCTACTTTTGCGAGACTCACAGGCGTTCCTCCACAGTTAAAGAGAATGGGGCCCCTTCTCAATCCAGGGAAGCGGATGCCCGGACTGTCAAACAGTGCACATCAGAATCGGTAGGCGGCCCGAATGGCGTGAGATCCAGGGCCGAATGAAAACCAGTTGGATTGTGCAGGCTGGATGAGCCTGGGAACTGCCGGACGCGGACGGGACCCGCGAAGGCGGTTACAGCGGTTACAAACGATATCTAGCCTTTGTTTTCCGTGTCGGATTTTTCGTCCGTGGTTGGATGCTCCTTCATGCCTTCCTTCAGCGAACGGAGGCCCTCGCCCAGACCCTTGCCAAGTTCGGGCAGCTTCTTGGGACCGAACACAAGAAGAGCAATGAAGAAAATGACCAACAGATGCATCGGTTGGAAGAGACCCTCAACCATACTGCCTCCTAAACCCGCGATTTCCGGATACTTAACGTTAACGGAGGCGAAGCTCTTCCGTCAAACGCGCGCGTGTCCCCAAACCTAATTCATATCATTGATACGAAGAGTTTTATGACACCGAGGGCGGGGCTGGCGACGGCCAACCGGACAGGCTTACGGCCCTATTACCTCCGTGACCTTCCGAGGATTACCGATGCAGTCTATGTTTTCAAAGAGATATCCGCAGGAACCTCCCCACTGCCCAAGGAGTCGCCGTGAAGTTTTCTCGCCTTGTGTTTCCGGTTTTGTTCCTGATGATTGTTCTGGGGCAGTCGTTCGGGGAGACGTCTCGTGTTTCCCCCGTGGATCGCGCACAACTGATGGCGTGGCTCACGGGCGGGATTTCAAACGCTCGGGTGGCCCGACTGGCGACAGAGCGGGGGGTGTCTTTTGCCGTATCGCCATCGGATGAAAAGCAACTGCGTGCGGCAGGCGCAGATGCGGCGCTCGTAAAGACGCTGCGCTCAGCTCATCACGGCGGAGACTCGAAGACGGTTTGTCCACCAGCTTTGTACAAGGCCGCGGAACTGGCGCATGCGAAGAAGTACGAAGCGGCTGCGGGCCAACTTACGAATCTTTTGCGGTCGGACTCCGGCAATTCCAGCCTGCACTTCGCACTGGGCCAGATGCTGCTCCAACAGGATCAGCTGGATGCCGCGATGGATGAATTCACGGAATCTGCCCAACTGACGCCGGGATTCCCCGAGACCCACAGCCGTTTAGCCTATCTCTTCTATCGTTCGGATGATTCAGAGAACGCCATCGCGGAAGCGCGCACGGCATTGAGCATGGATCCAGGAAACGCTGAAGCGTATCGCGGCCTTGGGCTCGGATTGTTCGGGACGGGCAAGACTTACGCGGCGCTACATGCATATGAGCAATCCCTGATTCGCGACCCGGAGAATGCGGATGTCTACTACGACATCGGCATCACGCGGCGCGAAGTGGGCGACCTGCGGGGTGCGCTGGTTGCCTATCGCCACGCGCTGCGCATCAATGGTGACTTCTGGGAGGCGCACAGCAACCTCGGGGTTGTTCTGCATGATTTGGGAAGGCTCGATGAGGCGGTTGTCGAGTATCGGGAAGCGAAGCGCCTGGCGCCAGATGAATCCTCAATTCGCAACAACCTGGGAAATACCTACTGCGACAAGGGCGAATACGACGCGGCGATCAGCGAGTTTCGCGAACTGTATCGGATGGATGCAGGTTGGGATGGCGGCCATGCCTGCATGGCGCAGGCGTATATGGTGAAGAAGGATTACAACAGCGCGATCGGTGAGTTGCGACAGACCGTGCTGCAGAATCCCACGGGGGCTTCCGAGCACCGCGTACTTGGACAGGCGCTGCTTCTATCCGGGAAGCCCGAAGAGGCATTGAAAGAACTGCAGGCCGCGGTCTACCTGGCACCAGATTCGGCCATGGCGCATCACTATCTGGGAACGGCATTGTTCGAGACCGAATCTTTTGATGGCGCCGAGAAAGAGTTTCGTGAAGCCGTTCGACTCGAGCCTACGGCGCAGAACCACTACTCGCTCGCGGCCTGCCTGATGGCGAGCGGGCACAATGACGAGGCGCTGGCGGAACTGGAAAACGCGTCGCGGCTCGATCCCGCGCAGAACCTGTATCGCGCCCGCAAGGAAGAACTGCTGAAGGTGATGGCGCAACCCAGTCACCAATAGAGCGAACCGAGGAACTTTCGAGTTCTTCCGATCGAACCTGGCTTTCCCTGTACTAGTGGACGAGAGGTTCAGTGGACTCTCGTGTGTCGGAATCCCCGGCAATGCCTCCTAGAATGGCTTCAGAAGAATCTTTTGCCGGCGGTGCCGGCGCGGACCAGGGGTAATACATGGAACCGATCCGTTCTGCTCAGTCTGCGGGATCAGCAACCGCCGTACGCACAGCGCTCTCGAAACCGAATGCCCCCGTCAGGCTGGCAGGTTCAGCCAGTGCGCGCCCGCAGCCCGGGACTAGTCCGACGCGCAAGCCGGTTGGTTATGGCCTGCCCTGCGCGAAATGCCGCAAATATTATTCGGCCGCGTTGAGTGAATGCCCCGTCTGCAAGTCGACCGACCGGGTAATGCCTGCAGCAACTTTGCCCTGTGCGCCCGTCGAGGCGCAGCCCGCCACGAAAGAACTCAACGAGCAGAAAGAGCGGTTCCTGCGCGAGTTCAAGGCGAAACTCTATGAAGCCCACATGCAGATCAACACCACGTCGCATCGTTGCACGTACGCGGCGGAGGATGATCCGGGCCACGACTCGGCCAGCGTTTGCCGAGTCTGCTATGACCGGTTGCAGACGCGCATGGACTTGTTTGAATCCGCCCTGGAAATGGATCTGAAAGAGGCAGCGCAGACAATCTACGATGCGGTGTGGGCCGATACATCGGATACCAGCAAAACCTACATAAACGCCGCCAAGGCCCTGCTGGGTAAGCTACGCAAGCGCGCGGGCATCTCCACGGCCCCAGGGCGTATCCAGCCGTTGTCGCACTAGCCCCGCGGGACGTCAACTATTTGGCTGTTTCGAATCGCATGCGCCCAAACGCCGAGGGTACGTGGAAATTCGGTTGGGGCGTGTGTGTCGGCTGCCATGCGTAGTACCCACGCGTTTCCTGTTTCCCCTCGCAACGAAAGAAGTTCACACGCCAGATCGCGTGCGGATCAAAGTCTGGCGTGAGCGCCCGCATCGGAATCGCGAGCTCCGCGGCCCAGGTGTGGGTTTTCTGATCAAGGTGTACCGACCGGGTCATGCCGCTGTTCAGGCTGGGCTTCGCGCCCGGGCCGATGTCGAGGTCGATCCACATTCCGTTCGGACTCACCTCGAATTCTTTGTAGGCGTGCGGCTGCGAAGGATCAGGCTGCAGGAAGGCTTCGGCTACATCGCGGTCCCATAGCTGGTCGCGGCGGCCATTGGGGTCGGAATCCTGGAACAGGTTCAGCTCGCGGTAACGGCATTCGAAGCGGAGATAGAGGGTCGTGTTCGACCAAAGAGCGCGCACAGTGGTTTCGCGGTCGGCGGCCGGATTCTTGCCTTGCCAGTCTGAACAGAAGGTGACCGGCGCGGCGGCTTTCCACGCGGACGACGGGGCAGCAGCATTGAGAGCAACGTCTCCGCTGACCGCAGCAGCCGCAATCTCTCCCTGCGAGGTTCCGCAAGGTCCATTACTAGGAGTCTGACTCATCATGGGGCAACACGCCAACAGACACACGGTCCAGCATTGCAGAATTCTTTTCACCGAGGATCGCCGTCCCAGCATCTTGCAGCAAAGTCGGTTTGACCGCAAGCTCCGGATAGCTCACCGCAGCGGCTCGCCGTATGCTTTCCTCACTATGACAGCCAATGCGATACTCAACTTGGAGACGGAAATCACGATGGCGCCGACGGCGCACGACAAATGGTGGGATGCGGTAGTTGCCCGGGACAGCGCACACGATGGCAAGTTCTTCTTTGCCGTTTCGAGCACAGGGGTGTACTGCCGGCCGTCCTGCCCGGCCAAGCGTCCGCGCCGCGAAAACGTAGCGTTTTTTCGACGGCCTGAGGAAGCCGAGAAAGCGGGCTATCGGGCATGCCTGCGCTGCCGCCCGAAGTCGGTGGCCGAGAATCCGCAGATTGCGGCGGTGAAGCAAATCTGCCGGTACATCGAACAACATCTCGATGAACCCGTGACGCTCGAACAGCTCGGAAAGATATTCAGGCTCAGTCCTTTCCATCTGCAAAGAACTTTCAAAAAGGCGCTCGGCATTACACCCAAGGCCTACGCCGATTCCTGCCGCTTGGGGCTGCTGAAGCGGAATCTGCAGTCGGGCCGGAACGTGACCGACGCGCTTTACGAAGCCGGATACAGCTCGAGCAGCCGTCTGTATGAAAGAACGGCTTCGCACCTGGGCATGACGCCCGACAAATATCGCCGCGGCGCTGTCGCCGCGATGATTCGCTACACCTGCGTGGATTCTCCGCTGGGTCGGATGCTGGTGGCCGCGACGGAAAAAGGGATCTGTGCGATTCAGTTCGGAGACTCTGATAACGAGCTAGCGGAAGGACTGAAGCGCGAGTTTCCATTTGCGATTCGCAAACGGGATGACGAATCGATGCGGACCTGGACGATTACCGTCCTGAGCCAACTATCGGGCCATAAGCTGAATCGCTCGCTACCGCTCGACATTCAGGCAACCGCTTTTCAGCGACGAGTATGGGTGCACTTGCAGTCGCTACCCTTCGGCGCCACGCAATCGTACGGGCAGGTCGCGAAGGCGATTGGGCAGCCGACCGCGGTCCGGGCAGTGGCGCGCGCCTGCGCATCGAACCGCATCGCGTTTGCGATTCCGTGCCACCGCGTCGTTCGCGGGAACGGGGAAATGGGCGGCTATCGCTGGGGCTTGCAAAGGAAGAAGAGGCTGCTGGAGATCGAGAAGCAAGCGTCGCGGGGCCGCACGGCTGCAGCCTCCGCAGGTTAAACAGCGCGGCCCGCTACATTAATCGAGCAGCTTCTCGTAAATCTTGCGGGCTCGCGAGATCTGGTCGAGGACCGCGGCTTTTTCGGAAGACGTGTTCCAGTCGGTATTCGCCTGCGCCGCGGCTATCAGCTGATCAATCCATGCGATGAAGTACGCGGCATCTTCTTTGGCGTGGGGTTTGGAGCCGGCGACGTTCACGTAGATTGGACTCGTCGTGGCGTAGGGATATAGATCCAGAATCGGGTAGCGCGCCTTTTCGCTCCATGCGCGAAGCAGGCACCAGCCTGAGTCCGCAATGGGCAAAGTTCCTTCCACATCGGCAGTGTCGCGTTTGTCGCCCAACTGCAATTCGCGAGCAACGGCGCCGTTGCAGATGACCTCCAGGTGATCGATTGGAACAATCGATCGCATCCACGCTTTGAACTTCACTTCGTGCGTGCCCGAGGGCAGCTTCAGGTCGCCTCCCAGGGGTTGGTCAGCGAGCGAAAATCCCAGGAGCGGGCCGTTCGTCGCGAACGTGCGTCCGCGCTTCAGGTTTGCAAGCCAGGGTTCAATCTCTAGCGTGCCTTCGCGAACTTCTACGTAGACGCGGTTGAGGCCGACTGGTCCTCTTAGGGACGCGAAGTTCGCCATGGCATCAGTTCCGGCGGCCGTGGGCAAATGGAATCCGCAATTCAACAGGTGATACCAAACGCGCGCGGCCGACTTGTGATCGCTGAAGCCCAGCACCTCGATGTAGTCGACTTTGCCGAGGGCCACATCGACCGGCAATTCGTTCGTCAATTTTTCCTTGGCAGGGTCCGGATACGTGTCGAACGGGTGCACATAACCAACGACGCCTTGCTGCTCGTGTGCCATGTCGGCAACCGCCGCATTGGTCGGGTAGAGACTGGCAGCGGCAGTGTTCGCGTAGGCAGCGTAGTCGGGAATCAGGAAATTGCGTGTCAGATGCAGAAGGCCGAGATGTCCCCAGTAGCTGGTGTGGAACTCCTGGCCGTGCAGGAGGAGATTGTCAGCGGTGGACGCGGGATCGGACGTGGTTCGGAAGTATGCCATGTCGGGAATGCGCTGTTCCTTGTTGACCACGAGGTCCTCTACAACCGAAAGATTCTCCGCCGCGGCCTGGAATACGAGATGCCTCGGCTCATTGCGATAGGCACCGCCGTAGTTCATGTGGACATGGACATCGCCGCTGATCCAGCGAGAACCGGTGGACTTCGGCACAAGAAGTAGTTGCAGACGGACATCCAGTTTGGCGGTCGCATTGGCAGCGACTTCGATGTCGGAATGAGCCACCTGGTATTCGAATCCCTTCATCACGTCGATGGAAACGCGTCCGGCGGGAACATCGATATCGTCTTGACTGGTATGAAAATAGTGAGGTTCGAACGGTGATTCGCGGCGATCGAATGCATCATCGGCGTGCATCCACGCATCCGGGGGCGCGTAGGCTCGACCATCTTTGTCAGTAACGAAGACGCGTGCCGGTGTTTTGCGTCCCGCCGGGTCCGTCACAGTAATCCGGACTCGCCCCATGGGCGCAAGGTATCGTCGTTGCTTTACTTCGAGTTGACGCTGGGCGCCGCCTGCGACCTGTTGCATCCACAAAGAAGTGTTGCCGCCGCGATTCGAAATGAAAGCGATCGTGCTGCCATCAGGTGACCAGCGCGGATTGACGTTGTCGAAGTCTCCATACGACAAGGGAAATGGATCACCACCTTCGGCGGGCATCACCCAAAGCTGATGCCATGCTTGCCCGAGGTACGATGCGTATACGAGGCGTTTGCCATCAGGGGAGAAAGCGGGACGCGACTTCCATGCCGTCTCCTCGTAGTGAATCTCTCGCGCCTCCGCGCCGGGTTCGGCGTGCATACGCCAGAAGCCGCCGGTGCCGTAGATGTGGCCACGATTGGAGACGAAGAGAATTTCTGCGCCATCGGGAGACCACGCCGGACTGATCTCGTGATCGAAAGGGCTGTAGTAATAACGGGGAAGAGAGCTGCGATTCTCGCCGGTCAGACGCTGTACATCGAGCAGAGTACCGCCAGCGAAGCGACCTGTGAAAATATGGAAGCGTCCGTTGAAGGACGTCGACACGAAAGCGATCCTGCTGCCATCGGGAGAAAAGCGAGGTTCGACGTTGACGGCGCCTTCATGCGTTAAGGCATGCGCCTGTCGGGTGGTCGGATCGAGCACCCACAACTCGATAGAGCTCTGTTGGTATTTCGAATACACGATCCATCGCCCATCGGACGACCAGTCGGGTTGATAGTCGTATCCAGGTCCGGCCGTTAGCTGCTCAGCCATAGTCGAATCGATTTTTTGGATCCACAGGGAGCCTGCCATGGAGTACACGAGCGAGCGTGAGTCTGGAGACCAAGCCAGGGAACTCGGGCCGGTGGTCAACTGAGGCAGATACATCTCGCGAAAGTAGTAAGGATGCGGCACGGCGATTTGCTGCAACACCGGCGCGCGCTGTGCAGCTGCTAATGCCGAAACGGCCAAGACAACGCCGAGGATCCAGACTCGATCGCGAATCGACAAGAAACTCTCCTGAGCGTCAGAATCATTAGTGGAACGGCGCGGATTATACCGGAAGGTCTGGAGTTGGCGTGAATCGCAGATTTGAATCAGGCTGAGTCTTACAACGTCGCGAATCCGATCGCGGTGATATTGCGTACTCCGTTCAGAGGTGATAGATAGAGGCGCGATGGATCGCTCTGCAGCCCACGTTTTCATCACGGGAGGTACGGGGTATATTGGCAGCCGCTTGATCCCGCGCTTGCTGGCTCTTGGTCACAGGGTGAGCGCCCTGGTTCGTCCGCAGTCGCAGAGCAAACTGCCGGCGGGCTGCGACGCGGTGCTGGGCGATGCGCTGGATGCAGCGACCTACCGCGACCGGATCAGGCCGGCCACCACCTTCGTGCACCTAGTGGGCGTCGCTCATCCGAGCCCGGCGAGGGCCGCGGAGTTCCGCAGCATTGATCTGGTCGCGGGACACGAGGCCGTGGCGGCCGCCAGCTTTGCTGGCATTCAGCATTTCGTATATGTCAGCGTCGCGCAACCTGCGCCGATGATGAAGGCATATCAGGAAGTGCGTGCCGAGTGCGAGGCGGCCATCCGCCGCAGTGGCATGCATGCAACGATCCTGCACCCCTGGTACGTCCTGGGACCTGGGCACCGCTGGCCTTACCTGCTGATTCCGGCGTACTGGCTGTTCGAGAAATTGCCCGCAACGCGGGAGGGTGCGCAGCGTTTGGGCCTGGTTACTTTGGAGCAGATGCTTCAGGCCCTCGCAAGTGCCATCGCCTCGCCCGCACCGAACGTGCGAGTCCTTGGTGTGCCGCAGATTCGTGAGGGCAGTTTACCTCCGTCTTGATACGCATGAAACCCGCATAAAACCTGGTCAGACTCGGCCTTCCAAACAAAGGTAACCGCGCGAGGCGTGTGAATTACCAAAGCTCATGCCCGTGGGACATCTATTCGCTGCGTAACGCGCGGTGAGATGTTGAGGTGTATTTTTCACGGCCCCGTATGGACAAAAACGAGTATCTCGAGAATGTTCACCTGCGCATCCTGCGGGTCACCGAAGACCTCCGCGCCATTCAGCGCGATTTGAACTGTGCCGCCATGGAGGCTCCCGGGAATCCCGAATTGCTCGAGGCGCTGAGCACCGGTCCGGAACTGGAATCGCTGCAGGTGCTGAAGTCAGCCCTCGATCAGATGCGCCACTTTTTGTGGTTCTACGGGCAGGTAGTCACGAATGAAACGGAATTTGGCGACCGGCTTCGCGAGACGATTCGTCAAAAGCCATCCAACGACGGTGTACAAAACCAGGCTCCGACACCTTTGAACGACCGGATTCGCGGTGCCGCCGAAGCGCTCATGCTGCAATACCTGGCTGACGGGAAGACGCGCAAACCCAACTAACCGCCCGCCGCAATGGCCTTACTCCAGCGTAACTGACTTCACCAGATTGCGTGGGCGATCGACGTCCAATCCTCTCTTTACCGCCATATAGTAAGCGAAGAGCTGCAAAGGCACGATCTCCAGGATCGGTGACAGCAGCTCAGGCGCCCGCGGGATCGCAATGGAGTAATCCGCGACTCTCAGGATCTCCCGGTCATCCTCGGAAACCAGCGCGATTACCCGGCTGGACTGCTTCTTGAAACCCGCGATGTTGCTGAGAGTCTTTTCGTAGCGGAGCATCGACCCCGGATCGGAGGAATCGCGGGTAGCGATGATCACGACGGGCAGGTTCTCATCGATCAGCGCATTCGGGCCGTGCTTGGTTTCGCCGGTCGGGTAGCCCTCTGCATGTACATAGGAAACCTCCTTCAACTTCAGCGCACCGTCCATGGCGATCGGGTAGTGAATGGCGCGTCCCAGGAAGAGGAAGTCGTCAAACTTGTGAAACTCGCTGGCGATCTGTTCACACTGGTCAGCGCACTCCAGCAGTCGCTTCAATTTCGCAGGCAGGTCGAGCAACTCGCGGATGTAGAACTCGCGGCGATCGGTACTCAACGAGTCGCGCGCCTGCCCCAGGTGCAGCGCGAAGAGGAACAGTGCTGCCATCTGCGCCGTGAAGGCCTTGGTGGAGGCGATGCTGATCTCCGGACCAGCCAGCGTATAGATAACGCCGTCGGCCTCGCGGGCGATCGTCGTGCCGGCAACGTTTGAGATAGCCACCGTGCGCGAACCGCGCGCCTTTGCTTCGCGTTGTGCGGCGCCTGTGTCGGCAGTTTCTCCGGATTGGGTGATGACAATCGTCAACTCGCTCTGACCAATCATCGGATTGCGATACTCAAATTCGCTGGCGTAATCGACGTCGACCGGAATGTTGGCGAGATCCTGGATCATGTACTGGCCGACCATGCCGGCGTGGCGACTGGTGCCGGAAGCGACGATGTTGATGCGGATCAGGCCGCGAAGCTCCTCGCCACGGATGGGCACTTCATTCAATTGCACGATTCCTTCGGGCAGAGAAATGCGAGGGGCGATGGTGTCATGCAGTCCCTGGGGCTGCTCGAAGATTTCCTTGATCATGTGGTGAGGGAACTCGCGTTTTTCTGCCATTCTGACTCCTTGACCTTTAAGCCACTAGTCCGCGCACGATCGTCTTCACGACTTCACCGCCCGCATTCAGTGCGACCACGTCTGCGGGTGCGCCCTCGACTAACTGCCCTGCTTTTGCGAGTCCGGTAGCGCGCGCCGGATTTAAAGTTGCCAGCCGCACCGCGTGCTGCAGATCCCAATTGGCAAACTTGACGATGTTGCGCACGGCCTTGTCCATCGTCAACACGCTGCCCGCCAGGCGTCCATCACGCAGGCACTTGCCATCTTTCACTTCAACCTCAAGCGATCCCAGCCGGTAACGACCGTTTGGCATCCCGGTGGCGGCCGTGGCGTCGGTGACCAGGACGGCGCCTTCCACGCCCTTGGCCCGAAGAAACAGGCGCACCACCAGAGGGTCCACGTGAATTCCGTCGGCGATGATCTCCGCGCTGATGCGCTCGTCGACCAGTACTTCGCCGATGATGCCGGGATCGCGGTGTTCCAGCGGTCGCATGGCGTTGAAGGTATGTGTGGCGTGCCGGATGCCGGCGTCCACACCTGCCTGTGCCTGCGTCAGGTCCGCATCGGAGTGTCCCATGCTCACGCATACTCCCCGGCGAGTGGCTTCGCTGATGACCTCACGTGCTCCCGGCAGTTCGGGCGCGATGGTTAACACCTTCACCGTCCCGCGCGAAGCTTCCCACATTTTTTCGAAGAGGGCCAAACTCGGCTTCTGCAAATCAACTGTGGGATGGACACCGGGACGTGCGTAACTGATGAACGGTCCCTCCAGATGAATACCCACCGGCCGGGCACGCGGTTCCTTGCTATCGCCCGCGCATTCGATCGCCCGGCCCAAGTGATCGAGAGCCTGCAACGTGCGATCCATCGATGCCGTAATCGTGGTCGGAAAATAAGTAGTGACTCCGTGGGAGTAGAGCAGACGCTCCACCGTGGGTAAAGAGTCGGGCGAATCGTCCATGACGTCGCGACCGGCGCCGCCGTGAATGTGCATGTCGATAAAGCCGGGCACCAGGGTGGCCTCGCCGAGATCAAGAATGCGACGCCCCTTTGGAACCTCGCGCTCCGCGAGTGTTCCAATGCGGACGATGATCCCGTCCTCGACCAGCAGCAGCGGTCGCTCGATACGATCGACCGGCGTGTACAGCTCTTTGGCTAGGATGGTAAGGTCCATTGAATCGTTTTAATGTTGAGGTATTGTATCGAACCGGCGACAGTTTCCCGAAATTCAGGATTGCGTCTGGTCCGCACCCGGACGCAACCGAAACAACCACGTACGCGCCGTGCGATCTTAGCAGCAGCGGCGGACCAAAATCCTGAGAATGTTATACTTTACGTGCAGGGAAGCGATAGAATCCGTTGTGCAGCAACCCATCAGACGGATCTCGCCGCTACGTCGGGGAGTGGCTCAGCCTGGTAGAGCACCTGGTTCGGGACCAGGGGGTCGGAGGTTCAAATCCTCTCTCCCCGACCAACTTTCTCCAGTAAACATGCGGGTTCGAAGGCGGTCAGGCAAACTGGCTGCCCCCTTTGTTTTTGCCTGTGCTACCAGTTTGCTACCGAGGGGGAAACCCAAAAAATCAGAGGCTCGTCGTCAGTGGTAGGAAGGACGGGCATGTCCGACGAAATCGCCTGTATTTATGCGGTCAAAATGAACCCGGTGTCTCATGGACATCTTTGGGCGCAATCCTCCGCACAACCTTGCCTTCTTGCTCAAGCAAATCGAGTGCAGCCAAAATCGGGCGGTGTCGAGATTGGTTTTCTTTAGAGAGCATACCTGCCCTTCATCACGCTGCCATAGCGGTCAATCACCGCATACACTTGATCAATGATCCGTGAGTGGTCCCGGTTGCTTCTTGAAAACATAGATTCTCCAACGGGAATGTGTCCCTGTAGAGGGTTGGAAAGTCACAGCGGCGAGCGCCCAGCTATCGCGTCACAGCGAAGTACACCACGTAAAACCAACTGCACACGCCATGCGGAATGCACCACGGGACGGTTGCGTTTCTCGACCACCAAAGGATCATGCCCAATGTGGCTCCGAAAGCGTAGACAAGCAAACCCGCACTATCCTAGCCGCCACTACCCTGAACCCATCAATGCGTTGTTCCAACGTTCCAACTCATCAAGCCGCTCACTGACCCCGCCGCCCCCGTTCGCGAAGTCCACCTTACCCATCCTTCACACGGCGTTCTAAAACGCCGCGAGCCGTGCGATCAGCCAAAAGGACGCACAGCTGCCGATGGCATAGGGCGGGATTCGCCAGGACCAGCGTGGCAATCGGGACAGCCAGCGCCTAAGTGCCCCTATGATTAACAGTGCCGACCCGACAAACGAAAAATGGCCAACCTCGACTCCCGCGCTAAAGAAGCCGAGGGCAAGCGGGATATGAGCTGTCGGCAGCCCTGCCGCACTGAGCCCGCCCGCAAATCCCAGGCCATGGAGCAGGCCAAACGAAAAAGCCACAAGCCACGGCTTACGCTGCGCCAGTCCATTTGGAATCGAGTCTTTCCGGAGTACCTCCCAGGCGACAAACAGTATGCTGAGCGCAATAACGGCCTCGACCGGAGCGGAAGGCACATGAACAAATCCCATGGTTGCGAGAGTCAGCGTTACCGTATGTGAAAGTGTAAAAGCGCTGACGGTTAGAAGCAGGCGCCTTATCCCAGTCACGAGTAGCAAAAGTCCTGAAACAAACAGCAGATGGTCGGCCCCCGTGAGGATGTGCTCGATGCCGAGCACAAGATAAGTGCGCGCCACTTCGAAGCGGCCTGGGGCCGCTTCCACCAGAAAAGATGGAGTCGAGGAGGTCAGTCGCGTGACCTGAGTTGACCCATCGAGGCGCTCCAAACGTACCAGCACATCCGTGAAAGTGGCGGTAAGGCCTGCGATGCGAATGCTGTTTCCAGTCAACCCGCCTTGGCACTTGGCGCTCCATTGTTCGCTATATGCGCCAGCGGCGAAAAGACCACGCGCTTCCGACAGGTTCGAACAGTTTTGCGGCAGTTCCACGTAAAGACTGAGCCGGAGATTTTCACCGGCCGCCGGAACTTTCCAGAAAATCTCGTAGCTATCTGCAGTCATTT
>Ga0210406_10003165_pt1 | contig 18219 bp, 18 predicted proteins | sample IncBWC30MmetaG_FD_155454 | JGI IMG/M metagenome (GOLD analysis project Ga0210406, IMG submission 155454) | Forest soil microbial communities from Barre Woods Harvard Forest LTER site, Petersham, Massachusetts, United States - Inc-BW-C-30-M | ecosystem: Environmental > Terrestrial > Soil >... | reverse complement strand
CCTGAAGTCCGGTGGTTGTGCAGCTACTTCTCGGTCCGGGGGCACTTTTCGGTGGAAATGCGATTAAGTCGTTGCGCCTCATTACATTAGCTAATTGCTATTGCTTCAGTATGCGTCATGGGATGCTCTGCCGGCCCGAAAACACACCGCAGTCGATTCCTGGAATGCCTGGTATTAGCATTTGCAGGGCCTATAGGCGCACTTTGGGGTTGGCGTGATGGTTCGGGTCGTCCGAGGGTCAAGGCGTCGATCCTGGGGCTCCTAATCGCTAATAAAGCTTTAAGAGAATGAATTTCAATTTCAAAAAGAGGAAAAATACCGCCCGAATCCAGTCACCTCCTTTAAAAACAGGGATTTAGCCAACGGCCAACGACCGAACACCAACGACAAGGTTGTTCAAGCCGACGACCCACGACCGTTTCCCTATACTGTTCCCTTCATGAAATCCGTAATCGTCGGTACCGCGGGACACATCGATCACGGCAAGACGGCGCTGGTCAAGGCGCTGACCGGCATCGATGCCGATCGCCTCGAGGAAGAAAAGCGGCGCGGCATCACCATAGACATCGGTTTTGCGCACCTCGAACTTCCCGCGCCCAACGGAGAGAAACTGCGCCTGGGCTTCGTCGATGTCCCGGGCCACGAGCGTTTCGTGCGCAACATGTTGGCGGGCGTGGGCGGCATCGACCTGGTGTTGCTGGTGATCGCCGCCGACGAGGGCATCAAGCCGCAGACGCGGGAACACTTTGACATCTGCCGCCTGCTATCTGTGCGCCGGGGCATCACGGTCCTCACGAAAGCCGACGCGGTCGATGCCGAGACGCTCGATGTCGTGCGGCTCGAAGTCGAGGAGTTCTTGCGCGGATCGTTTCTCGATCCGACGCATGCCCCGGTTGTAGCCGTGAGTTCGCTTACCGGTGCGGGGTTCGACGATCTGAAGCGCGAACTGGGGCGGGTCGCATCTGAGGTTGCTGCGAGAGACGCGAATGCGCTCGCGCGCCTTCCCATCGACCGCGTGTTTACGATGAAGGGGTTCGGCACCGTGGTCACTGGCACGCTGGTTGCGGGTACGATCCGTAAGGAAGACGAACTGGAAGTTTTTCCAGCCGGCAAGCGCGTGCGCGTGCGCGGCCTGCAGGTGCACGGCGAAAGGGCCGATCAAGCCGTGGCCGGGCAGCGTACGGCGTTGAACCTCGCAGGGGTGACGGTGGAGGAACTGGCGCGCGGGATGGTCCTCGCACCGACGGAGACGTTTCGGGCAACGAATCGGGTCGATACGCGCCTCTTGCTCTTGCCGGCAGCCAAGCCGTTGAAGGATCGCGCCCGGGTGCACATTCATGCGTACACGATGGAAACGATTGCTGAAGTTCGACTCTTCGGCTCCAGGGAACTCCGACCCGGCGATGAGCAATGGGTGCAGCTCCGACTGGACAATCCGGCGCTGTTACTTCCGGATGATCGTTTCATCGTGCGGCAATTCTCGCCTGTCGTAACTATCGGCGGTGGCGCTGTCCTGGATGCCTCGCCCCTCCGGCGCAAGTTGGCCCAACCCGACGTCGCAAGATTCTTCTCGATAATGACGACAGGCACTCTCGAAGAGCGCCTGGCTGCCAGGGTCGAAAGGCGCGGCCGTGTTGGCCTTCCGATCCAAGACATTCCTGCAGAGTTGAATATCACACGTGAAGCCGCCACTCGTCTCGCGGCGCAGTCGCGTGCCTCATCTCAAGGTGGTGAGGTGCTTATGCAGTGCGATCAGGTCTTGGTCAGCGCCCGGGAACTCATGTACGCAACCAACATGGTGCGCAACGAAGTCGAGAGGTTTCAAGCGGCCAATCCGTTGGTGCCGGGAATCAATCGGGAAGACTTGCGGTCAAGGACCAAGATCGGCCCCGAGATCTTTCTGCAAATCATGCGCGAAATGACGGCTGCGAGGAAGCTCGAACTCTCCGGTGATCTGGTGCACCTGCCCGGTCGCGGTGTGGTTCTAAAGGACGAGGAGGCTGATTCCAAGAAAATTATCGAGCAGGCATTTTCCTCGGCAGGATTGCAGGTGCCGGCGCTACAGCATGTGCTCGCCGGACTCAAGGTCGATAAGTCGCGCGCGCAGAAGATCGTGACGTTGCTATTGCGCGACAAGGTGCTGGTGAAGATTTCTGAGGATCTCGTGTTTCATCAGTCGGCACTGACGAACCTGCGCAGTCAGATGGCCGTGTACAAAGCGAAATCTCCTGCTGGCGCTCCGGCCAAGATTGATGTGGCCAAGTTCAAGGAGATGACAGGCGTGAGCCGGAAATATGCGATCCCGCTGCTCGAGTATCTTGATCGCGAGCGCGTGACGCGGAGAGTCGGGGACGAAAGAATTATTTTGTGAGAGCGGCGTTTGTGTCTTCGATCGTCGGCTTTCGGGTCTCAGGTATCGCTAAGGAAATCATCATGAATGTGAGTGCAACTCTCCTCGCCGGCGTTCTGTGTGTTTCAACTGCGATGTTAGGGCGCGCAGCGGAGCAACCGCCATTCAAAGTAGTTGTCGCCGGACTCGTCCACGGCCACGCCTCGGGATTCTTTGAGCACAATCAGAGGCGGCCGGACCTGGAGATCGTCGGCGTCGTTGAGCCGAGCCGGGAGTTGTTCGATCAGTACGCGAAGAAGTTCCAATCTGGATAGCAAACTCTATTATTCCGATCTCGGCGAGGCGATTCAGCGAAGGCATCCGGACGCAATACTCGGGTACACGAGCACGTACGACCATCGGCGAGTGGTCGAGATCGCGGCGCGTCACCACGTGGCCGTGATGGTGGAAAAGCCGCTGGCGGTGAGCATCGAGGATGCGCGGGCCATCCAGGAGACAGCGCGGGCGGCGAAGATTCCGGTGCTCGTGAACTATGAGACGACCTGGTATCGCAGCAATCATGCCGCCTATGAACTGGTGCACGATGGGTCGCTCGGCGAGGTGCGCCGGATCGTGGTGCACGATGGCCATGCCGGGCCCAAGGAGATTGGCGTGCCGCCCGAGTTTTTTGCGTGGCTCACCGATCCGAAGCTGGACGGCGCCGGCGCGCTGTTTGATTTTGGCTGCTATGGCGCGGATCTCGCGACCTGGCTCATGGAGGGACGTCGGCCGGATAGCGTCACGGCGGTGACGCAGCAGATCAAGCCGGAAATCTATCCGCATGTCGACGATGAAGCCACCGTGGTGCTGACGTATCCCCATGCGGTGGCGATCATTCAGGCCTCGTGGAATTGGCCGTTCGACCGCAAAGACATGGAAGTGTATGGACAGCGCGGTCAGGTATTCACGGTGAAGCGCGACGATGTGCGGGTGCGGATTGCCGACGATGAAAAAACCGTACCGGGGAAGCCGATTGCTGCGCCGTATGACGACTCCATCTCCGAACTGCGCGCTGTTGTACTCGAGGGTGCAAAGCCCGATCCCCCCACATCGCTGGAGACGAACGTGATTGTGGTCGAGATTCTCGATGCTGCACGGCGAGCGGCACTGAGTGGCAGCACGTTGCGGTTGCAGAAGTAATCCTCCGCAACGTACTTTCGGTGACTCCTTCACGAACAGAACATCATCCAAAATGACAGGAGGGGAGCATGCCACGCATTCGCGGAGCCGACCCATCGCGGCAGAGTTTTCTGAGCGGTTTGTTTACCCGCATCGTCTACGCCCTCACCAAGCGCAAGCTGGGGCGCGTGGTCATGCCGGTACAGGTGACGGCGTATCATCCGGCCATTCTCTGGGGATACGGGCAGATGGAGCAATCGCTGCTGTCCAGCCATCGCGTCGATGCCGCGCTGAAGGAGCTTGCGACTCTGCGGGTAGCAACACTGGTGGGCTGTCCGTTTTGAATCGACATCGGGTCTGCCGTGGGCAGACAGAACGGCATCTCGCAGGAAAAGATAGCGGACCTTCACGACTATCGGAGCAGCAGCCTGTTCTCGCAGACGGAGAAGCTTATCCTGGTCTACGCCGACGCAATGACGCACACGCCGGCTGAAATTCCCGAGACTATTTTGGCTGAGCTTCATGCGCAATTCGACGAAGCACAACTCGTGGAACTCACGGCGACGATTGCCTGGGAGAATTATCGGGCACGCTTCAATCACGCGTTCGGTCTCGAGGCCGAGGGCTTCAGCGAAGGGGCGTTCTGCGCGATGCCGGTCGGTGCCGGGCAGTTGAAAGCAGCGCCTAAAGGCGCCTCCTAAGGCGAACGTGTACGGCGCGCCCTGATACGAACCAGGCTGAAATTGTGCGAGGTTTGAGGTTTAGAGATGAAAGTTGGCGCTCGCCGCCGCTACGTGAGATTCACCCCTGTGAATAGATGCTAGATTCAGGGGCCCGCCACCCAAGACCTTAAGACCTGACACCTGAATCCCCGCTCTGTGTTTAAATTTCTCCTCACATGAGACCGCTCGAACTTCCCGAAGGCGAATTCCGTCGGCTGGCGGATGAAGTTGTGAGTCTTTCCGCAGAATACTTCTCCACACTCGACGCGCGTTCCACGTTTCCTGACACCAGCGGCGTGGAATCGGAACGCCTGTTCGCGCTGCCGCTGCCGGAGCGCGGCCTGGGCGCGGAAGCGCTCACCGCCTTGCGCGAAGTGATGGAACACGGGCGCGTGCAGAACGGGCGCTTCTTCGGATACGTGCAGGGGCCCGGCGAGCCCGTAGCGGCGCTCGGCGACCTGTTCGCTTCCGTGCTCAACCAGAACATGACGGCGTGGCGCTCCTCGCCCTCGGGCATCACGATCGAGCGCACTGTGGTGCGCTGGCTCGCGGAAGCCGTGGGCTGCAAAGGCTTCTATGGAACTCTCACCGGCGGCGGGTCTCCCGCCAACCTGATGGGCCTCGCCATGGCGCGCGAAGCGAAAACGCCGGGTAACGAGCACGGCTTGTGGGGCGCGAACGCTGGCGTGATCTACGCGTCCGAGCAGGTGCACATGGCCGTGCCCAAGGCGGTGGCGATGCTCGGCATCGGACGTGATCACCTGCGTTACATTGCCTGCGATGACGCCTACCGCATGATCCCCGCCGAACTGAAGCGAGCCGTCCGTGAGGACGAGAAAAATGGCCGAACGCCGATCGCTGTAGTTGCATCGGCCGGAACGGTGAACACGGGCGCGATCGATCCGCTGCGCGAGATTGCCGCGATTGCCCGCGCGCACAAGATCTGGCTGCACGTCGACGGTGCTTACGGTGCATTGGCGGCCATCGCCGCGCCCGAAAAATTTGACGGCATCGAACTGGTCGATTCTCTGTCGCTCGATCCGCATAAGTGGCTCTACCAACCGCTCGACTGCGGATGTCTTCTGTATCGCGACATAGACAACGCGCGCAAGACGTTCATGTACACCGGCTCGTACGCGAAGCAACTCAGCAGTGATCCGATTGAGGGCTTCGCTTTCTTCGAGGAGTCGATGGAGTTGTCGCGCCGCTGCCGGGCATTGAAGCTTTGGCTGTCGCTACGCTATCACGGGCTCGAGAGTTTCCGAGCCGCGATCCGCCGCGATCTGGACCATGCGCGGCAACTGGCGCGTGCAGTCGATGCCGCACCCGAACTGGAGCGCCTGGCCCCGGTTGCCTTGGGCGCCGTGTGTTTCCGGCACATTGTTCGCGAAGGCGCGTCAGAGGAGGAACGCAATGCGTTCAACCTGGCCCTGCTGAAGCGGATGATCCGGCGCGGGAAGGTGTACATGTCGAACGCGGAATTGAAGGGCAAGTTCTGCCTGCGCGCCTGCATCGTGAATCATCTGACCAACGATTCCGACATCGACGCCGTGGTGCACGAAGTTCTGGGGGCAGCGCGGGAAATTTAAAGTCAGCTTTATCGCTTAAACCTTCTCCTCGGCAAACTCCACCTCTAGCCCCAGCGGATCCGTAAACCGGTTCGTCAAATTGGCGACCCCGGTCAGCAAGTGGATATCAACAATCTCTGCGTCGTTGAAATGCTTCTTCAACTCAACAAAATCGCCGTCGTTCACGGAGTGCGGGTCCCGCGTCAGCTTCTCGGCATAGCGCAACGCGGTTTGCTCTTTATCAGTAAACGGCGAGAAGTCTTCGGCCTGCAGCGCCTTCCAATCCTCTGGCGTCACAGCCGCCCGCTTCGACGAGGCCAGGTGATGCTGCAAGCAATAGTGGCACTGGTTGATCATCGAAACGCGGATGTAGATCAGTTCGTACAGCTTGCGGTCGAGCGAGCGGCCCACGCTGGCGTAGAAGCCCAGGAAGTTCTTCAGCATGTCGGGCCGCTGCGCGAGGACCTTCTGCGCATTGCCCGGTTTTCCTTTTAACTTCTGGTCGTAGATCTCTTTCACTTCCGGGGGAGCCTGATCGGGCTCGATGAGTGCGATGCGTGCCATGAAATTAGCCTCCGTTCGTTCGATATAATACGCGGACAAGTTCTTTCCGTCCTCGCGACCCGACAGGACTTTCCCGCTGACATGCTTCGTATCCGCGCCGCCACCGTCGAAGATGTGCCTCTGCTCCGGCAGATGATCGTCGAGTTCGCGACCTTCGAGCGTCTGGCCCAGTACGTCACCGTCGCCGAGGAGTCGCTGCGCCGCGACGGCTTCGGGCCCGCTCCGCGCTTTCACACCTTGCTGCCCGAATGGGACGGCCAACTCGCCGGATACGTCATCTACTTTCCGTTCTACAGCAGTTTCCAGGGCCCGGGTTTGTTTCTGGAGGACATCTACGTGCGCGCAGAATTTCGCGGCAAAGGGATTGGCAAGCTTCTGATGGCGGAAGTCGCTGCGATTGCGCTGCGAGAAGGTCTCGGCGCGATGCGCTGGGAGGTGCTCGACTGGAATCAGCCGGCCATCGGCTTTTACAAAAAGCTGGGTGCGGAACTCTTCGATGACTGGAAAGAAATGATGCTCGATGGCGATGCATTGCGCCAGTTGGCTGAAGGTGCAGGACAATGACTGCAGTGCGCATTATCGGTGCGGGATTAGCGGGCTCCGAAGCAGCCTGGCAGTGTGCGCGGCGAGGAATCGGTGTCGAGTTGTGCGAGATGCGCCCGGTACGTTCGACCCCAGCGCACCAGACTGCGGAGTTTGCGGAACTGGTGTGCTCGAATTCGCTCAAGTCCGATAGCGAAAACACCGCGCCCTGGTTGCTGAAAGAGGAAATGCGTCGAGCCGGGTCGTTGCTGCTCGAAATCGCGCGCGCCTGTGCCGTTCCTGCCGGACATGCGCTGGCCGTGGATCGCACGGTGTTTTCGGCGAAGGTGACGGAAGCCGTGTCGCAGGAGAAATTGATTACCGTGCGGAGGGGAGAAGTCACCGCGATCGACGAGAACCAGATCAGCGTAATTGCCACCGGACCTTTGACTTCAGATTCTCTGGCTGCTGAGGTTGAGCGTTTGAGTGCCAACGATGCCGACAGTTCGCGGACAGAAGTGTCCGCGCCACACCGGCTTTACTTTTACGATTCGATCAGCCCCATCGTCGAAGCGGACTCCATTGACATGGAGAAAGTCTACCTGGCAGCGCGGTATGACAAGGGGACGGCGGACTACATCAACTGCCCCATGTCGAAGGAAGAGTACGACCGCTTCTACGACGCGCTGGTGGCGGCCGAGTCCGTCGAAGAACACGAGTGGGAAAAGCTGAACTACTTCGAGAGCTGCCTGCCCATCGAGGAGATCGCCCGTCGTGGGCGCGATACCTTGCGCTTTGGCCCCATGAAGCCGGTGGGTCTACGCGATCCGCGAACCGGCAAGCAACCGCACGCGGTGGTGCAGTTGCGGCAGGAAAATTTACGGGCTGATTCCTACAACCTGGTCGGCTTCCAGAATCATTTGAAGTTCGGCGATCAGGCGCGCGTCCTGCGCATGATTCCCGGGCTCGAGAATGCGCGCTTCCTGCGCTACGGGCAGATTCATCGCAACACCTACATCAACGGGCCGACCCTGCTCCGCGAGACGCTGCAGATGAAGGCGTACCCACGCGTTCTGTTTGCCGGGCAGATTTGTGGAGTCGAAGGCTACGTCGAGTCGATTGCGACAGGATTGATGGCGGGCGTGCACGCCTCGTCGCTCGCAACGGGAGCCGATCCGGTTGCTCCGCCGCGCGCGTCGGCGTTTGGATCGCTGATGCACTACGTGACGCAGGCCGATCCGCGCAACTTCCAGCCGGCCAACATCACGTTCGATCTGCTGCCCGTGCTCGAGAAACGCGTTCGCGATCGGAAGGAACGACATCGCTTGCAGTGTGAAACGGCTTTGCGGGCATTTGACGGGTGGGTGGAGAAGATTGGGGCCGTGGCTGCTTAGCTGCTGGCAGGATGCCGGCGCTACGAGTCGAGTCTCTACTCCACGCTATTGGTCCCGATGGGCTGGTACCTGTACTGCTTGCCGTCCCAGAACACCACGGAGTCACCCGCGCTCGCGTCAGCCTCGACGGCGAAGATTGCGTTCACTTGGCGCTTGCGCAGTTGCAGTTTCTTCACCGCAATCCGTTTCAGCGGCAGGTTGATGATCACGTACTTCGCCTTCGGAGTGTCCGAGCGCCAGGCCTCCGGGCCTTCGCCGTGAATCACCAGGATTACAAGATTTCTTTCCGTCGGGTCTTCCGATCCAAAAGTCGCCGTGAGCTTCGGATCACCGTAGCCGTAAAAGCTGTAGTAGGGATCGATCACGCGATAATTGTGTTCCGCCGCCTCAATCATCGGCTTCTTGCTGCGCGCCACAATCACCAGGTCGTCCACGCCGTCGCCGTCAATATCGCGGATATAGGGCTGCGAGATTTCGGCCAACGAAAATTCCTCACCGAACTGTTTGTGGAGGAATGCCAGGTCAACCGTGGGAGCGGGAGCAGTGGCAGCCGGAGCCGGAGCCGGGGTCGGAGGCGAAGTCGAATTCTGCGCGTGCAGCGCGACCACCGTGAAGCTGAGAGCTACAACCGCGAAGCAAGTGAACTTCTGAAAAGACGACATACCTTAACTCTAGCCGCGCTCCGCCGCGGAAACTAGATCACGGCTAGGTACGTCGGGACGTGTCCCACCGCGTCACCGTCGGAAATGTTCCCATCCTTGTGGCTTGAGAGGCTCCGCGACCCCTGTGCTTTTCCGCAGCACGATGCGCCTGGTCCGCGTGATGTCGCCGATCGCCGTCATCGGTACGCCGGCGATGCTTGCTGGAGCGCGCTTGTGCGCCGGCGTTGTGAACAGCAGTTCGTAGTCCTCGCCGCCGTGCAGCGCCAGTTTCAGATCGACGCGCTCGCGCTTGCGTCCGACGCGTGCCCGGGGAATATCCTCGGCCACGATCTCGGCTCCTACATCCGATTCTTCACAGATATGGCTCAGGTCGGTGGAGAGGCCGTCGCTCAAATCGATCATGGCTGTTGCGATGCCGCGCCCGCGAAGAAACTCGCCGACCGCCAGGCGGGGCACGGGACGGAAATGGCGGGGGAAATCCGCGGGTCGTGGCTTTCTCCCGGCAAAGAATTCCTTGAGCGCTGCCGAACCTCCGCCCAGTTCGCCGGTGACATATATCCGATCACCCGGCCTTGCGCCCGAGCGCAATACCGCACTTCCGTTCGGAACCGTTCCAGCAACCGCGATGTCGGCCAGAATTCCTTGCGGCGATTGGGCCGTATCGCCCCCTGCCAACGGCACGTCGCATTCCCGGGCCAAGGCCATCAGGCCGCGCATGAAGTCATCCACCCACTTCTGTGGAAGCTTGCCGGGCAGCGCGAGGGAAAGAAAGACAGCAAGAGGCCTTCCTCCCATGGCTGCAATATCGCTCAAGCCCCGGGTCAGGCATCGGCGCCCAACGACTTCGGGCGGGTGCCATGCTCTTCGAAAATGAATCCCCTCCAGTGTAAAGTCGGTCGTCACCAGGACTTCATGCCCACGCGGCGGCCGGAGAACGGCGCAGTCGTCGCCAATCCCAATGCGGATCGACCTTCCCGCTGCTCGCGCCGCCGTGCGAATCCCCTGGATCAGGCATTTTTCCGAAAGAGGCATCGCGATCACTATAACGATTTCGCTCGGCAGTCGAAAAAGTGAGCAGTCCAACTAGGCCAAGACGCCTGCGGAACGGGCGTTTTCAGGCATTGGCCTGATCGCCCAAAGGGACCAGCCCCTGGCAGTGGGGTAACCCGTACCTTGGGCCAGTTTGGCCTACCCGGCCTTGGTAACCAAATGTAAGGGGTTTCCGCGTTGACACCGAGGAACCCAGTTTGTTAACTTCTGGAAGCTGTTTCCAACACCTTTGGCCGACCTAAGTGCTGTATCCGGTTTGGATTGCAGACATTGAAGGTTAAGGCCTTACCCGGTTCCGGTAGGTAGTGAGCACGAATCAGCAACCCCCGCATGGGGCGTAGCTCGGGAATCGGGATGCTGCGCGGGCTCCTGTAACCGCAGGCCGCCCGAGCATGGTTCTTAGATTTCACAGACGAAAGGATTTCTTGCGCAAACGCTTCTACATTCTGTTCGTGGCACGTGACGACGACGGACAACTGCGCAAGATCCCCATCCCCGTCCACTATCTCTACATCTTCGTGGTTGGCGCCGCGATCGGCTTCCTGAGCCTGACCGGGATCGCCAGTTCTTACGCGCGGATGCTGCTGAAGGTTTCCAGCTACAACCAGTTGCGCACCGAAAAGGAAGACCTGACGACGCGTTACTCGCGCCTCGAGCAAGTGGCGAAAGAGCGTGACGTGCAGGTCGCTTCTCTGGGATCGCTGGCGAGCGAAGTTTCCTCGCTCTACGGGTTGAAGTCGGACCCGACGCTGGTCACCGGCGCGGACGAGCAGTTACGCACTTCCGAGGTGAATTCGTCCCTTGACCAGCTCTACGCTTTGAAGAATTCGGCTCTCTCGGGAGCGACCACTACCGGCTTGTCGCTCGGCCTCACGCGCAACGCGACGACGGCTGACTGGCTACGCGCTAACCAGGCGCCCAATCTATGGCCCGTCGAAGGCCCCGTCACCGGATCGTTTGGCGAGCGCATCGATCCATTCAATGGTGAGGGTGCGTTCCATACCGGAGTGGACATTGCCGCGATCGTAGGCCAGCCCGTCGTGGCCCCGGCTGACGGCCAGGTGAATTTCGCCGACTTTATGGGCGGCTACGGCCGCGCCGTGATTCTCGATCACGGGCATGGCATCGTCACGCGCTACGGACACCTGTCGGGCTTTGCAGTGAGCTCTGGCCAGCACGTCCGCCGCGGCGACATCCTCGGCTACGTCGGCCTGAGCGGACGCAGCACCGGCCCCCATCTCCACTACGAAGTCCGCATCAACGACACCCCCGTCAATCCGTACAAGTACCTGCGCATCACCGTTGCCCACACGGGTGGATGGGCGGCAGGGAGTTAGTCGCTAGTCTCTAGTCGTCAGTCTCCAGCAAGACCTAAACCCACCGACTTCGAATGGGGACCCAGATCGTCTCCTCGTGCCTCGATCAATTTCCCAGGGTCTCGGAGAAGCCTGAGCGCTGAATGCTTATTGCCGATAGCTGATTCCCGAATGAGCATAGTGATTGGCTGAAGACTGGCGACTGACCACTGCCCTACTGGCGCAGGCCCATCCAGCGTTCGGAGACGACGAGGGAGTTTCCGGGATTCTGCGGGTCGTACTTCACCGACGTAGGCAGGCCCAGTCGGCAGGAATGCAGGTTGACCCACTGGCGTAGATAGGTGATGTCCTGCGAGGCCTCGTAGGAGACGCCCGCGACATCGTATTGGAAGATCAGCATGGTCGAGGTATGGCGGCCGTCGAAGGGCAGTTCCTGCACGTCGATGACTGTGCCATCGGTGATGCGGCCCACGGTGTCGAGCCACGCGCGTCGCTTGCGCTCGAGTTCCTCGGGGGTCTTGGGCTTGCGCCGCAGCAGGAAATACATGCTGCACGCGATGGCCGTGCCACCGAGAAGAAGACTATAGATACGAAACGGATTCATGACTGAACGGAAGGGACAATACCGAGCTTCCCGATACAACAGCATAAGCCGGAAAGTTAAATCGCGGAAGGGGCGGGCTGGTTACGAACGGGCAAGCCCGCGGGAAACGAAGTCGTCAGTCGCTAGTCGCTCGTCTTCAGCAAAACACGACCCTTAACCACCGAGGGCATAAGTTGCACAGACGAAGACCCCTCTTGCTCCTGTTTTGGCTTTGCGCTAAAGACGGCGGCTTATTCATTGGCGACTGGGTTGCGCAGCGTGCCGATGCCTTCCACCCTTACCTCGACAACATCCCCCGCGACGACTGGCCCAACGCCCTTCGGTGTTCCGGTCGCGATCAAGTCGCCTGGCAACAGCGTCATCACCTGCGAGATGTACCGGATCACCACGTCGAGCGGAAAAATGAAATCCCGCGTGTTGCCATCCTGGCGCACTTCGCCGCCCACCGTGGTTCGCACTCCCACGCCCGCCCACGGATCCAGGTCGTCGGTCACCACTGGACCCACCGGGCAGAAGGTGTCGAAGCCCTTGGCGCGCGTCCACTGACCGTCCTTGTCTTGCAAGTCGCGCGCGGTGAAGTCGTTCACGCAGGTGTAGCCGAGAATGTACGGGCGCACGTCGTCGCTCTCGCCGAGTTTGTAGCAGGGCTTGCTGATGACCACGCCCAATTCGCCTTCGTAGTCGGTGCGCTCGGAAATCCGCGGCCGGCGGATCGTTCCCCCCGGCGAATTCAGCGCGGTGGTCGGCTTGAAGAAGATCAATGGCTCGGTCGGGATGTCGTGGCCGAGTTCGGCGGCGTGCTCGCGATAATTTCTTCCCACGCACACGATCTTCGATGGGCGGACCGGAACCGCCAGATCCGCGTCCGCGAGCGGAATGTGCTCGGTGCGCTTGGTGCGCAAGTCTTCCATGTCACCGGCGACTTCCTCGGGCGGCGTCACCAGTAGGCGAGTAATTTCGTCGCGCCCGGCGACCGATTCGACCAGGCCGTAATAAGTTTCACCGTTCCACCGAAAGCGGCAATATTTCATAAGAGGTTTATCTAAACACACTCCGGGCGGAGGAAGCGCGAAGGAATTCGCCATCGCGCCAGATTCTGCCGCTCAGGGCTGAGGAACGCTCTCGGTGGCCTCTTCGGAGTGTGCGCTCTCGTTGCCCCGCTCATCGACGGCCGACACGGAGTACTGATAGTTCTTCCCGGCAGCCACGTTCGCGTCGCGGAAGGCGGGCGTCTTCACCAGATCGCTGTTGATGCGGTTCCTCTGCCCACCGCCCTCACCGCGATAGACGTTGTATCCGGCCAGGTCGGCATCGGTGTCGGGCGCCCAGAGCAGGTCGATGAACGGCGGCTGGCCCGGTCCCGAGAACACCGCCTGGAGCCCGGTTGGCACGGCGGGCGGGTAAACATCCTTGGTGAAGACTCGCTGCGGAGGAGAATCGTCACCTTCGGCACTGGCGACGTTGCCGCATTCGACGTTCTTCGCGCCATCGTTGCCGGAGGGCGTTTGCGGAGGACATGGATTCACCTTCGGCTCGAGGTCGATCAGGCTCACCACAGTGCTCCGATATTCATACGCCTTCTGCCACTCGATGGCCTGGTCCTCGAAAACGTGATCGGGGCAGGTGACGTCGGCGACTTTAACTTCCGCACGGGTGTCTGCCGGCTTGCGATAGATCCTGTAGAGGTAGCGCGCGCCATAGGAATTTGCCGGAGGGGTTTCGCAGTCCCAGGTGAGAACCACGCCCCGGGACGTGACTTCGGCGCGGAAATTCGTGGGTGGCGGCAACGTGGGTGCCAGCGCGACCTGCACCTGGTTCGAGAGTCCCGCGCTGCGCGCGTCGAGATTCATCGCCTCGACCGTGTAGCTGGCCAGACGCCTGGGATTCTGCTGCTGGAGGTCGTGCGGCAAGGTATCGACGAACGTGGCTTCGGGCCTTGCCACTGCCTTTGCTTTCGGCAAGGCGGCAATATTGCCGACGGGAGTGCCGCACGCCTTCATCGGCGTTTCCAGGCTGCGGCAGATGCGCGTTGGGCCAGGCCGCCGCACAGACTGCCGATCCACGGTCTGGATCGGTACCGACCAGTAGAGATAAACGCGATCGCCCTTCCGCACGGCCCGCAGATCGTTAGGCGGCTTGGGTAGTTCGAGTGACGGCGGCAGCGGCGCCTGCACCGAAGCGCAGCCTGCCAGCAGAGCGGCAAGCGTCACAGCTACGCTCGCACTCAAAAGATTACGTGGCAATTTCATGCAGGAAACGATCAGCGTAACACGAGGCGAACGTTGCCAGTCGCTGGTCGTCAGCAAGATCACGCCACGGTCGAGGTATTTTCGGCCGTCGGCAAAGAACCACAGAACTGGGCTCCGCATTTTGAAAAATCTTGTCTGTCCTCTGTCCTCTGTGTCTCTGTGGTGAAAAGCTTTCGCCTTGTCATCCCACCAACTCCTTGGCCGCTTCCCGGAACACTTTCGTGTGCTGATCGATATCCTCCTTCGCCGTCATGGGCGACATGAGGGCCATGTTGTGAAATGGCGTAAGCAGGATGCCGCGATTCATGGCATATAGGTGCATCAGGCGTTCGAGTTCGAAATCCATCGCATCATGCGCTTCGGTGCCGTTATGTGGCGTCTTCGACGCAAACAAATACTCGGCGCGGCAGCCCAGGCGCGTCACGTTCCAGGGCAGTTCGAATTCCGAGATCGCCTTGGCAACGCCATCGGTCCAGCGCTCAGCCATCAGGATCATGCGATCGAAGGCATCTTTGGTGAGGACTTTCTGTAGCGTTGCCTTCATGGCGGCGAGCGAGAGCGCGTTGCCTGCCAGCGTGCCGCCAATGCCGCCGGTGTCGCAGTCTTCCAGGTTCTGGCGATCGGCGATGCACTGCGCAACCTCGGCGGTAAACCCGTACGCAGCGCCAGGTACGCCGCCCGCGATCGGCTTGCCGAACACCAGGAAATCCGGATCGAGGTTTTCGGTACGCGTGTAACCGCCGGGCCCGGCGCAGATGGTGTGAGTCTCGTCGATGATGAGGAGCGTTCCGTGCTTGCGCGTGATCTCGCGCAGGGCGGCGTGGTAGCCGGGATCGGGCAGCACGATGCCGACGTTGGTGAGCGCAGGCTCGGCCAGCACGCAGGCGATGTCTTCATGCTGGAGCGCCGCCTCAAGCGCGCTGAGGTCGTTGAATTCAACCACCGCAGTCGTCACGGCCGGATCGACCGGAGGCCCAACATTGCCGCGACGCGCCTTCGCAACTCCGTCCTGCAGGGTGATGAAACTTTCGTCCACCGTGCCGTGATAGCACCAGTTGAACACGAGGATTTTCGGACGCCCGGTGATGTGGCGCGCCAGACGGATCGAGAAACGGTTCGCGTCGGTGGCAGTCAGCGCGAACTGCCAGAAAGGCAGGCCGAAGCGCTGCTGCAATTCCTCGCCTACGACGATCGCATCTTCGCTGGGCAGCATGAGCGTGATGCCGCGGCGGGCCTGCTGCTCGACGGCGGTAACGGTGGCCGAGGGCGAGTGCCCGGTCATGGCGCCCGTATCGCCGAGGCAGAGATCGACGTAGCGGTGGCCATCGACGTCGAAGAATTCGGCGCCTCGCGCCTCGCGCACGAACGGTGGAAAGGCCCCTGCCCATTTCGCCATCCAGTTCATCGGCACGCCGCCCAGCAGCGACTTGCGCGCGCGCTCAAACAGCGCGGCCGATTTGGGACGGTCGGTGATGAACTTCTTCTGTTCTCGTTCCATCAGGGACTGCAGGCGGGTGCGGTCAAGGATTCGCATGGGACTTTGTGGGAAGACAGGGCAGTGTAGAGATTTGTGTGGGCGGATGTCTACAACGGTGGAAGGGAACTTTTGAAGAGCGGAGCGGCGGGCGAGTACGCGCGCCGGCGCTACAACTACGAGTTCAGCGCTTCTTTGCGGAGGCGGCGGCTCTCTGCCAGAAGCGACATGGAGTGCATGAGATTCTGCAGCGTGATGATGCCGACCAGACGCTGGTCCTCGACCACGGGAATAATGCTGAGATTCCGCGAATTCAGCTTGCGGAAGGCCGTGGCCAGCGACTCCTGCTTTGACGACACTTCGAAAATCCGGTTCATCACTGATTGCACATAACCGTTGCCTTCCATGCGGAGAGCTTCGAGGATGTTGGCCTTAGAAATCACCCCCACCATGTCCCCGCCGCGCACCACGGGGAAATCGTCCTGCAAGGTGTGCACGGCCTTGTCGAGGGCATCCTCCAGCGTGTCGGCCGGAGAGAGCGTCGCGAAATCGGTGAGCATGACGTCTTCCAGATGAACGGTCTCCAGAACCTTCTGGAACACGGCCGACCGTTCTTCTACTTGCGCGCCGATCAGCAGGAAGAACCCCAGGGTTACGAGCAGATAGCTGTCGGGATATCCGCCTTGCAGCAGCAGCAGCATGCCCACGACGATGACGAGCATGGCCAGCGCGTGCGCAATCGAAACCGCGCGGCGCGTGGCGCTTGCCAGATCAGTCGTCCGCGAAAACAGCGCGCGCAGCACGTGGCCGCCGTCCATGGGATAGGCGGGAAGCAGATTGAAGAGTCCGAGATAAAGGTTGGCCCACACCAGGCTGCGTAACAGGTGATTTGAATGTACCAGCGGCTTGGTCCAGAGTTGCGCATCGGGAAATTTCGCGAGCACGACCGCGCCGGCCACCAAGGCAATCGCGATATTTACCAGCGGTCCTGCCAGTGCGATGCGAACGTCGCGTTTCCAGGTCGCCTGGCCGGTGAGAGCCGGTGGCTGAGAATCTTCCAGAAGAGTAATGCCGCCGATCGGCAGAAGAATGATCGCCTTGGCATGCAGGCCTTCACGCATCGCGACCAGCGCATGCCCGAGTTCGTGTACTACGACCGCGCCGAAGACGATGCCCACAAGTGCCAGCACGTGACCGGGCGTACTGCTCGGCGTTCCGGCGGGCTTCGGCATCGACGACTCGGCCATCCAGATGAACGCCAGGAGGAACACGAACGTGAAGTGCACGCGCACTTCCACGCCGAACAGCTTCCCGATCGGGATGGACCAATTTCTCATCGGAATCAGTCGCTCGTCTCCAGTCGTCAGGCGCTAACTAAATTGTGATTGCCCTGCCGACTGCCTTCTATTCTATATAGTTAGATTCATTTCGTGAGGGTGGGGTTCGATTTTTGCCGTGACGGAAGGACACAGACTCTGAGAGTGATTGCGGGCCAGTACCGTAGCCGTCCGCTCCGCTCGCTGCCGGGGCCCGACATTCGTCCGACTGCCGACCGCTTGCGCGAAACGCTCTTCAACGTACTCACGGCGGGAAATCCGTCGGCGCTGGAAGGTTCAGCATGGGTCGACCTCTACGCCGGAACCGGCGCCGTGGGGATCGAGGCGCTCAGCCGAGGGGCCGCGAGTGTGCTGTTCGTGGAGTCGGCGCGTCCGTCCGTCCAATTGATTGAGGAGAATCTCCGATCCCTGAAGATCGACAGCGGCTTCGAGATTGTTCAAGGGGACGTGGGGAAAGTATTGCGAAGATGGCAGGAGCAGTCCGCGACGTTCGACTTCATCTTCCTGGATCCGCCCTACCGCATGGAGAACGAGTATCGTGAGACGCTGGAATTCCTGGGACAGTCCACGCTGCTGAAGCCCGCAACGACGGTGATCGCGGAACACGCGAAGCAGTTTGATCCGATAGAAGAAGCAGGGGAGTTGAAAAGGTACCGCAAGCTGAAACAAGGAGACGCGGTGCTAAGTTTTTATCGCAAACAGTGAACGAGAAGCGAGCCAGCGACGTCCAATCCTGAGACCTGCCTACATCAAAAATTCCTGCGCCCGCGCCACAATCGGGTGCTGCAATTCCTGCAACTCATTCTTCACGCGATTCAGCCCGTAGACGCACTCCTCGAAATTCCGCGACAGGTTGGCGAACAGCGGGGCCACCTTCGCATATTCGAAGTGCTCGAACTTTGAAACGATGTAGTAGCTTTCCTTGCCGGCCTTCATCCAGTCCACCAGGCTGTCGAGCCGCTGGCGCCGCAGGCGGTACTGATTCACGCTCTCGGGGAACATGCCGGCGAAGAACAAGGTGAAGTCGCCGATGTGCTTGCGCACCTGGCGCTCGCGATCGAAAGAAGGCGCGGGCCCGTACACCGGATCCGATTCCAGCAGCATCTCGCCCACATCGTTCAGTGGGCGATTCGCACCATTGCGGATCTTGAACAACTGCTCGGCGTCGCAGAACTCGGTGAGCAGTTGCGAGACATAGGCAACCAGCTGCGCATCGCGGATACCGATCTCTTCCGCGTAGTGACGTCCG
>Ga0210406_10003164_pt1 | contig 18222 bp, 17 predicted proteins | sample IncBWC30MmetaG_FD_155454 | JGI IMG/M metagenome (GOLD analysis project Ga0210406, IMG submission 155454) | Forest soil microbial communities from Barre Woods Harvard Forest LTER site, Petersham, Massachusetts, United States - Inc-BW-C-30-M | ecosystem: Environmental > Terrestrial > Soil >... | reverse complement strand
GCCCCAACGCATCGGCCCAGGCGATATAGCCCGTCGTCTCCAGATGCGTATCGGAATCCGGCAAATCGAGCCGCAACTGCACGCGCCGCTCCGCCTCCAGCGGCACGATGGTTTGCATCGATACGCCCTGCTCGCTCAGGTCCAGAATCATACCCCCGGTAACGCCATCAAAACTCGCAAAGACTGGTCCATGAACTTTATGTCGTACGCAGCTGCGTCTTTCGGTAAGCATGTTCCACTTCCCCGGCACTTGACTCGCGCACTCCGCCCCAGATCATCCGTCGACACACCCATCCCGAAGGGCTGGGTTCCGCGTGTGGCGTCTGCACGATTGAGTTGTCCCGATGATCAGAGCAAAGCCGCATAAAGGGAAGTGCATGACGGGGTACCTCCGACCCGGGCAATGGTCAAGAAAAAATACTGCACTGCAGGAAACTTCCCCAAGCCAAACCTTTCTCGCCTACCATCCACCTCTCCCACTGGAATGGCCCGCCTCCGGTGTTTAAGGAGGAACCTGTGACTCCCCTGTGGTGAATGCGTCTACAACGCGCGCTTAGCGATTTGACTGCGCGATGCGTGAACCATGCCGCACCACCGCCACTTTGCGCGGGGGACTCAACATTTTTGGGATCGACCGGCGTTACCAGGCTTTAAACCCTGACAGGGAGTTTGTCGGCCGCCAGCTTTCTGAGTCGCTCGGTGTGTTCGTGAAGCGCTTCCCTGAGTTCCTGAATGATGGAGTCTAATTTCGGGGGGGCGGCACTCACCGCCCTCGCACACAATTCCTGGTCTCGATCTTCGAAAGGTGGAGAGCGCACGCAGTAATGTATCACACTAGTACGGTAGCGTACATATCAAGGTAGGCTGCGATCGCGCGTGCCTCTACGGCATTTACCCGAATGCCACGGTCCCGCCGCACAAGTTAATCTTCCCCACACTTCCCAACAGGTGAGCATCTAACGATATATGTCCGGTCGTAACGTCAAGGAGTTGCGTGAGGAGCTACACCGCCTCATGATCGAGCAAATTGAGAGCCTAAAGAAACAGACCTTCGAGGGCGGAGATGAAGCGTTATTTCGCCAACACGAAGAGCGTCTCAAACGTATTCGCGAAGTCTCCGCCGATTTTATCGCCGCGATGAAAAGAAATCTTCCGCAGTAGGAAAGGAGCGCCCTGTGAAAGAAAAGCCAAATGTGACCCTGCCGGGAAAGGTCAAGAAAATCATCGCGCCTCCGGTTCCGAACGAACCGGAGAAGGCCGAAATCAATGTTCAAGGCGCCGACCCTCTCTATGGAGAAATCCGCATTAAGAACTCACTGAGAGACAAAAATGGCGACGAGGTGAGGCTCAAGAAAGGTGCCGATGTTGAGGTCACCGTGGAAGCGCACGCGCAGGCGACCGTACCCAAAAGTAAGACGGAAAAGTGATCTGAATGCGGATATCGTCGACGGTCTAATGTCGAGAAGCGAGATCACCGCATTCACCGATTCCCGTGATCGTGCACTCGACGATCAAGCGCGGGTACCGCAACCTTGCCGGACTTGCCTAAACCGGCACCTCGGGCGCACTGCTTGAAGGATCTCACTGAGCCAGGAACAACCGCCGGCAGAGTAGCTGTCTGCTCGCCTTTGCGGACGAGGACGATCGCCCCGAGAATGACCGCCGACGCCAACACGACCCGCGGGGTCAGAGGTTCGGAAGCGAGGAGCCATCCCAGAAACACAGCCACCACGGGATTCGCGTAGGTGTGCGTCGCCACCAGTGCGGGAGAACACTGCTGCAGCAACCATGTGTATGCAGTGAACGCGACCACTGATCCAAAGACAATCAGATACGCCAAGCCCAGCAGTGACTTCAAAGAAATGCTGGCCCAGTGTGTGGCATGAAACTCGCCGGTCAGTCCTGCGGCTGCGAGCAGCATCGCCGCCCCGCAAATCGTCGGCAGGGCCGTGCGCCCCACGGCGTCAGAAGGAAGCTTTAGCTTGGGAGAAATCACTACACCGGCCGACCACGCGAACGATCCTACGAGCACCGCCAACAGCGCCAGCAAACTCGAGCCTTTCACGGTTAACTCTGCGCCGGTTAGAGTCGCCACGCCGATGACGCCCAGCCCGAGGCCCACCGCGCTGAGGCGGCTGATTTTCTGCTGTCCCATCGACCACGCGAGAATCAGAATGAACATCGGTTCGGTCGCAATCAGCAGCGCCGCCAGCCCCGATCCCACATATTGTTCGGCCCAGTGCAGCGACCCGTGCCCCACAAGAAAGAACAAGGCTCCGACGATGAGTCCAGAGATCCAATGGGCTCGCCTGGGACGAAACCCGCGCGCGTAGGCCCAAGCCAGAAGTATTCCTCCGGCAATAGAGTGCCTGATCCCTGCGGTCACCAGGGGAGGAATGGTCGCGACTGCAACACGAATCGCCAGGTAGGTGGAACCCCAGATGATGTAGGTCGCCGCGAACGCGAGGGCAAGCTGGACTGTGTAGATGCGGCTGCGGCCGGTCGCGGATTTGCGTGGACTGGATACGAGCACAGGTCTGCCTCCGATGTTTATCATCTTGCCGCTGCGAAGCAGTGCCATAATTTGCGCCGCTTGGTGGTTCATGGTCACCTAACCTCTAAATAACATTTCAGCAGTTAGGCTTAGCGTAAGCTTAAGAATCTAACTTGTCAAGATTGTTTTAACGGTTAGAATAGAAAAGGAAGGAAAAGTTTCTGCCGCAGACCAAAGAACCCGCAAAAATTCCACGGCGACGTCCCCGCTTCGATCTGATCGCGGGCAATGTGAGCTTGGACTTCGTGAACACTCTTGACGACCGCTACACCAAGCCCAAGGAGTTGCTGGAGACTTATATCGATCTCGCGCGCTTCGGAGAGGATACAGGGGTACTCGAACCTGCGCAGGTGGATCGCCTTTACGAAAGCAGTTATGCCGACCCAGAGCGCGCGCAACGGGCGCTGCTGCTGGGCAGAGAGTTACGCGAAGCAATTCACGATGTTTTTCGAGCGATCATCACCAAGCGTCCTGTGCCGCCCGGTGCGCTCGCACAGCTCAACGGTTATGCGCAAACTGCGGCAGGTCACATGCAGTTGGTCGAAGTGAAGAACGGCTTCGAGTGGAGGTTCGACGATCGGCAGGACTTCGATAGCGTGCTCTGGCCAATTGCACGCTCGGCGGCCGATCTACTGGCTTCGCATCATCTGGCATTCGCTCGGGCTTGCTCCTCGAAAGCATGCGAATGGTTTTTTCTGGATACAAGCAAGAATCACCACCGGCGCTGGTGCGACATGACGCGCTGCGGGAACCGCGCCAAGGTTCAGCGGTTTTATGCGCGGCAGAAGAGACAGCGTTAACCACAGGGGGCACAGGGGGCAACAGAAGGACTCATCGAGTTACCGCCCCTTGACCGGCTTTATTCTTTTCTTGAATTAAACCATTACAATCGGCACTCACCATCTTGCCGGGAGGTTCGCGTGATCTTTCGTCTGCTTGCAGTCTTGTTGTTGTGCGGCGCATCCGTGGGGCAGAACGTAGTGCACTACACCACGACCAATGCCAATGTGAAATATCTTTTCGCCACGGCTGAACCGGTCTTGCATTTAAAGTCCGGAGACATTCTGGACACGAATACGCTGGACTGCTTCGGCAACGGGCTGAAGAAGCCGGGCGATACGCTGAGCATGGCCAAGGGAGACAATCCCCTCGCGGGCCCGTTCTATGTGGAGGGCGCGGAACCGGGGGACACGCTGGCGGTGAAGATTCTCGAATTGCAGGTGGATGGAGATACGGGCGTGGGCGCGTTCTCGCCTGGCTTCGGGTCGATCAATTCGTCGCACTATACGCCCATGCTGGAGGCATCGCCCCTGCCGGAACGTGTGTGGTTTTATCACATCGATCACGCCGCCAACACGGCCACCTTCCAAGCCATGGATTCGGATTTCTCGGTGAAAATTCCGATGCATCCTTTTTTTGGATGTATCGGCGTGGCGCCTGCGAACGGCGAGGCGCGCAGTTCGATTGTGCCGGCGGAGTTTGGCGGCAACATGGATTCGCCGGAAGCGAGCGCAGGGAACACAGTGTATTTTCCGGTGAACGTGAAGGGCGGATTGCTCTACATCGGCGACGGTCATGCAGCCATGGGAGACGGCGAGGCGGCGGGATCGGCGATTGAAGTTCCGCTGAAGGCTCGGGTGCAGTTGAGCCTCATCAAAGGCCGGACGATCGAGTGGCCGCAGTTTGAAAACGACGATGCCATCATGACCGTGGGCGCGTACCGGCCGTTGGAAGACGCGGCGCGCATTGCGTTGACAGAACTGGTGCACTGGATTCACAAGGACTACGGGCTGTCGGAGTTGGATGCGTATGAGTTGTTGTCGAAGGTAGCGAAGATTCATCTGAACGAGATGGTCGATCCGAATTATGTGGTGGTGGCGTCGATTGAGAAGAAGTATCTGCCCGCGAAGAAGAAGCAGTGATGTCCAGCCTCACTGCGAGCGCTTGATCGCGATTTTTCCCAAGCCCGAGCCTTGCTGACAGTTGACGAGCGACAGGTCGTCAAAATATAACTCGACCCGGTTGCGGCTGACCGCTTCTGGGCGGCTGAGAATCAATGGGGTTCCTGGACAGATTCCACGGTTAACAATTTTGGTGTCGCTGCTCCAATTTGCTCGCCGCCCTGTCAGTACTGATCAGCAGGAACCTCGGATGTCGCAGGGGACGCGGCAATCGATCTTTTGCCAGTAGGCTGAGGTGGTCGAGCAAAACCCAAGTTCAGGCAGAAAGAACTCTCTACGAGGGACCACAAACAGTCACCACTTTGTGGGCCAACGACATCGGCCTGAACGCAGTATTCCGCGTTTTTAAAAAAGAAGGAGTAGCCGAATTGCAATTCGGCTACTCCTTAATTATTTAATTCCTGCTCGTTTTGCCGGGCGTTTAGCCTTTCACGATCTTCTTCTGTGCCGGATCCCAAACGGCGACCGTCTTATTGAAGTAAGAAAAGTTCGCCAAGTGGCATCCGATGGCCGCGTTGTTGCCGAAGATTTCGTTTTCGACGACGGGTTTGCGTGTGCGCACCGCGTTGTAGAAATTGGCTTGGTGATCGACCGTGTCGCTGTATCCGGGCGGGTTGGCGTAGGACTCGCCCTCTTCGTCAACACTCCGCTTCAACGCCTCCGGTTCAGGATGCTCCTCGTGCCACTTCTGCAGATACTGATCACGCAGCGCTTTTGGCCAGCCGAAGATTGAATAGCTTTCGGGCTCGGGACGCGTATCTTCGGGTTTGTAGGTGAGGGTCGAGTCCTTGATGATCATCGTGCCCTTGGTGCCGTAGAAGCCGATGAACTCTCCGCCGTTGTTGTTCAGGTTGCAGCGGAGGGTGACGCGGAAGTTGGGGTAGTCGTAGAGAGTTTCGATCAGGTCGGGGAACTCGCGCCCATCCTTGAAGTGGAAGATGCCTCCGCTGGATTGTGCGCGCTGCGCCGGTGCGGTGATGCCCGTAATGAAGTGGATTCCGGAAAGCAGGTGAACGAAGAGGTCGCCACCCAGGCCTTCGCCGTAATCGGTGAAGCAGCGCCAGCGGAAGAAGCGGACGGGATCAAAGGCGTGCTTGGGCGCGTTGCCCAGGAACGTGTTCCAGTCGATGGTCTTTTCGCTGGCGTCGGGCGGAATGGGATAAACCCAGGCGCCGCTCGGAGAATTGCGGTCCCAGTAAGCGTTGATGGAAAAAACTTCGCCGAGCTTGCCGGAATCGTAAATCTCTTTCGCTTTGGCATACAGGACCGAACTCACTCGCTGGCTGCCGACGGCCACCATGCGGTTATGCTTGTGTGCCGCTTCCATCATGGCCAATCCATCTTCGACGCTGTGCGACATGGGCTTCTCGCAGTACACATCCTTGCCCGCGGCGCAGGCATCTTCGAAGATGTGGCGATGCTGGTGGTCCATGGTGGCGATGAGGACCGAGTCAACATCTTTGCGATCGAGGATGGAACGATAGTCGCGCGTTGCCGGGACGCTGGGATTTTTCACTGCTTCCTGCGCAGCCACGTGGCGGCTGTCATATAGGTCGCAAACGGCGACGCACTGGATGCCGGGAACGTTGAGAGAAGCTTCAAGGTGTTCGCATCCGCGAATGCCGGTGCCGATGGAGGCGAAACGCACAGTATCGCTCGGAGCGACGGGACGGGCTGTCGCGGAAAGCAGATGGGGCTGCAGAACATTTTTGGCGACTGTAGTGGCGGCGATGGCGCCTGTGCCGATGTGGATGAATTGACGACGAGTCAGGGGATTTTTAACCATGAGATTCTCCACTTTCGAATTTCACTGCATCCGTGACAGCGCGCGCGCCGCCGCGGAGTGCTTATGGGGAGGAATTATCCCACAGGATGGGGTGTAGAGGTAAATCGATTTTCTTGAGGGGATTTTAAGGGTGACGCAGGCGGGAGGGCTTGAGGATTCCGCTGGCGAGACGCCCGCGCTAAGGGAATAGCCTAACGCCAATGGCAATCGGCACCGCCGTTGGGGGGGGAAATTGATTTTGCGATTGGAGAAGCCGGAGCAAAAAAGGCGGGAAAAATTGAAAGGGCCGTGACATTGGTTATGCTCTAGCTGCCAGCTCCTGCGAGGGAGCCAACCGCGTGGAGGCATGTACCGTCACGACCCCTTGATGCGACCACTGCTTTCGCAGTTCCAAACCCCAACTACTCCTCGCAGAGCCGTCGGTTTTTTCAGGTCTGGTCGCCTGGCGGGTCGCCCCGCCCTGCTGATCACTCAGCCTACTTTGGACTGGCTCATTTTATTGTGCCAACCCTTTCGACCGTCGACGGGAGCAACCTTAACAGAGCGTTCATAAAAGTCAACGCAAACTTTTGGTGCAACGCCTATCCGCAACGCTGTGAAAAACTAGAAGCGCAAATTGCTGTAAGGGGGAACCTTATCTTGAGCTACTATCAATTCACCCGGCTTTTGCACATAAAATTGCACAAGCGCGTACCCATCGGAAAACGATGAAGGGGAATCAAATAATCGTCTTGACTCACCAAGAGGATGAGCGCATCGTGCAAACAGAAGAAAAAATCGCCGTGATGCCTGAACTCGTAGCCTACGTGGATGGCGGTTGCCTGGGGAATCCAGGACCTTCAGGCATTGGAGTGGTAATCAGCGGTTGCGTCGATGGCCCGGTGCGCATCGCGAAGTGGATCGGTCATCAAGACAACAACGTTGCCGAGTACGCCGCTCTCATGGAAGCTCTGCAGTACGCCCTGTCTCTGAAGGCCCAGACCCTTCACGTATACTCGGACTCGGAAGTAGTCGTAAGGCAGATGACCGGCCAATACATCTGCCGCAGCCCGCGCCTTTACTCACTGCACTGGACCTGCCGCAAACTGGCGCGAGCCCTGAAATTCTCCATTTCCCACGTGCCGCGGGAAAACAATGCCGAGGCGAACGGGCTGGCGCAGTCGGCGCTGCGGCGTCGAAAGAGATAAGACCTTTCGTTTAGCACTCTTAGAATGATATAGATCCCGTCTTGGCAACACTCTGCCTGCGTGTTCCGCACTTCTGGCTTAGTACCTCCGCGCGCAGAATTTCTTGACACCTCACGCGCTGCGAGCGAGACTTCAAGTACTGATCCTTACAACTTAGGTGGTTTCAAGGCGAGACCGATTCGTCTCGTCTGCCTAACTTCACGGATTGAGTGCGCAGCATGGAACCTCCCTCCACTCTCGATCAAAGGCCGGCGGCCACGGGCATAGAGCCACTGGAGGCAGCGTCCGATTTGAAGAATCATTCCATCAACCCCCGCCCCGGTGTGCCTTTTCCCGGAGAAGACGGAGGGCACTCGCTGGCCGAAATGGCGCGATGCGACCTTGACGCCGCACTACAGTTGCTCACCGACCGCGCCCAATACATTACGGGCGCCAGCGGAGCGGCGATTGCGCTGCGTCGCGATGGCAAGAACGACATGCTCTGCCGTGCCACTACCGGATCCAATGCCCCGGAGTTGGGTGCGCTGTTTTCCACCGAATTCGGACTCTCGGGCGAGAGCGTGCGCACGCGCCAGCCGTTGCGGTGTGACGATGCCGAGCGCGACGTTCGGGTGAATCGCGATGTATGCCGTCAGTTGGGAATAGCCTCGGTTGTCGTGATGCCGGTGGTGAATGACGACGAAGTATTAGGCGTCTTCGAACTGTTTTCTGAGAGGGTGAATGCCTTCGGCGAGCGAGACCTATCGGCAGTGCGGCGGCTGAGCGAAATGGTGGAAACCGCCGTTCGCCTGGCCCAGGCCGCACTGAATCTGCCAGAGCAGTTGAGGAAGAACGAGATTTCTGCGCCGAAAGTTGAGAATGAAGTTGAGAATCTTGACGCGCCGCAGGATCAGGTCATGACGGCAGAAGTTCTGGAAGACATCGTCTTGGAGGAGACCCAGGGAGAAGAGGTCATTCTCGAAGAGGCTTCCGGTCCCACAGTTCCTGCTGCCATGGAGTCCGGCGTCCAATCTTCAGATGCCAACATTCTGGCCGAAGAAACCCTAAGCCAATCGCCGGAAACGGGAATGTGGAAGCCGGTGGCCGCAGACGCGGTGGCGGCGGAGCTGCACCAAGCGCAAACCGAAAAGATCGAAGTCGCGCAGAAAGAAGCGAAACAGGCTCGTGGTACCAGTCTTCCGGCTGCCGAGGAAATCATCGTTCCGCCGGCAGCGGTCCGTATTCAATCTCCAGTAGTCAGTGTCCCGATGCAACCGAGCGTACGCCAGGCACCGGAAGCCGAAACCCGAAAGCTGGACGCCGAGACTGTGGCGGGCCTAAACCAGGCACAGGAGGACTTGTTAGGAAAGATTGAAGCTGCGCAGAAGGGCACGAAGGAAGGAAAAGAGGTTGCCGGGTCCCAACTTCTAGCTGCCAAGGAAGGCAGCTGCCAGCCCACAGCTGTTCGTATCCAGCCTTCAGAGGCCAGCGTTCGCGCGCAAGACAGCGTAAGCCAAGCGCCGGAAGCCGAAAACCCAAAGCCGGTAACCGCCGAATCTGGAGGGATATCCCCGCCACCCAGCTCGGCGCGGGAAGAGGTTGAGTCGGCAGCTCCCACGCAACCCACGACGCCGAAGAAGCAGTTGTTCTGGTCGGCTGCGCTGAATCCTGCCGCCGATGCCTCGCCAGAAGAGGCCGACCGGAGTCACGTCCCTCCGGTGTTACGAGGCTTGCACAAATGCGGGTCCTGTGGTTTCCCGGTTTCGTCCGGCCGGGTGCTTTGCGTGGAATGTGAGGAGAAAAAGTGGCGCGGGCAGCTGAGAGTGCCCCAGGCCGCCGGGCCGACTCGGCCGGCTGCGACGATTGCTCCTGTAACCGTTCCCGCGGCTGAAAATTCAAGGTTAGTCGCCCCCGGGGAAGGCTCGACGATCACGAAGAAACCTGCACCGATACCGGCTTCTGTGTCTGAGTCGTTGCGCCAACTCCAGGCCGGCGTCTCGCCAAGCGCTCCGGTCGCCTCGGGTGCTGTTCCCAAGCTGGAGGCGCGAGCGGTTGCAGCTGCGGCCCAATCCGCTGCCGTCCCCGTTCCCGCTCCGTCCACGCAAAGCTCATCCGCCGCGCCTCCGGCTTTGTCGACGAGCAGCCCGGTATCTGCATCGCCGATCCAATCGAAAGTAAAAACCCCTTTGCTTCCAAAGACTTCCGTGCCAGTGTCGCAGCCCTTGGAGTCCTCAACCGATTTCGTCCTGAGCGCCGGACTGGAGCCCTCCCAGTCGTGGCTGTCGGCAAATAGGTACGTCATTGGCGTACTTTTGGTGGTCGGGGTGGTGGTTGGGGCATTCTTTCTTCTTCGCTAGCAGAGCCGTTCTGCGTCAGGTTCTTCTGCCCCAGCGCAACCCCCCACGGCAGCCCCCGGCAAGCCCCGGCAACCCCCCCTGAAACCCTTGACAACAGGGGCAGGTCTGGTAAAGTGCGAAGAAGCTTTGCAAAACAAAACCCAACCTGCAGGTGCCCTGGCTATGAAGAACGTCTATGAAGTACTGCGTCAGAAAGAGATGGAACTGACCCGCCTGGAGAAAGAAGTGGAGGCTCTGCGCCTGGTGGCCCCGCTACTATCTGAGGAAAAAGAGATGGCATCGGACATCGTGAAGCCGTCCTTAGCGACCGCGGTCAACGGTCCACAGGCTCAGCCTCGGATTACCGTTCCCTCACCGCCGTCGATTCCGGCGCCTCAACCGGTGCGCGCAGCCGGATGGGAAGATACAGCCAAGCGCTGGCCGTAGACCATTATGCGCTTCGGTGTCCCACGCCTTGCGGCGGGAATGCCGATTTCCTAGAAGCCTGGGATTCGTCCCAGGCTGTTCTGCGTTTGGTCACATTTTTGACTTGCAGCCAGCATGGACGAGTGTAAAATGAGCCGCCCGTAAGCCCGGGCACAAAGCAAGCTTGGGGAGGATGTATGCCGGGATTCTGTGTGAGTTGCGGGGCTCCGATCACGGGCGCTTTTTGCAATCGCTGTGGTGCACGAGCAGTAGCTCTGGGCGCTCCGGCCGCGCAGCCGGTCACGAATCACGTCCCGCCTTCCCCAGCTGAGGCCGGGGCGCAGGTAGCCCAAACCGCAGTGCCGGCGGTAAAGGGCTCGGGGCTGGGAAAGATCCTGGCGATTGTGGGCGGCGTCCTGGTGCTTTTGTTCGCAATCGGCATCGGCGCGACTGTCTACGGAGTGTACTGGGTGAAGCACAAAGTGACGGCATACGCCTCTGCCGTGACCGGTGGCTCGAGCGAGCCAATGAAGCTGGTCGAAAAGGGCAACAGTTGCCGCTTGCTTTCGACGGCGGAGTTACAGCAATCACTGGGAGTGGCGATCGAGCGGAGCGCCGAAATTGTGGAAGGTTCCGCGCCGGGCTGTGCCTACTATACGAATCAACAAGCATTTAACCAATTGCAGCGGATGGCCGCCGAGCAGGCGCGCCGCCAGACAGAAGAAGTGAACAACCGGCCGGGACCCAAGCCGGACGATCTTGGCGCGCTGCTGAAGAACACCAATGAGATGGAAGGCATCGTCAAGACGCTCGCGCTGACGCAGGCAGTCGAAGACGGGCAGGTATTCTCGTTCACCGTGGAGCATAACGCCGGAAGTGATGGCTGGTCGGCAGCGCGACTCGTGCAGGCGACCGTTCCGGGCTTCGAAGAAGTCAATGGAGTTGGCGATCGTGCCATGATTGGGTCATTCGGCCATGCTTTTTATGTGCTCAAAGGAGATGCGATGATCCATCTGAACACGATGTGGGTGCCCGATGCGCGCGTGCGCGGAGCTAAACTGGCGCAGAAAATTGTGGGAAACCTCTAAGTCTAAGGGGAACAACGAGCTTTCCCAATTCTCCGTGATCAGATCAATGGATCAGGATCTCTTGATCTGCGATACACTTCCATTCTCCATTCCGCTTGATCCAGGTGTCGGTAAATCGTCCGCGATGCACGCAGGGCTTTCCGCTATCCGTGCCTTTGGTTCGATAGACGCGGGTAGCGATGGCGACGTCTCCGTAGAGGTAAACGCTGGTATCGGAGTTGAACGATTTCTTCGGGTTTGAATGAGAGATCCTTGAGCCCAGCCAGATCCTGCGATCGATTCAGAATGACGCCATGATGATCGATGGTGATAAAGGTATCGGCGATGATGGCCGTTGCCGCGCTGGCGTCGGGGTGAATTTCCGCTTGATTCCAGGGGCTCTCCAGGGCAAGAATCATGCTCTTATCGGCGGAGGCATCCGTCTTCTCTTGAGCTGCCGTGATTAGGGCTGCGGCAAAAGAAAGCAACGCGATGGCCACGATTCGCAGCCTGGCATTCTCCTCACGAAAAGTAATTCGAGCCGCGAGCTACGATCCGACAATTTCGCGCAAGACCGCAAGCATGCGGTCGACTTCCTCCCCGGTGTTGTAGTGAACCAGGCCGATGCGCAGGAAGCCGCCCGACTTCTCGACATCGAGATGCTCGGTCAGGTTCAAGGCGTAGTAATTGCCATCCCAGGTAAAGAAGCCGTGCTCGCCGAGTTTGGTGGCGAGCTGCAAAGGAGAGTGACGTTCTATTCTCACTGCGAGCGTGGCGCAACGCTCGTGGAACCGCTTGGGATCGGTGATGCCGTAAATCTTCAGGTCGGGAATTCTGAGCAGGCCGGAGATCATGCGCTCGAACAGGCCGCGTTCCTGCTCGTGGATGGCCTCATAGGCGGCTTCGATCGCGGCGCGCCGGGTCGCGACCTCGGGGCGAGAACGCCGGCCGACTTCTGCGAGATACTCCACGCAAGCGGCAATTCCGGCGATGCCCTCGTGGTTGAGAGTTCCCCACTCCCAGCAGTTTGGAATCGCGTTGGTGTTGGGACGGACCTTATAAGGACGCAGGCGCTGCAGGTGCGCGCGCTTGCCGAAGAGCACACCCATGTGGGGCCCAAAAAATTTGTAAGTCGAGCACACCAGAAAGTCGCAATCAAGCGTGGCAACATCGATCAATCCGTGCGGCCCGTAGTGCACCGCGTCGACGTAGGCGAGGGCGCCGGCGGCGTGCGCGAGCCGGACGATTTCCTTCACCGGATTGATGGTGCCGACGGCATTGGACGCGTATCCCACGGCGACAAGCTTGGTCTTGGAGTTGATCTTGGAAGCGAGGTCAGCAATGTCGAGCGTGCAGTCTTCGTCATGGATCTCCGCCCAGCGGACTGCGATGCCCCGGTCCTCGGCCATGGCAAGCCAGGGCGACACGTTGGCGTCGTGATCGAGGCGTGTGACCACGATTTCGTCCCCCGGTTTGAGATCGCGGCCGATCGCACGCGAGATGGCGAACGTCAGCGTCGTCATGTTCGGACCGAAGGCAACTTCGTCGGCGCCACAATTGAGGAAGTCGGCCATGGCGGCGCGCGCTTCGGCGATCATCGCGTCCGTGCGGCGACTGGTCGCGTAAGCTCCGCCGGTATTGGCATTGTCATGTCCCAGGTAGCCGGCGATGGCGTCAATCACACGCTTCGGAACCTGTGTTCCGCCGGGCCCGTCGAGGAAAGCGGCAGGGTGCCCGTTGACCGTCTGGGCGAGCGATGGGAATTGAGAACGGACCCAAGCTAGGTCGAGGGCGGCGGAGAAGGATTGTTCGGTGGTCGGCATAGTCCTCTATTTTTATCACGGAGAGGGAGACGTTTTACGTCATGAACGGCGTGGTGATTACGCGGCTTGGATAAAATTGCGGCGTCATCCCGAAACCTGGCGCACTTCAGCCGGGTGCGGGATCTTGCGTGCAAGGTTACTCGGACGTGCCCTGGAATGCGCGCAAGCTCTTTCGCCGCGTCCGAAAGGCGGTTCCGCTCAGGATGAGGCCTGTCAGAGGGGAATCGTCGGAAGTCAATCTGTCGCCTATTCGGCCACTGCCCTGACAAAATCCGCCAGCAGCCCGTAAGCGGTCGCATACAAGCCGGGATTCTCCTCCGTGATGGCGAGGCCGGGGAAGATGTCGGTTTCGAAATAGATGTAGGACGAGGTGCCGGAAATCTTGCCCATCGGCGTGGTCGCAAGGACCTTTTCCGGGGCGACGCTCGCTTGTACGGTGTCTCCGTCACGCATGGCGCGGCACACGAGCTTGAATGGCCAACCGTCGCGGCGGGCGTTGCGCACCGCCTGCATCGTTAAGTCGCCAATGCCTTCGCGCTGAATGTCTTCGATCTTCACCGGCAAATTCATCAGAACGGTGATCAGCGCCGCCGTTTTGACGGCAGCGTCCCAGCCGTCGATGTCGTGGTTAGCATCGGTTTCGGCGACCCCGAGTTCCTGGGCCTTCTTCAGGGCCTCATCGAAGCTGAGCCCCCGTTCCATCTCGCTGAGGATCACGTTGGTGGTGGAGTTGAATATCCCGTGAAAGCCCTGCAGCTGAATCGTGGGAAGTTGATCAAACAAAGAGAAGATGGGAACCCCGTCCATTACCGTGGATTCGAAGAGAAATCGTTTGCCATGCGCGGCCGCAAGATCGCGGAGTTCGCGATAGGCATAAACGATCGGGCCTTTATTCGCGGTGATGGCGTGGGCTCGGTGCTCGAGGGCGGCGCGGATGTGGCCGACAGCGGGCTCACCGTTCTGCACGTTGAGGGTCGTCGCTTCGAACATCACGTCGGCGCGAGCGGCGCCGAGCCATTCGCGGACGCCGTGCGGCGCCGGCGCCCCCGCGCGCGAAATGTTTGGAAGCGGATCCGACCTCAGTGTGACGGCCAAATCCGAATCCAGTCCCTCCGCATCCGCGATCCATCCCAGCCGGCGCGACGCGACTCCAGTGATGCGCCATGAGATTCCATATTGTTCGCGGAGTTGTTGCTCGCGATTTCGAAGCAAGCGGATGAGGGTGCGGTTGACGTTGCCCAGGCCAAGGAAGCAGAGGTTGTAGGTGCGGATGTACGGTCTCCTCAAACTCAAATAAGTTGAGCCCATGCGAAACCGCGTCGCCCCGGCGACAGCCGGCTGGACGCCAGCTCTACAATGCTGGCGCGGCTCTGCTCGCCTGCATGCGCCGGCAAAAGACGTGGCACGCTACGACTCTACGACTATCCCATCACCGTGGTGTGTTCGGGTTTGATTTTGTAAATCACCCGAACTTCGCTGGGCTGCGCGTACGGATATTTATCAACACCAAGATATTTCTTCGCCAACTTATTAATACTTTCGTCAGCACCGTCTTCGGTGATCTCGACGACCCGGCCACGAATCTCAAGATACCGGTATGGATTGTCGGGATCGATAATGGCCATCGACACGCGGGGATCGCGACGGACATTGCGGTCCTTCTGACGCCCACGGGCGGAATTGAAGATCACGTGCTCGCCGTCGAAGTCGCACCACACGGGCGTGACTTGCGGCTGGCCGTCGGGCATTAACGTTCCCAAACTGGCAAAGGCCCGCTTCTGAAAAAGATCTTTGTACTTTTCGGGGATGGCTTGCGGCATGAATCCCTCCGGAAATTAGACGTCACTATTATAGAACGAGGCCATAGAACGAGGCCGGGTGAGCGCGGGGAGCGCGTGCTCTGTGCCTTTTCGTTTCCCGTGGGGTTGTTTAGAATGCTCCCTCAGCTTCAATGACAGGAAACAATCAATGACTGCATGGTGGCGTAGGGGCAAGGGCTCTATCGTTTTTGCTTTGGTGTTTGTGATGCTGGCGGCTGCGCCAGCGCCGTCGCGCGCGGCGACTGAGCCTGCCCAGAAGTACCCGCCGAGCATCGTGTTCATGACCGATTTCGGGATAGTGGACGATTCCGTCGCGATCTGCCGCGGAGTGATGTACGGCATTATGCCCGACGTGCGCATCGTAGATCTGACGCACCAGGTGACGCCGTTCTCCATTCTGGAAGGAGCCCGTTTTCTGTATGGCGCGACGCCGTACTATCCGAGGGGGACGGTGTTTGTGGTGGTGGTCGATCCCGGCGTCGGCAGCACGCGCAAGGCAATCGTGGCGCGATCGAAGCGCGGGCAATATTTTGTGCTTCCGGACAACGGACTACTGACACTCGTGGCGCAGCGCGATGGCATCGAAGGCGCTCGTGAGATTACCAATCCGGAGTGGATGATTGGGAGCAAGCTGTCTTCCACGTTTCACGGCCGCGATATTTTTTCGCCGGTGGGCGCACACCTGGCGCGCGGCGATGATTGGAGCAAAGTTGGTCCGGAGATTGCGGTCAAAGATCTAGTGCGACTCGAGTTGAAGGCGCCCGCGCTCAACGAGTACGGACTGAACGCCACCGTGATCGCGACCGACGGGCCGTTCGGCAACCTCGTTACGAACGTGGACGCGGAAGATTTCTTAAAGCTCGGCTATCAGCACGGGCAAGAAGTTCCGGTGAAGGTCGGCAGCAGAGAAATGAAGCTCAACTTTGTGAAAACCTTCAGCGACGTGCCGGTGGGACAGCCGTTGCTCTACATTGACTCGCGCGGGCATCTGGGGCTGGCGGTGAATCAGAACAGTTTTGCGGCGATGTATGGGATCAAGCCGCCTGCGGAGTTGTTTATTCCGCGGACGGGCAAATAAGACGTAGCCAGCCAGGTCTCAACGGAGTGCTGTGAACTGCCCTCGTGCCGCGCGGCTTCGCCGACGCAGGACCGCCGAGGCGGCCGTCACCACAGGATCGGAAGCACTGCATGATCAAGGATTGTGGCTGACATCTTGTGCCATTCGCGGCAGCACGGCTCGCAATAACGCCTCGAAGATGGTTTTGACTCGCTCGCCGGTTTCCATTACTTCTGCATGGGAGAGTGACTGGTCGAGAATGCCCGCTGCCATGTTGGTTACGCACGAGATCGCGAGAACTTTTATGTCCAGGTGGCGAGCGGCGATCACTTCGGCGACCGTGGACATGCCTACCAGGTCTGCGCCAATTCTCCGCAAATACTCGATCTCCGCCGGTGTTTCGTAGCTGGGGCCCAGCAGGCCGGCGTAGACGCCTTCGTGCAACGGGATTCGCAGTTTGCCAGCCTCCTCGCGTGCGATCTGGCGATAGTCACGCGCGTAGGCCTGCGACATGTCGGGGAAGCGGACGCCGAAGCGGTCGTCGTTGGGACCGACCAGGGGATTGCTTCCCTGGAGATTGATGTGATCGCGGATCAGTACCAGCGCGCCTTGCGAGTACCCGAGATTGATTCCACCCGCGGCGTTGGTGAGGATGACCGCCCGAATTCCCATCCGGCCGAAGACGCGGATCGGAAACGTCACCTCCTGAGCGGAATATCCCTCATAGAGATGAGCGCGTCCCTGCATGGCCGCGACCGGTATGTTGCCGGCGTTGCCGAGAACCATTTGTCCGGCGTGTCCGATGGCGGTTGACCGCGGGAACGTCGGGATATCCGCGTAAGGAACACGGGTCGCGTCGGTGAGTGAGTCGGCGAACGCGCCCAGACCGGAGCCGAGTATGAGTCCAATCTCCGGGCGCAGGGGCGTGCGCGCCCGGATCAATTGCGCGGCGGAGTCGGCGAGTGCGAATTGGTCAGTCATGGGTGCTGATTTCGTTGGGCGTCCCATCCGCAGTGACGTTGCTGGCAAAGTCTCTGCCAGAAGATCTCACAAGTCGCCGTCGGCGAGATGGCGGCCGTGGCCGTTTCGGTCCAGCCAATCATACAGAAACGTTTGATAAAGATAAGAAGCCACGATCTCCTCGCCAAGCTCATGCGTCTCGGTGCAAATAAAAGGAACGCGCAGGCCCGCAAGCACGGCAATCAGCGATTGCATGATGCGGTTGGGATTCGCGGCACGGTATGGGTATTCGGACTTTATCTCAGTCAACGAAGCGGTGACCACGAGCAAGCTATGGGGACAATCACTCATGCGTCGCAAACGTTTGATGAAGACGGAACGGTTCGACGTGAAAGAACAGATCAGGTCGGCGAGATCTTTGCGCTCGACCACGCAGGAGTTCTCCATGCCGCTGACGGAATAGTCGCCGAGCGGTAGAGCGCGTTCCTCGATGTCGGCGAACCATCCGCGAAATCGCCGAAAGGAAAGTGGATTCTGCTCGCGCGTATCGATGATGGCCACCGGCAGGGGAGTGCGGAGTTGCGTCCCTCCGCGCTCAGCCAGCACCGGCAGCAGGGGAGGTGGCACCGGCAGGTTCATCGTCGTCCACTGAAGCGGTGCCGGGATTAAGGTTCTTTTGCGCGGCATGAGTCAGAATTTCTTCTCGAACTTCGCGAACTCGCTCTCCAGCCTCCATTGTTCGCGGGCTCTCTCGCTTGCGTCCAGAAACTCCGAACACGCGTGCGAGAGCTTCCCCGTTGGATCCGACGCGCAAGCCGCCACTGGCCGAAATGTACCCTTGGTTTCTGCCCACAGGCTTGGTCCCGGCAAGAAGCTGTGCTCGATGCTCTGGCGGGTCATGCGCTTGAGTTCAGTGTACGGCAAGCGATACGACTGAACCGCGCGTAAATATTCGTGCGTCATATCGGAGCGGGCGACGCCTTCGTCGTCGGTGGAGATGGCGACCGGCACGCCGTACTTCCTGTAGATCGGGAGCGGATGATTCTCGCCACTGACGCCAAGAATCTGATCGTTCGAGCTCAGGTTGATTTCGACCAGAATGTTGCGCGCGGCCATCTCCTTCATCAGGCCGATGGAATTTTTTTCCAGCATTACGTCGACGCCGTGTCCGATGCGCTCGGCGTGGCCGCGCTCGACCGAGGCGCGAATGTGAAATGAGAGATCCTCGGGCTTTACCAGTCCCATGGCTAGTTCACCCGCGTGCAG
>Ga0210406_10003163_pt1 | contig 18231 bp, 21 predicted proteins | sample IncBWC30MmetaG_FD_155454 | JGI IMG/M metagenome (GOLD analysis project Ga0210406, IMG submission 155454) | Forest soil microbial communities from Barre Woods Harvard Forest LTER site, Petersham, Massachusetts, United States - Inc-BW-C-30-M | ecosystem: Environmental > Terrestrial > Soil >... | reverse complement strand
GTGATATTCCCTTCGGGATAGCGCGGAGGCGTTCCTACGAAAAAGTGCGCCAATGTTGTGTGCCAGTTGTCGTCTACGAGAACAGTGGTTGGTGTCCACAGGATTATCTTCATTGCTAGATACAGAGTCGGAAGAACCCACACCCAAAAGCGATGATTGCCCCTGAGTAGCCCATAGCCGAAATAACCCGCAATACCAGCCAAAACTATCTCCAGCAGATAGTAAGGTCCGGTCGCAATCGAGATTATCTCTCGCCCTAAGAGTGGCTTCAGGATCGCTTCCAACAAGATCGCAGTCGCCAATCCCACGCCGAGTGTCGCGATCAAGAGATGCAACAGATATAAGCCGACCCACAGCACAGAAGTTTTCATCGGTGTAAATGTACAACCTTCCGGGCCGATGCGAGCATTATTGTCGCAAACAGGCGCGAAGGTCATTGAAGTTTGCAACCATTCGCTAGATTGTGGATACTCCGTTATGGACGGATCGACACTTCGAGACTACGCAACGGAGGCAATCCGCTACTGGGAGCCTCGTCGTCTCTTCTACAATTTGCTGCTGGCTGAATCTTCCTTCGTCCAGAGCGGCGATGACAATTGATTCCATCCTGTGGCTTTTTCTGCTAGCGGTAGTGGCCAACGTTGCCTATTGCGCAGCCTACATCGTGGACCTGTTCGTGCAAGCATCCGCGTTTCGCTCGCAATGGCATCAGTTTCGGTGGCTGCTGTATGCGCTAGGAAGCGCGTTTGCTGTCGTTCTGACCCGCTACATTTCGATGGGTTTGTTCGCAGCGGTGGGAGCGGGTTCCAGATAAACGGCACTTGGGTTCTGCGAACACGACTCCATACGTTCACGCGGTAGTGACGTGCTCGTTGACGACATCACATCCCTCCGCTCAACACCCCCCGGCAAAGGAACTGGTGCCGCCCGGCTAGTCGCAGGAAAATTCCTAGCCTGAGAAACAACCGACTTCGATTGCCATCGGGTGGAGCGAAACCAGTTTCCGGGCGGGAGTTGCACCGCTGACGCCCAGCGCCTCGCAAGGCGCACTGTTACGCCAGTTGGCTTTTTCCTTCATTGCTCGTGACTTGGTGTCTAATCCTGTGGAGGATTCACTTGCTGCGTCAAAGACCGGAAGCGGCGCAAGTTGGAGGCTAGAGTGCATGAAATATGGGTGTCAGAACCGTGGCATGGGAGACTGTTCAATCTGTATCTCGCGGTGGTCGCCTGCATTTTGATTGTGCGCTCGCTAAGGCTCGCTTGGCGTCTATATTCGTTCTCAAGCCGGAAACGCTTCTCGTTGGCGAACATTCGTGACGGGATCGTCACCCCGGAACGCCTTGTGGAGTCTGGCCTCACCAACAAACTTTGTGACGCCCCATCGGCAACAAACGGTGATCCGGAGCGGCATTCGCCGCTGGCATCGGAGCCAGTGCCCTTGCCCTTCGCACATGCAGCCGAAAACAAGTTCGCTTATCTCTGGGAGGGATACTACGCCGAGGCCAGATCAACAAAGAGCCTTGCTGTTCTGACGCTGCTCTTGTCTCTACTGGTGGTGTCTTACGGCGCATACGCAACCTACCTTTACGAATCTAACAATCGCAACATCACGGGCGGGCAAGCCCTCGTCTATGCCGCCTTCAGGCTTCTGGATCGTTTCGCACGCGGACTACTGGTCTCCACCGCGGTTTACGGAGTAGCGATTTTCTTTGAGGGCGTACTGCTACAGCGCAGGAGACGTTGGAACCACTTCTGCGGATGGTTAAGAAACCGTTCGCTCTATTGACACTACCAAAAGGCGATCAAAGCGCCCGCGCAAAGGAACTGGTGCGGCCCGGCTGGTCGCAGAAATTTCCCGAAAAAGGGGTAGCGACCAGCACCAAGAAACCGCTGGGTGGTTGAGAGCCGTCAATATGCCGAGAACTCGTTCAACCCAAGCCTCTGCGTTATCGACGGGTACCGGGCGCAGAGACGAGCATAGTTTTTCCGAGCACGCGATGTGGGGCAAGCGGGATCGATCAGACGACAATGGGCAACCAGGCACCAGCGTTTCATCTTCTTGCCAATCAGAATCTCTCGAACTTGTGGTCGTGCCACCGGACTTCCAGAAGTTAGTTCTCGAAACGTCCTCTTCGGTGCCATTAAGTCCTCGGCGCAGCATCAGAAATTGTTTCATCGCGCCAAAAGAAGGCGAGATTGTCATCACCAAGCATCGTTGTCAGCGCCTTCACGGGTACCGATCTTGCGATGATCCTTCGCGCCAATGACATTGATACCCTAGTTCTCTATGGCCTCGCCACCAGTGGTGTCGTCCTGTCAACTCTCCTCGAAGCTGCTGACTCCGATTTTCGTTTGGCAGTCATCAGGGACTGCTGTGCCGACCTCGACTCTGCTCTCCATGAGTGCCTCGTCACCAAATTCTTCCCATCCCGTGCATCCGTGCTCTCGGCGCGGGAATTCGTCGATGCTGGGTGACAACTGCGCCCTGCTGTCACCCGTTGCGACATCGCAACTGCACAGTGCATTCTCTATCAGCCTGACCGCCGCTTCTGGATCGGCAACTTCTACGATCAATTCGTTGCACCGCTCGTCATGCAGATCAATGACGATGGTCTTCTTCGGGTGATGCACGTCCCAGAAGATTCGCCTGCCGTCCTGATAGAAGGTTCCCGCCGTGATGACTCCCGGCACGCTGGTTTTTTCCCTAAACCGCAAGAAGTCCTGCCTTATTGCAGGACGGCTCTCGCAGAGCACGACTACAGGTGCCGCCCGTTTGACGATACGCACACTCATGTTGGATAGTGAAGCTGAATGGACGTTGAACGCATTATTGACGACATCGAGCAGCTACAGGAAATGTTCGAAGCGCCGGATATCAGGCCACTCAGCGCAAGCGACATCTCTGCTGCCAATCGAAGGCACGACGAAATGCTCGCGCATAGCCCGTGGTTTCGGTTGTGGCAGCAGTACGGGGTTTGCTGCCGAGGTGAAGCCGAAGGCGGGCTTCGGATTCCGGGCTAGGGCCGCCTTTTGTGAGCGTAGTAATACCTTTTCTCTTTTCCCCAGCCTAGAACCCTTGCTTGATGCAACAGTCTCCGCTCCTGTGCTTCTTTTCGGTAGACTCTCTCCCACTCGGCGACAGGAATTTCCTTTGTTCGGTCGCCGCCCCCGCACCGCGCAAGCCGATCTTGCAGGACTCTTGCCGGGTGCTGGAATAGCCGCTCATATTCTTCGCGCTCCGCGCGAATGTCGAAGCGGATTTGCGACTCATGGAATGCCCAATCCATCAGCTTCTCTTCCAGCTAGGGCGGGTCACGGCGGTCAGCGCGCAGCCTGACATCGACTTCAGGTCGCGTGAGCCAATTCTATGCGGATTTCGCCAGTTGAGGCTATCAGAGATTACAGCCGCTGAGCGCCTTTCCCGGCGCACTTTTTCGCCAATTCACGGGGCGTGGTAGTATTCTGGCCGAAAACCAATGTCCGCAATTGCCTCGTTCATTAAAGTACCGAAATCTGCTCTCGAAGGTCTGCGCAACGCGGCAGCCGGTGGTACAGACCACGACTATCTAAGCACAAATGGGCGCGAAGTCGCCGAGTATCGGTGGTCGGGGTACGTGTTGGCCACCTTGCTCCCGTACTTGGAGGAGAAGCATCAGATTGATCTGATGAAATCCGAATACGACGAGCTTGCAGCATTCCTGACGAACACAACGGGCGCGACACACTTCATCTTCACCCCCGGTCAACGCAGCGCGTTTTTGAATCGACTTCAACCTAGCTCGTTTTCAGACGAGGAGATGCGTCAATACTTCAACGAATTCAACGCGACAAATGAGCAGGAGATTGGCCGGGCGATGTTAGATGGTGTCAACGCATTGCGCGAAAGCCTCGGTCAGATCGAAGACACTTCCGTCGTGGTCTTCAGCATCAGCTAGAAATCGCCGACTACCGCCAACTGTCGAAATCAGATGTCTAAGTACCTTTGTCAGCCATTTTCCGACTGGCTTCCTTTTTTCAGTGTTCCTTAGAATCCGCGATAAAGTTCACAGGGTCGTTGCTGCGGCTGCCGGGACAGGAATCGGGGGCGAGCCACGCTTGGCCCATCGGAATATTGTTGGGTCTGGGCCGTCCTCCAAATGACCTTCTCCGATAAGAACCGGATGCGCCGATCTGCGGCTCGGACGGGTCCGGGCGGTGGGCATTCGCAATCTTTCATCCTACTCCGATTCGCAAACTATCAGCGCATCCCTTCAATTCTCAGAGCCGATACTGAGCTCGTGACGAAGACGGGGTATAGTTGTCACGGACATGCGCAATCCTTTCGGCCTGCTGATGGCAGCTTTCACTGCGTTCTGGATGTTCCTTTGTGTTCGCGGACTGGCACGAGCACTTAGGGCACCAGACCGAGCCAAGTGGATTGCGGGATTAATGTACCTGCTCGTTCTGGTCGGTGCTGGGGGATTTTTCGCCGCCGCTCTTCTGCGACGGGCATCATCAAACTTCCGAGTTCCTACGAATGGCCTGCTGGCTACGTCCGTGGAGTCGTTACAACAGCAGATGGCAAGTACATTGTGCCGCTCAAGCCGTCCGGAAGGCTCCAGATTTACGACTCCCAATGGCACTTTATACGCGGTTGGAACGTTGACGCGGGCGGGGGCGATTTCAGGGTTCAGTGTTCCTCGGACGGCCTAGTTGAGGTCTTCACGGCAAGAGGGGAGCGTCAATACTCTTTCACCGAGGAGGCTCACTTGGTTGCCACGACTCGGATTCTGCCAGAAACTTTCGCTTCGCTCCCGGCGGGTGATTCAGTCGTGGTTCCGACTCCACCGTTGCTGTGGGTTTCTTCCAGTCCATTTCTTTCGTGGGGGCTGGCGGTGATTGGCTTTGTCGGTTTGGCGATTCTGAAGAAAATTAACAGCAGAGCCACGCTATAAGCACTTAAAACGGAGGACCGGGGTCAGTGCATTACGAAACAACGCCTCTCTTCAAAAGGTCTCGGCGAGATGTCGCAGTTTCCTCCCGTGTGGAGCGAACCAATGTCCGGGCGGGAGTTACACCCGCTGAAGTCCAGCGCCTTTCACGGCGCACTTTCTCACCAATCAGCGCGGCCCTAATGTAAGGTAAACCTCGACCGGAAACCTGTGGGCTGCTTACAATCAGGAATGCGCTTCTTACCACTAGGAATGCGTTTTTTACCGCGGTATCTCGCGTTGGTCTGTCTCGCCATTCTTATGGCTCTAGACAGCCTCGTCCGACTTCGACTTAGAAAAGTCGGAGAGCAATCCCGCCCTTTTCAGCCTCAGGGAGGCTTGTTCAACCACGCGAAGTATCTCAGATTACGAAGGCAGCATCACTGGTCGGGATGGCCAGTTTATTTGAGTTGGGTGGTTTGGTTGGCGGGCATTGTGCTAATGCTGTTGAGTCTCCTGTACAACACCGTCTTCCGGCATACGGGGTTTTGAGTAATCGGGATTTACAACAGCTAGAACCAGTGGGCGTGCATTTTGGAAAGAAAATCACGCTGGACCGGATATCCAGAAACAGAACCGATGAACCGAATCAATACCGCACAATGGGCAAAGCGCCGTATCGCCATCGTCCGTCCAGTCTTGAATCTCGTTCGACGGAAACACTTCAAGACAGTAGAAGCCGCCGCAGAGGTTGCTCTTCCTGCGTGTCGAGCGATTGTAGCTAAATCGCCAAGGCCCTATCCTTTCCTAGCCATGATCTTCAAATAAGGAGCGGTAAGGAGGGCGGGCATTCGGTTTCCCTGCTCAGTCTGCTTGCCTGCTGCTTGCCGCCGTTCCTGTTATCCTTGTCAGTCCATCTCGCCGGCGCAGTAGTAGGGATGATTCCCGTCTTCGTTATTCTTTCCCGTGTCAACGAAGGCGAGCTTGCCGTTGCCGTCAAAGACGAAATCCACAAAGCGCTTCTTTTCAGTGTCGCTCTGCATACTCACCGTCTGCGTGGTGGTTCCCTCGCCGACCAAAATGAACGGCTGGTGCATCGCGGATAATGCCAAGATACTCTTTGGCGCAGGTCTTGCGGAATTCGTTCAGGATTAAGTTGTATGCCAGCCATGTCTTGTGCGCCCGCGTGGCGTCAACATTGCTCAGGTAGGTCGCCATCGCGTCGTTCACGTTGATCCGCTTCGCTGGGGCGGATGCGACGGCAGGAGTTGCTGACAGTAGCGCCGCCTCCTTGGTTGCCCTAGCTGCAAGAGCGGAGGTCAGGCTATTTACGCAGAGGGTGTCCCACCGACGCTTGCCCTCGGCAGTGTAACGCAGGCAGTAGACTGTATCTTCTGGGTAATTCTTGGGTAATTCTTCTTTCGATTTGGTTTGACGTAGCGGCGCTTGCCGTTCGCAGCGGTCTCTCGAATCCACAAACTGACTCTCATTCGTCGCCTCAGTTCCCAATACGGGAACCGAAGGAAAATGAGAATTTGGTAGCCACTGTTGGTAGCCACTGTTGTAAGCCTATGTATTTAAAGGAATGGCGGAGAGAGAGGGATTCGAACCCCCGATACCCGTAAAGGTATACACGCTTTCGAGGCGCGCGCCTTCAGCCACTCGGCCATCTCTCCGCGTCGCGAGATTTCAGAACTATTTTATCAGGGAAGCTTATTTCTGCCCGAGCGTAGGGGGCCGCGTGGGGCCGCCGTTGTAGTGGATCTCCCAGCCACCGGCCTCGGTCCCGACCACTCGGCCTCTTTGATAACGCTCACGTCCGCATTCGGCAATTGCTTTCGAGGACTTCGCTTAACGAAAATGGCCGCAAGTTTTTTATTTGCACCCTTTTTGCATGCTTCAAAACTCTAAGCCATTCGACGCAGAATCGTTTATCGAGGGATTACGGGCCCGCTCGAAAACAGGCATACCTTAACGAGTATCGTGGGGTCAAATCCCACCCTCTCCGGCAGTCCTTTTGTAATCTTTCACTTGAAAATTAGTGATACCGACAAAGTGGCAAGTCATCTCAAAATAAAGCAGTTGCGGTGCGCTCATCGGATCACGATCGTTCCTGCGTCGGAATGCGCCTCGATGAGTTTGCCGCCTCCATTGACCTGATCATGGATATGCCGGACCTCAGCATTCGGCTTGGCGATGTCTTCCCGATCGACAACCACCTTGCCCGAGCCGACTGCGGCGTCAAGTTCAAACTTGGCTGTAGGCGGTAGCTCGACGCGAATATTTCCCGATGCGGAGCTCAGCCGCCACGCGTCATGCGGTACCGCCGTGATATGAAGGTCTCCTGCTTGCGTCGAACCGACAAAGGTACCCCGAGCAGCCCTCACCTCAAGTCTTCCGGTTCCTGTTTTCACGCTCGCCTGAGACGGACCGACGACCGCTAAATAAATGTCTCCGTCGATGGTTTCAGCGCTAACTCCTTGCGATACGCGAGCGCACGTGATGTTACCGCTGCCCGTCGTAGCTTCGACGTGCTCACCGATCTCCTGCAGATCTAAATTCCCGTCGTCCACTTGGGCGTGCACGTTCTTTGAAACATAGGAAGCCGTTATATTGCCGTGGAGGGTCGCAGCCTTTACTGGTCCAAGAATTCCAATGATGTTCTGTTTGCCCTGTCCGACCTTGGACGTGACTTCGGTGCGATACGGAACTTCGATCCGATAAAAAATGCTCACCGCCTTTTGTGGATGAGCGGGACTGGGAGTTTGCCGGACATTGAGGTGGTTTCCCTGCTGGTCGATGGTAAGCACGGATGGGAAAAAAGTGTCGTCCACTTTTGCCTCGGCAGACGCTTTTGCATAACCCGAGATTGAGACCTGCCCATCCCGGCCGTAAAGAATCTGCAGGTCTCCGCTTGCGATTTCAACATCAAATATCAGAATTTCAGTAGCGGGCACGACTAGAGTGCGATGGATTTCGGTCGTACCCTGTGCCCTCGACTGTTGAAAACAGGCGAGCGAAGTAATCGCAACGCCAAGGAACCAACCCAAACACCATGTAGTATGCACATTACGGCCGACCGCAGGCCTAGGGCTGCTCCGTCTTTCAAGACTTGGCGGCATCGGTATCTCCAACCAAGCCGCCACCGGCCAAAGCGAGAGGCGGCCTCAGGAGTCGTACGCTTATAACGAACGTAAAAAGTCTAGAATCGTCTGCTTCTCAGCCGGAGACAGCTGATTGAATTTGCGGACAACTCCGTTGGCTTCGGAAGCGGGGTAATTCGGCGATGCTGGCGAGAAGTGTTCCCGAATCGCTTGCAGCAGATCCGATGTTCGTCCGTCGTGCAGGAAGAAGATGCGCTGACCAACACCCCACAGCGGCGTTGTCCGAAACTCATCCGGCCCGGCCTGTCCCTGGGAAATATCGTCTGCGAGTTTGGATCCCATGTGATGGACAAGTAAATCCGTGTACGAGTTGACCGGCCGATTTTGGAGAACTGCACTGTTCATGACCGGCGCGGTCTGCATTTGTGGCGTGTGACACAGACTGCATCCGATGTCTGCGAAGATCGTCCTGCCTCTCTTTGCACTTTCGCTGGGATTCGGGTCGGGGGCTGGACCGTCAGTGAAGCGCATTAGCATCTGAAACTGCTGCCAGTCCGGCAAGATGTGCAGAGGATTATCAAATTTCTGATTCTTTATCTCGGTCGAGTCCGTGCGCACCACGTCGTTCGGTTCCGGCTTGGAAGAGCCCTGACAGTCGGGATCCTCCTCCGTTGCGGTCGGGAAAGCCTCATTGGTGATTCCCATCTCGACGTTGTAAGCTTCACCCGCAAAGATGGTGATCGACTTATTCTGCGCTTTCCATCCAAAGCGGGTAATGGTGCCGTCGTTCCCGCTGCGGTTGGGATGCCCCGTGATGCCGAGCGGCGCGCGCAAGGATGCGGTGGCGTCATGCTGTGAAAGGATCTCGCGGTCCTGGATGGATTCCAGCAATCCCAATCCTGTCATCTGGAGGGGAATGCGGAAGGCGAGATTGCCATTCTTGTACTCTGCCTCGAAGTCAGGCTGTGTTAGAGAGCAATTAGGAATCGTCGAGTCGTTGATGCTGCCTCGAACGGTCCACAGTTGGTGCACTCCGCCATCTGGGGTGCCGTCCGGTTTGTGCTTGAATCGCACCTCACGAATTGGTCCGAAGCGATGCTCAAAACTCGGCACCACGTTTTGCCTTCCATAGCGATGCGGGATCAATCTGAATTGTGGATTTTCCGCCTGCTGCGGAATCTTGTCTCCGGGATTAGGAACGAGGAATCCTCCGGATCCACCGAGGGTTGGCTGAGCGTGACATGCGAAGCATTGATCGGCGTTGTGCCGCGCACCTAGGCCATTGGAATTTGTGTGGAACTGCGGAAACATGCTGTCGAGTTCTCCCAGATTGTTGACGGCCGAGCCATCGGTGACATCCGCGCAGTCGTCGCAAGTGGACTCCAGCTGGCCGGCACGCGCGATTCCTTCTAAAAACGATGCGAGTTCGTTATCGTTGATTGGCTTCCCCGTAGTTGGATTGGCGCTGATCAGGGGTGGATGTGGAATAGGAATTCCCTGCTGTTGCAATCCGCCTCCGGTATTGCTAAGCCCCCCTCGAACGCCGGGATCGTTCTGACCAAACGCCATGCCGGCCGACAAAAGCAGGATGCAGCTGACTGCCAGACGTTGCGCGAACCTTCGAGTCTCTTTCATGGATGTCTCCGTGTGTTCGTCGGACACCTTGTCGGAAAACTGCCGATCAGTCAAAGGATCTTGAACGAAACAACTTCTGATCAGTTAAAGCGCTGGATCAGAGCGAGTTACGCGGTCTTCTGAACTCGGGAGCGTGTTACAATCCCGACTCAACTTGGGGCCTGCAACGTGAACGCCTCCGCGCAAGAGAGGAAACTCGCACGATTCGGTCTGTTTGGGGCCGATACGCAGCAGCGTGTGCTCACCAAGAACGGTCTTCGAGTCCGTCTCCAGGACCAGCCGTTCCAGGTGCTCGCCCTGCTTTTGGAACGTCCCGGCGAGATCGTTACCAGAGAAGAATTTCGCGAGAAGCTCTGGTCCAGCGACACCTATGTGGAATTCGACGCTGGCCTTAACACTGCCATCAAGAAACTGCGGTTGGCTCTCGGGGACTCGGCAGACAACCCACGATTTATCGAGACCGTCCATCGCCGGGGTTACCGGTTCGTCGCGCCGGTTAGCCTAACCCTCGACCCGCAAATCAGCGCAACTCAGGGGGTACCGTCTGAGGATCCACCAAGTTTGCCGCGCTCCGGCTCGGGCGTGAATCCCACGTTGAAGGCTACAGATCGTCGCCCGGCCTGGCGTCTGCGCTATCTCGGGCCACTGACTGGAGCGCTCCTAATTGCTGTGGCGATCGGGGCTTACCTGCTTCTGCGGGCTCCGGATTTTCATGTAACACCCTCGGACACCGTTGTGGTTGCTGATTTTGCAAACAGTACGGGTGAGACGGTCTTCGACGATGCGCTGCGAGAAGCGACGGAAGTTGGTCTGCAACAGTCTCCATTTCTCAACATCTTGTCCGACCGGAAGACGGCGGCAATCCTCAAGCAGATGGGGCGCACAGCGGACGACCGCGTGACAAGTCAGATCGCAATCGAACTTTGTCAGAGAGCCGGCAGCAAAGTGACGGTTCAAGGGTCGATCTCCAGTATAGGAACAGCCTATCTGATCGGTTTGACGGCAATTCGTTGCGATAACGGCGCACCGATTGCGCTGGAGCAGGGGCAGGCCGGTCGCAAAGAGGATGTCGTGGATGCTTTGGGGAAGGCTACGACTCGATTGCGAGCGCGGCTCGGGGAATCGATGCCTTCGGTTCAGAGCTACGACGTTCCTCTCGAACAGGCAACTACGCCCTCGCTCGATGCGTTAAAGGCCTTCAGCCAGGCATTCTCCACACAGGCAGCAGCGGGGGATGTCGCCGCGGTTCCATTCTTCAAGCGAGCGATCGTACTCGATCCGAATTTTGCCTTGGCTTACGGCGCACTGGCCGCCACCTATCAAAACTTGGGGGAAGCCGAACTTGCTCGTCAGAACGCGATTGAAGCCTTCGATCTGAAAGACCGTGTCACCGATTTTGAAAAGCTCTCGCTCGAAGCGTGGTATTACCTCTACGTGACCGGAGACTTGGAGAAAGCGGCCGAGGCTTTCGAAATTGAGCGCAGGACATTTCCGGTGTCATCTAGGTCCCTGAACGATCTGGGGGTTATCTACGGCAGTCTCGGTCGTTTCGATAAAGAAATCGAAATCGACCGCGATTCTTTGCGAAATGGCGCCTTTGCTGCGGCAACCTACGGCAATCTTGCCGTCAGCTTGATGGCATTGGGACAGATGGACGCAGCAGGAAACGTTCTGTCCGAAGCCGACAAGCGACAGCTTCAATCCGACTATTTGCTGCAAGTAAATTATTGGAACGCATTTCTTCGCGGCGATGCCGGACAAATGCAACGTATTGTCTCGCAATCGAACGACGTCCCCGGTGCACAGTCGGTACTGCTCTCTGAGCAGGCCAATACCGAAGCGTATTCTGGGCATTTTGAAAAAGCATGCGAGCTCTATCAGGCGGCTGCAAAGCTTATGCAGAATGAACGACAAGACGAGGCTGCAGGCCTCTCTCTTGCACGAGCTGCAGTCCTGGAAGCCGAGAGCGGGGATTCTGTACGGGCCCGTGACTTAATCGCGCGAGCGTTGCACTTGACCCAAGATCAGCATGTCCTTACGTTGTCGGCCCTCGTTATGATCCGCTGCGGTGATTCCGCGAAGGGACGTCTGTTGGCTGAAAAATTAAGCAAGGAATATCCGGCAAACACCTTCGTTCAGAAATATTGGACTCCCGTTCTTAAAGCGATGGCCGCGCTTCGACAGGACCATGGGCGAGAAGCGCTTAGCCTCCTGAGTGGTGTTGAACCGCTGGATTCAGCAGCGCCCGATGAGTTCTCCAGCAGCACTCTCTATCCCGCGTACGTTCGGGGCCAAGCATACTTGAAGGTCGGCGATGGCAGCAAGGCAGCAGCAGAATTCCAAAAAATGCTCGATCATCCCGGGGTGGTGGTGAATTTTCCGCTTGCGGCACTTGCTCGCCTGGGCCGAGCTCGTGCCTACACTCAAAGCGCTAAAGCTGCAGAAGCTGTTGGCGCGTATCGCGACTTCCTGCAGCTCTGGAAAGGCGCCGACCCCGACATTCCTATCATGAAGCAAGCGGAGACAGAATATTCGCAGCTGCAGTAAACCTCCAACTTCCAAGAATTTCCGGAATTTGCGGCGATGTAGTTGACAGTCTGACTAGCACATGTAATTCGAGTCTCAACTCTTCCTCCTCCGGTTCGTTCCCCAGAAGCGTTTTCGGCTTGCCCTAACTATTTTATTTTCTCACGTGTCTGAAACCAACGAATGTCATTTGCAGCTATACTGCCCCCGCCGCAAGACAATCAGTGGTTGTGCAAACTCTCGTGTATGTGTCGTGCCCGAGAGTGGATGGCGCACGTCAAGTTTTTTGGGGGACGTTTATATGAGTCGTAACACGGCAGGGAGAGCAGTGTGTGCTGCGCTTCTGTTCGTCTTCACGACGGCAGCGGCCTTGGGTCAAGTACCTTCATCGCAGCACGTCATATTAGTGATCAACGAAAATACCAGTTTCGGGCAGGTGATGGCCAACATGCCGTGGCTTGTTGGACAAGGCCGGATGAACGGCTATGCGACCAATTATAAATCCGATAGTTCAGGGTCGTTGATGGATTACCTCTGGCTCGCCTCGGGAAGTTGTCACTCCAGCGCAAACTGCGCATTGCCCGCCGGTACGCACGACTTTCACTGCACCGGAACGGACTGCTATTACCCCGACTCCGCTAGCACCGATCCAATCACAGACGACAATATTTTCCGCGAACTCAACAACGCAAGAGTCTCATGGAAGGTGTACGCCGAGTCCTACGCCGCGGCCGGAGGTACCGTTGCCGCTCCCGATAACAACAATGATACTCCCTATTACCGGCGGCACAATGCGGCCACATGGTATAGCGACATTGTGAACGACATCGATGGATCCGCAGACAAGATCGTGGATCTCTCGGAACTGTCAACTGATCTAGAAAGCGGCAAGTTGCCCCGCTTTGCGATCATTATCCCGGATGGCAATCATGACGCCCACGATTGTCCAGTCGGGGTGTCGACCTGCACCGAAACGCAGAAGTTGGCTGCAGCGGACCTTTTTCTGAAAAATACGCTCGATCCGATCCTTGCCACTCCGGATTTCAAATCGGGGGGTAATGGCCTGCTCATCATCACCTTCGACGAGTGCGGGGGCGGCACGGATGAGGGATGCGGAGCTGCGGTTTATACCGCACTGATCGGCCCTCGAGTCACTCCTCATAAGGTTTCGACCTTGCCGTACAAGCACGAAAACACCTTGCGCACGGTGCTGGACAGTCTAGGAATCAAGACCTATCCGGGGGCTTCGGCGAAAGCTGCCGATATGGTGGACTTCTTCAGAACCAATGGCAGCAAGCCCCAAGTCGTCCTCAGTTTCCCCATCGGTGGGGAATCGCTTGGCTCGCCTGTGAAGATCCAAGCCTCCGCTTCCCCGGCAGCAGGACACGCCATCAGCGGATGGTCGGTTTACGTCGATAGTAGGGAGAAGTACAACGCAGGAGCAGTCTCTGCGATCAGCCCGACGATCGCTATGAGTGCCGGATCACACGCGCTGGTGGTTCGCGCTTGGGATACTTCGGGAGCCTTCGGGGACCACACTCTGAGCCTGACGGTGAGGTCGCTTCACCCCACAGTCTCGGTTTCCACGCCCAAAAATTACGCGAATGTGGGCTCACCCATCAAACTTCATGCATCGGGTTCGCCAACCGCGGGGCAAGCCATCAGCGGATGGAGGGTTTATGTGGATACCTTCGAGGCTTTTGAAGGCGGACCGGCAAGTGTAATCAATCCGCGTCTTACCATGGGATTGGGCACACACAAAGTGCTGGTCCGCGCCTGGGATACTTCGGGCGCATATGGAGATCAAACGCTCACTCTGACCGTCAGCGACAAGCCCGCCGTTGCGGTGTCCACGCCAGTTGCCGATTCCAATATCATCTCTCCGATCAGCATCAAGGCCTCGGCCACGCCGAGCGGCGAGCATTCGATCAGCGGGTGGCTGGTTTATGTGGATAGCGTCGCGAAATACCGAGGCGGCTCCGTCGAGTCAATCACCGCGAACGTTGCCGCTTCCGCGGGCGCCCACACGGTGATCGTTCGCGCTTGGGACTCGTCAGGTGCCTATGGAGACCGGACTGTCTCAGTAAATGTGAAACCCGTCGCGGTCAATATCAAAACTCCTGCGAACGGCGCCTCGGTGAGTTCTTCGGTCAACGTTGTCGCGGATGCGCTCTCTGCAAATCCCATAAAAGGATGGCACATCTACGTTGATTCAATTCCTTCATTCGCCCAGGAGGACGGGAATCAGATCGATGCGATCCTGGCGCTAGGCACTGGCACCCACACTCTGGTCGTGCGCAGTTGGGATAGCAAAGGAGTCTACGGCGATCAGACGATTCACGTGACGGTGCCGTAATCCAGTGAACGGTGACAAGGCGGCGAGGACTAGAACTTCTTCGTCGCCTTGCTCAACTGCGCGCCGACGCGCGATTCGGATGGTGTTGCCGCTGTGACGGTCTCTGCAGCGGGTGCTGCCCTTCACTTTCTACGGCCGTTCCTTCTGCCCCGCGGCAAATACCGTCCACCGGCCCGCCTTCATATCCCGCAACAATGGCTTCTGCCATGAGAACTCAGGATGGTGCTCCAGAAAATCAGCGGCTAGAAAGTCCGCTCCACAGGGATGACCCGCCCTGGCCACGAAGCTCATTTTTGCTGTCATGTCGCTGTCGGTCGCTTTCCCTTGCACGGCTCCGCCCGGGTTGTAAGCATCCCATCCCCACTCTTTCACTCCTCGTGAAGAATCATCTACGTGGCCGCATAGCGCCCGCTCGTTCGCCTGTTCTTTCTTCTCGAAGCTGTCGAAATGATCCGACAGGAACTGCTCTGCCATGGTGACGTCGACCTTTCCTTTGGCCTGCTTCATCACTTCCTCCCAGCGTGCATGGCGGGCATTAGGAGATGACGATGCATCGTTAGGATCAAATGTCGTTTCCTCGTGAATCACCTTCGGATCGCGGGCGAAATTCGAGCTGACAAAATATCCGTCCTTGGTGCGCCACAGCGGGATATTCTTCAGGCCCAGTTCTAAGTATGCGATCTCTCCGGTCTTGCGATCGCCGATGAGCCAGTCATTGGCGTAGCCGCCGTTGTTCCCTTCCTTGATAATCCGGACGTAGTCATCGATATTGTTGGAGTATTGCAGAGCCTTTCGCGACCGCATGAATTCCGGCTTCCCGTTCGGATCCCATCCTTCGAACTGAGTAATGGTTGTCTCCGTGATCATCATGCCGCCGGAATTAACGCCGAAATCGTCGTCGCTGGTAATCACTCCCGGAAAGCCGTCCATCAGAATCCGGTTGCCGTGTTCCGGTTGGATATCGAAGATCACGACCCAGCGCTCGCCGGCGAGATAGCTCGTCCAATTATTGTGGGCGATCACGATTTTGTGATCCTTGGTCATGCTGCCGGTGGCAATAAATGCGCTGCAGTTTCCTGGAGCAACGAGTTTAGGCGCCTTGGCCGACTTCTGCTGCTTGTTGAGCCAAGGCAGGTAGTAGTCAGGGACTTCCTCAAAGGCGTTAAGCGCAACGATGTCGTACACATCGAGATCGACACCATGTGCCTGCACTCCATCCGCAATACCCTGCAATTCCTGCTGATATTCGGCGTCGATGTGAGGCCAAAGCTGCTGCCGCGCCGTGGTGCGAAAGAACGCCCAATCCTTCTGCGTTTGATGTGTGTCGAACAGCTTGATTGCCTCGAATGCATCGGCAATTTCCGGCGCGAGAAGATAGCCGTGTTGGAAGCCCATGTCGGAGGGCGCACCCTCCAGGTGCACATACGTCCAGCCACCCTGCTGGAAACGATAGGCCTTTTGCAGCCTCGCATCGGACTGGGCAGGATTCGCTCCCGTCGCCAAACCGAGACAGGTTAAGATCAAAACAGTTCCCATCGCACAGCCAACCAGCCCGAGTTTTCTACTCATGAGCCCTCGCCTATGAATCCTTATTTCAATGCGGGGTACCATTCTAACAGCCGTTGTTCTAGAACGAGGTCCCGTCTAAATATTGGTCCGCTGGTCCGGGTGTCGGCTCAGATACCAGCAGGGCAGGCATCCCGAGTGCGGAAACAGGGCATGCACGCAGGTCTGGGCTTGCGGCGGGTCGAAGATGAACGTTGTCTTTCCGTTCTTCTGCAGAACGGCGTAGTAGTGATTCACAGTAACCGACCCGTACGCGTTCCGGCTGGTCGCAGTCCGTATCCGAAAGACGATAGAGTCGAGACCATATGCCAGAACCGCCGCGCCCACGACGGTCATGGTGATGATGACGAAGATTCGCCGCAGCTTGGCTCTGAGATTTGGGGCAGTTGACGGATTCACGAAGCCAGATTATAAGCCCTCGATCCGCGATGCATCTGCACACCGACCCTTCCACTCACGACCCCTTCCACTCACATTGACAACTCGCCCGTCCGACAGGCAAACTACCGCATTCGCTGGGAATCGCTTCCGGCGAGCGCCTGCCACGGCCCGGAATGCGCAATGGCTGGTCAGGCCTTATAATCGCTGTTCACTTCCGTCTATGGCCATGACCGAGCAACGGGTCTCGTACACGCTCGACTCCTCGTTGGAGACGATCGACAATGCGGAGGAGAAGGCCACCCGAATCGCAACAGAAATCGGCTTTGGCGAAGACGAGGTCATGCAGATTTCCATGGCCGTGCGCGAAGGCGCGGTCAATGCCGTGTTGCACGGCAACGCATATGCTCCCGACAAGAAAGTGACACTCGCCTTTGAGCGCACAGGCGACAATCTGATCATCACGATTCGCGATCAAGGCCCGGGGATGGATCTGAGCAAGATCCCAAACCCGCTAGCACCGGAGAACCTGCTCAAGACCTCCGGACGTGGAATTTTCTTAATGCGCTCGTTTATGGATGTGGTCGAAATTCGGCCCTCCACAACGGGTACTGAACTCAAACTGATCAAGCACGTCCCCGGGTCATCCGCGGGCGGCAAGGAGGCTTCCCAGTGACCATGAAGGTTAGCAGTCGGCAGGTGGATGGAGTTACGATTGTGGATTGCAGCGGCCGCATCACCCTCGGCGAAGGCAGCGTCATTCTCCGCGACACGGTACGTGACATACTGTCGAAGGGAAACAAGAAGATTGTCCTGAATCTTCAGAACGTCAACTATATCGACAGTTCGGGTATTGGCGAGCTGGTGAGCGCGTTCACTACTACCAAGAATCAGGGCGGAGAACTCAAACTGCTGAACCTGACCAAAAAGGTCAATGACCTGCTTCAGATCACCAAGCTCTACACCGTTTTTGACGTGAAAGACGACGAAACCGCGGCAGTCAAGTCGTTCAAGTAGCAGCAAAGTGTTCCTGTCGAGTGGCTTTTGGGCCCCATTTCTCGCGTCTTTGCGAGAAGTGGGGACTTCGCTCAATTCCATTCCGGACCCGCCCTTTTGATTTTTCCTTCCGGTCACAGACTTCGGTTCATGTCATCCTTAGAATCGACGAACGTCATGCTTCCCGCGAGTGGTGAAAGCGGCTTCCACGGCAGTCGCCCTCCAATTCGATCCTTTTGATCGCTGCTCCTGTGTTCTTCGCCTCTGACTGCGTCCCCGTTCAGGAAGCAGGACAACATCGGCGACAATAAGTGCGTGTCCGGCTAGGTCCTCAAAATCAGAGTGGGAGCAAAAGGGGTTCATTTTCTCGACTTTTGCAAGGATCAAATGACCCGTCCGTTCACGGTCGTAAATCAAATTTCCCTTCGGGATTGAAAAGATGTCGGTGACGTCCGCCGCCTAGCCGGGTGCAACCTCGAAATTCACCGAGCCGTTAAGCTCTATGATGGCCGCGCTGAAATCATTCTGAACCGCATCAGCCAGATCACAGGCGGCGCTACCATGATTCCTCCGCTTCCCAAAACTTACTATGTTCAGAATCGAGGACACTTCAGCGCCGGCCACCTGCGCCCCGCCAAGAAGCCCGCCAAAGTCAAAGCTACTCCGAACACAACCGCCGTCAACGGAAACGACCTAAAAGGCTCGGAGCCCCTAGACTGAATCGAACCGGTTCGAATGAAAAGCACCTTGGACTTCCATG